>ENA-OQCL01000237-OQCL01000237.1-human-gut-metagenome-genome-assembly--contig:-NODE-237-length-29030-cov-5.951147_pt1 | contig 29030 bp, 28 predicted proteins | sample MGYA00242502_ERZ504586 | MGnify/ENA primary metagenome ERZ504586 (study PRJEB26092, sample SAMD00036316) | human gut metagenome | host: Homo sapiens | study: EMG produced TPA metagenomics assembly of... | reverse complement strand
AATTATGAAACTGAAAAAATTCTTATGCTTGTTTTTAGGCTTGTTAGTTGTGTCCGCATTAATCGTACCAGTTTCCGCAGGTTCCCTGGATGCGTATTTTTCCTCTGGCGGTGAAAAGGACTATCGATTTGTAAGCGGAAATGAAAATTAGTATAAGCGTGCGTGGGCGAAGATGGGGGACTGTAAGAGGGTCTATTATTTACGTGCTTATTTAGGCAATGAATTGGAAGATACAGGAAGAGTTTGGTGCCCTAACCTCACGATTGAAAGCCTTCTATACACCAACTGGCATTTTACAGGAACTGGCCTTTCGGGTAAATTTGGGTGCTTCCCTGCTGCGTGCTTATGCCTTTTTATGGTGTTAAAGTTGGCGTTATCTAATCAGTAATAAAGTCGCATACGGGGATCATAATGAAGCAAATTTCCGTGTGCGACTTTCTAAATTTAGTACAGGGTATATGTGCATGAGGAGATGATAGGATGAGAATGCTGAAAAAAAGGGGTTCATATCATTTCCCTGTTTTTGATTCTGTCTTTTTTGTTTCTGCCTGCCGCCTCTATCTTGATGATCCACCACATCACGGTGAGTTCGTCAATCGTCAGCATGGACGCCGGCTTTTTTGGCGCAAGCTCCAGCGCATTTGCCATCCGGGAAGAATCCATCACCATGCGCGAAGCCGCGGCGGTTGCCGCAGCCTGCGGCAAAAATATTGCCGTATATCAGGATTACAAGGGCCCGGAGCAGGTGCGCGCCATCTATTTCAGCGGAACCTATGCGAATCTCCCCATGATGGAGGGCCGCTTTTTTCAGGAATCGGATTTTACGGTCGGCAACCGCTGCGCGGTGATCGGCAAAAACCGGCGGAGCGAGCTCGTCCAGCGCGGAGGAAAGGCCTATATCGAGCTGCAAGGCGTTCCCTTTGAGGTGTTGGGTGTCATGGGCCCGGAGGAGGAGACGGCGTTTGACTCCACTGTGCTGATCAATGGGCTGGCAGAACCGGAGTTGTTCCGGGATATCCTTTATCGGCTGGATTTTTTCCGGATTGACGGAGAGCAGCGGGCGGATGCCTTTGCCGCCAAAATGCAGGCCGATTATGGGGCGGAGGCAGAGGAGATCGCGCAGTCCGCTGCCACTCTGTCGCGTTTGATCCCCAATGTGGTCTATGGCAGGTGGTTTTTGGTGATTCTCCTGTGCGACCTGCTCTGTGTTGCCCTGCTCTCTTTGGAGTGGAAAAACCGCAAGCAGAAGGAGGTTTGCATCAAGCGGCTGCTGGGCTGCCCCACGCGGCGTGTCGGCTGGGAAATCTGCCTGGAATATGGTGCGATGGTGGTGGCAGCCGGGGCGGCGGGCGCATTGCTTTGTGCGGCTCTATTCCCGCAGTATCTCCGCTTTTTGGGGCTCGGCTTTGCGTGCTATCTGCCGTGTGCGCTGGTATTCAGCCTGATTATGGTGTGCTCCCTGCTGGAAAAGCCCATCACGGAGGCGATGAAATGAAACGTTTTGTTTGGAACGCCGCCCAGTCCGGCCGGATTCTCAGACGGCACCGGATGCTGGCCCTATTTCTGATCCTCCAATGCGCGCTCTGCCTCGGCATGGCCGGAACAGTGGCGAATCAGGCGGTGCAGAGCGGCCGGAAGATCGAGGATTTTCAGACGCGGATCGGGGGAAAGCGATATTATACCGTATCGGAAAGCATGAGCGAAACGGATTTTTACCGCTTCCTGCATGAAGAAAATTTGTATTACCCAGAGCTTGTGCATTTCGTGCAGGAGATGATGGCGGAAAAACAGTTTTCTTATATTGTGGCCATGGGTCAGCCGATTACTATTATAGACTACTCTATGCCGAGAGAACTGATTTATGGATATGAGGAGGGGCAGGTGGACAATTTTGTTCAAAAGGATGAAAAGGGTCGCCTGTATACAACGGTCAACAGCTATCAGGTGTCGGAGCCTTTTTTCTCCGAATTTCAGCTCCGGGCGCAGGAGGGCAGGCTGCTGGAGGGAGCGGATTTTGCCGATGTGAAGGCGGAAACGCTGCCCGTCGTCGCGGGCAGCGGCTACCGGGCGGATTTTTCGCTGGGAGATACTTTGAAATGTAATTATCTGGGCCGTGAGTTCACACTTCAAATTGTGGGCTTTTTGGAAAAAGATGCATCCTTCTCCCGAGGAGGGATGCCGGAGTATTGCGACCGGTATCTGCTCCTCCCCCAGTTGAATCCTCAGCAGAACAAGCCGACAGAATTCAATAAATGGCGCCTTTCCCAACAAGCCTCCGGTTTTATCGTAACGGATCAATCTTTTGAAGCGGTTCAGGCGATCGTTTCGGCGCATCTGCAAGCGGCGGGGCTTCCGGATTTTATCCATTTGAATGATCCCACAGCCACGAGCTCGGAGCTTGCCGACCTTTCTGCGATGACGCAGGAGGTTTCCGATCAGTTCAACGCATTGCTGATGATCCTGACGGTTTTTGTAATTCTGTGCATTTCCATCACGGTCAATGGATTTATCCGCGAGAAGCATTATGAATATGGTGTTTTCCTGCTCAACGGCGCACGATGGAGCGATCTTGTGTGGGATGTTGCGGCGGTTGTAGGAGCCGTCGTGCTGGGTGGCGATATATTGGCAACTTTGTGCCTCTGGCTTTCGCATCAATCCTGGCAGGCGATTTTGTATATGCAGGGCCTTGCGCTTCTGATTGGGGCGGCGGCCTGTGTTGTGCCGCTTTCCCACGTCCACCGGATGGATATCAGCGATTTGATTGGAGGGAAGGAATAATGCAGATGCTTGCTTTAAAGGAAATCCACATGACGTATGGCAAGGGGGATGGGGTCGTTCATGCGCTGCGCGGCGTAGATATGGAGGTGGAGCGGGGAGAGCTTCTGGCTGTCACCGGAAAGAGCGGCTGTGGAAAATCGACGCTTTTGAATATTCTGGGCGGTGTGTGCAAGCCGACAGGTGGTTCCTATTTTTTCGAGGGGAAAGAGGTCTCCCAATTTTCTGCCCGTCAGCTCGCGGACTTCCGGACTCAAAAGATCGGCTTCGTGGTGCAGCACTTTGCGCTGATTCAGGATATGACAGTTTTTCAGAATATCGCGCTTCCGCTGCGCTACCGCGGCTATTCCAGAAAAAAGATCGAAGAGCGCGTCTATGAGCTGCTGGATCAGTTTGAATTGGGCGAAAAGGAAAACACCATCCCGCCCGAGCTCTCCGGCGGGCAGTGTCAGCGCACAGCGATTGCCCGCGCGATTGCCGGGCATCCGGAGCTGCTACTCGCGGACGAACCCACCGGCGCGCTCGACGAGGAAACAGGAGGAAAAATCCTGCGTATTTTTCAGGAGCTGAATCAGAAGGGGATGACAGTCCTCATTGTAACGCATGATGAAGAGATCGCAGCAGGCTGCCACAGAAGAATCCGTATGCGGGATGGCTTGATGGAGTGAAGCGCCTGGAGAGAGATACCATACAAAGTATACGATGATGAAACTGTTATTTCACTATTGTAAAACAAATGAAAAATGTTTATAATATGAAAGGAAAAAAGTAAGATGCCTGATTGATTCTCTTCCTAATCATTCGTTAGGCTGCTTGAAAGGGCCAAGCTGTTTGGTAAGCGCATTAGAACAGGCATGTTTCACCGTTCAGACAGGCCGTCTCCAAGAAAGACGGCCTTTTGTTTTATTTCCGTGATTTGACTGATCTTCATGCCCAAAGTGGGAAAAGCTAAATAAAAAGAAAAGAAGATCGGCGTTTGAAAGGATCGTGGTTTTGTGTTTCAAAGAAGCGCGGGTGTTTTGATGAATCTTTCCTCCCTGCCGTCGCCGTTCGGCATCGGGGATTTTGGGCATGGAGGCTATCAGTTTGTCGATCTGCTGTGTGAAATGCGGATGAGATGGTGGCAGATCCTGCCGCTGTGCCCGATTGGAAAGGGGAATTCCCCCTATTCGAGCGTCAGCGCGTTTGCACTCAACCTCCTTTATCTTGATCCTTATGGGCTATTGAAAGATGGATATTTATCGCAGGCGGAGGTGGACGCGGCAGTTTACAGCGGCTCTCCTCATCAGGCTGATTACAAATGGGCCGCCTGTGTAAAAGCGGCGTTGATGCGCAAAGCTTATGAGAAAGCAGACGTTAGGTGCGCGGAGCTGAAGGCATTCCGGGAGGAGCAGGCCTTTTGGTTGATAGACTATGCGCGCTTTATGGCGGCTCGGGATGCCAACGGCGGGAAGCCATGGCGCGCATGGACGAAAAACGGGGCGCAGGAGGCCATCGACTATTATATTTTTGAGCAATTCATTTTGTTCCAGCAATGGAATCGGCTCAAGGCTTATGCCAACGCGCATGGGATTTCTATCTTAGGCGATATGCCGATCTATGTTTCTGATGAAAGCGCCGATTTCTGGGCGAACCGCACTCTGTTTGAAACCACGCCCGAGGGTGAGCCGAAGCGCATTGCGGGCGTGCCGCCGGATTACTTTTCCGAGGATGGTCAGCTTTGGGGTAATCCTCTCTATGATTGGGTCAGAATGAAACAGGATGGCTATCGCTGGTGGCTTCAGCGCATCGGAAATAGCTTAAAGATTTATGACGCGGTACGCATCGATCACTTTCGAGGTTTTTATCGCTATTGGGCCGTGCCGGCGGATGCGAAAACAGCGAGGGTTGGCACCTGGGAGCCAGGGCCGGGGATGGAGCTGTTTCATGCGGTCAATGCGGCATTTTCAAATCCGCAGATCGTGGCGGAGGATCTCGGCTGTGAGGAGGAGGGGTTGGTGCAATTTCTTCTGGAGGCCGGTTATCCCGGCATGAAGGTGATGCAGTTTGCCTACTATGGGTGGGACAGCATCCATTTGCCCTATAAATACACGGAAAATTACGTTGCCTATACCGGCACGCACGATAATGATACGATGCTTGGCTGGCTCTGGTCGGCTAAGCCGGAGGAGCGCAGCCAACTGCTTGCTTATTGTCGCTTTACGGGCGATTGGGGCTCCGGTGGGCCGCAGAGCCCCGTGCTGCGCGCGATTTTTGAAACGCTTTGGCAAACGCCCGCACGCATGACGATTCTGCCGGTGCAGGATCTCTGCGGCTATGGAACAGATACGCGCATGAATTTGCCCGGCGAAGCGGAGGGAAACTGGTGCTTCCGCATGACGGAGGAAGCGCTCCGGCAGATTGATACCGCGTATTTCCGGCAGCTTAATGAGCGATATGGCCGTGCGTAGAGAGCGAAATTTCAGAATGATAAGTGAAAATAGGTGAAAGCGGGGCGAGGCAATTTTTTTGTCACGCCCCGCTTGATTGAATGACTAATCTGTAGGTTTTGTCCAATTTGCAAACAGAACGTATTGATTTTTCATTCACTCCATGCTAAACTATTTTCGAATCATTCCAAGCATCCGTGAGCAAGGGGAAACAACGCCGTTAAGGAGATACAACCACACGCTGACTGCGTTCTCAGCCCAACCGGCGCCAGCAGGCCTTTATCCTGCGGTTGTTTCCCCGTGTCCACTCATGCAAGAGAGAGTTGGAGGCGATTTCATTGTCTGAGAAGAAAACGGTATTTTTAACTGGTGCATCCGGCAATATGGGGTTTGCCGGGTTCCAAGAGCTTTATCAGAGAAAAGATCAATTCAATCTGGTGCTGCTCAACCGCGGTAGCGACAAAAACAGGGAAAAATTCAAATTCTATGCCAACGATCCGAGCGTGAAGCTCGTCTGGGGCGATCTCACAAACTATGAGGATGTGCTCGCGTGCGTAACCGGTGCAGATTATATCCTTCATGTGGGCGGGATGGTCTCCCCCGCGGCGGATTACTTCCCAAAGCGCACGATGAAAACCAATATCGGCGCGATTGAGAATATCATTCGTGCGATCAAGGCACAGCCCGATCCGGATGCGGTCAAGCTCGTCTATATCGGCACCGTCGCCCAAACGGGTGACCGCAATCCGCCCCATCCACTGGGGGCCGCACGGGCGATCCGATCAAGATTAGTGTTTACGATCACTATGCAATCAGCAAAACGATCGCCGAGGCAAAGGTGGCTGAATCTGGCCTGAAGCACTGGGTTTCCCTGCGGCAGACGGGCATCCTCTATCCGGGGATTCTCAAAAATTTTGATCCGATCATGTATCATGTGCCGATCAACGGTGTGCTGGAATGGGCGACAATTGAGGATTCCGGCCTACTGCTTGCAAATGTATGTGGCGATGATGTGCCGGAAAAGCTTTTGGAGAAGGTTTTACAACATCGGTAGCGGTGCGGAATACCGCATCACAAATTATGAGTTCGAAGTTTATCTCCTGCGGGCAATCGGCCTGGATTCTCCCAAAAAGATTTTTGAGCCAAATTGGTTTACACTGCGTAATTTCCACGGCCATTGGTTTACAGATTCCGATACGCTTGATGATTACCTGCACTTCCGTCACAATGTGCCCATCAAGGAATATTTTGCGCAGCTTTCTCAGCATGTGCCGGGCTACTATAAGCTGGCGAAGGTGATTCCGAGCGGACTGATTAAAAAGGCCGGCATGATCAAGATGGCTTATAAGGAAAAGTATGGAACGCAGACGTGGATTAAAAATAACATCACGCCCCGTGTGACCGCTTATTATGGCAGCCATGAGAACTGGAAAAAGATCGGCTCATGGAAGGAATTCAAGGTGGAAACGCCGAGTATGGAGCCCTCCTTTTTGGATCATGGATATGATGAGACAAAGCCGGAGGCAAGCCTCGACCTAGAGGATATGATTCGGGCGGCGGAGTTCCGCGGCGGGGAATGCCTGTCGAATACAATGGTCAAGGGCGATCTCTTCACACCGCTGAAATGGCGCTGTGCGTTGGGGCATGAGTTTGAGATGTCCCCCAATCTGGCATTGAAGGGTGGGCATTGGTGTCCGGACTGCCTGCCGTCTCCATGGAATTACGATGCGATAGCAAGGGTCAATCCGTTTTTTGCACAGGTATGGTACCCACTGCATGACCCCAGCGAAAATAACTACTATGACGATAGCATTTTTGACGGTATGGAAGATTGACCGCCGGAGGTGCACCGGGAGTAAGAAAAGAAACATGGGCTGTTGCAAAATGCTTTGCAACAACCCATGTTTCTTTTTTTTTAGCGCGGATTTAAAATCCTCTGGAGCCGCCGCCCCCGCCGAAGCTGCCACCCCCGCCGGAAAAACCGCCGCCTCCGCCAAATCCGCCCCCGCCGATTCCGCCGGAAAAACCGCCGCCGAAGGTGTCGTTTCCGCCGCCTCCGCGTGGCCCTCGCGGCCCGCCGAAGAACCAGAAGAACGGAAATCCTCGCCCGTGGGAAACGAGCCGCAGGATCAGCAGAAGGATCACAAGTGCAATCGGTGAAATCAAGGTTAACACAGTGGGAATATCCTGTCTGTTTCCAGTATTTTGGTTGTTGGAAGCCTCGTAACCAGAAAGCTCTGGGGCTTCAATCCCGTATTCCTGATAAATTTGGGACGCGACCGCCTTATAACCCTCCAACATGCCTGTGGAATAGTCGTTTTGCCGCAGGGAGGGCGTCATGTATTCATCCATGATGCGCCCTGTTTTGCCATCCGGCAGGGCTCCTTCGAGCCCAAGCCCCACTTCCACGCGAAGCTTTCGTTCCTCCACGGCGATCAAGATGAGCACGCCATTATCTTCCTCTGCCTGGCCAATGCCCCAGCTGTTTGCCAGGTCAATGGCATAATCCTCCACGCTTTGCCCGCCAAGGGAGGGCACCGTTACGGCAACGGCCTGCGCCCCCGTCTGCTGTTGCAGCGCCCTGCCGAGTTCCACGATCTCTTGCTCTGTCTGCGCTGAGAGCACATCCGCAAAATCATTCACAAAAAACTGCGCGGTGGGTTGATAAGCAACCTCCGCCGCAGCCGCCAGGCAGAGCGTCACAGCCAAAACAATCGCGGCGGTGCAGGCTAGGACTCTTTTCAAAATCCGCTGAACGTTGTTCACCCCGTACCTCCTTTATACATCGCCCACATAGCCCCACAATCAATCGAAATTGACGGACGGAACCTCCTGCGCGCCTTCGTTTGCCTGGAAATAATCAAATGCTTCGAAATTAAAAATTCCTGCAATCAAAGAGGTGGGGAAACGTTGAATCTTTGTATTATAGGTTTTTACCGCATCATTATAGGCGCGCCGCGCTTGGGTAATGCGGTTTTCCGTCCCTGAAAGCTCGTCTTGAAGCTGGATGAAGTTTGTATTTGCCTTCAGGTCCGGATAGTTTTCTGCGATTGCCAGCAGGCGATTCAGCGCAGAGGTCATCTGCTCGTTCGCAGCGAGCTGGTCGCCCGTGTTGTTTGCGCCTACGAGCGCTGCGCGTGCATCGCTGACTTCTTTCATGATGGATTCCTCATGCGACGCATAGCCCTTGACGGTGTTGACCAAATTGGGGATCAGGTCGGCACGGCGTTGCAAAGTGGTCTGGATATCCGATTCCTTCTGCGTGACCTCCTGCTTCAAAGTGACGAGGCCGTTGTAGCTTTTGACCGTGTAGCCAACGAGCGCCACTGCGAGCACCGCCACGACAATGAGGATGATATGCCAGGGTTTCAACCGTTTGTTCATAGCTCTGTCTTCCTTTCACAGCGGGCAAAGGCCGCTGCTTTCCACATATATTCTAGCTCTGCGAAGCCCGGCAGCCGGATGCTGCCGGTTTGCAGGCTATGAGATCATTATAATATAAGTATCCCCCGAATACAAGGAAAACCACGCGGCGTCATGCGATGCGCCTTGACAAGGTTTTCCTGGTTGGGTATGATGAAGAGGAAGAAAGGGGAGACGAAACGGATGCCGCTGAGAAAATACCTGAGCCTGGGGAAAAGATGGGTGCTGGAGCGCTGCAATTTGCTGCTGAAGGCGGTGTTCTCCCGGCTGCCCATTCAAAATCGTGTCATTTTTTATTCCATCCGCGCTGATGGGAAGCTGTTGGAAAACAGCCAATGTGTTTATGATGCGCTGGGGAATGTGCAAAAGGTGGTGGTGGCCCGGATGCTTCCCCACCCGGTGCTGCTCAAGCCGAAAATTTATATTATCTTTTGACCAGCCGTGTGATCGTCACGGATGATTATCTGCGCTATCTCCGCCATACCAAGCTGCGCGCGGGGCAGAAGGTGGTGCAGATCTGGCATGCCTGCGGCGCGTTCAAGCGCTTTGGGCTGGATGCGCCCTCTCTTTTAACGCCGCAGGAGGAGAGGCTGACTCACTGCCAATATACGGCCGTGTGCGTCAGCTCTGAGCAGGTGCGCCCTTTTTATGCGCAGGCGTTCGGGATTGATATTGCTCGGGTCCTGCCGCTCGGCACGCCTCGCACAGATGCACTGCTGCGGGATCAGACGCGCAGCGCCCTGCGTGAGGAGCTGCTTACTCGCCGCCCGGAGATGCGGGGGAAACGCATTTATCTTTACACCCCCACATTCCGGGAGCAGAATGGAAAGCCCTGTGCATATGATCCGCAGATCAACTGGGAGGCGTTAGATGATGCTCTGGCAGACGATGAGCTGTTCGTCATTCGCCGGCATCCGATTATGAAGGAGTCCTTCCTCGGCGGCCAGTCGTTCCGGCATATAGTGGATGCAACGCGCGAGCCGACGCAGGCCCTTTTAACAGTGGCCTCACTGGTTGTAACGGATTATTCCTCTGTGATTTATGACGCGCTTCTGTGCGGGCTGCCGCTGGTGTTTTACTGCCCGGACCTCAATGCCTATGAACGCGATTTTTACCTTTCCTATCCGCAGGATCTGCCCGGCCCAACCGTGCTCTGTGCAGAGAAACTGCTGGGTGTGCTGCGGGAGGCCTGCGCACATCCGCCGTTCGAACAGCTTGCCGTCTTTCGCGCCGCCCAGCTCGGCGCGTGTGACGGGCGCGCCTCTGAGCGTGTTGCACAATTGATATGCGGTTATCTGCAATGAGCAGAAGAGGGCTTGCAGTGGGAATGCGGATTTTGGGATATTGATATGGATGAGGCGGAAGCGCCTTGTAGGAAACGGACGATTTAGCCAATTGCGTTTCCCGTGTTAAGTAGCCGTCCCCTGGCGGGGACGGTATTTTTTATTTGCAGCATTGCTCGCAGCCGCTGTGGCGGTTCATCGTCTGGCTGCATGGGCAAACTCCATAATAGGCCTGCCAGGCGGCAGAAATGGACCTACAGTCGTCGCGTGTGCAAGAACAGCCTGAGCGGGCAGCGCCTTGCCTGCCACAATTATTACAGTTGCACATTGCTCTCTCTCCCAATATTTAGTTGCGCCCTGATAAAGGGCGTTTGGTTGGGTAAAATTACACCCCAATTCAGAATATGCGGTGGATAAAGCTTGCGTGCGCATTATCTGCCCGTATTGGGATGGGAATGGCCCTGCCCATTTTTTTGTTTTTCATTTTGTAAGCCATGCTGAGCAGCCTCCTCGTCACTCGAAAGCGGAATGTCATAGATCGCGCTGTAAGAGTCAATCTCCGGCTCTGACACCGGGGCCGCAGGGATTAGCCCCGTGCATTCTGTCATGGAGGAAACGCTCATCGAATCATTGAACAATTCTTCGCCATCCTGCGCATCGTAGGGGAGCGGTCGTTTTTTTGGTTCATCCATATAAAATCCTCTTTTCTCGTTGGAAGATTGAAATGGTGCACGCGCCGTGGCACGGCCCGTTTTCTGTTTTAGTGTGTCGTAAAACGGGCCGGCTATGCAGGTGGCACTGGCCGAATTGTTTGATTTTGCGGTGGGCTGTGCTATAATAATACGGTATGAAAACGGCTTAAAACCGTTTGCTGAATTTACAAAAGTTGAACCATGTCGTTCTGGAACTATCCTGAAGAGAAAGGATCATTATTAGTATGGAAAAAACAGTGGATCTAATTGTGCCGTGCTTCAATGAGGGCGAGGTGCTCGAGCTCTTTCACAGCGAGGTGAGCGCTGTGCTGGACGGGTGTGAAGGATATGCGTTTCATTTCATTTTTGTAAACGACGGCAGCAAGGATCAAACGCTTAATCTCCTGCGTCGTTTTGCAGCGGAGGATAAGCGGGTGCGCTACCTTTCGCTTTCACGCAATTTTGGCAAGGAATCCGCCATGCTCGCGGGCATGAAGTATTCTACGGGCGACTATGTTGGAATTCTGGATGCGGATTTGCAGCATTCGCCGGAGCTGATACCGGAGATGCTCAGCGCGCTGGAGGAGGGCTATGAGATCGCCGCGGCGCGCAGGGTAGACCGCTCCGGGGAGGGCAAGGTAAAAAGCGTGTTTTCTCGTGCGTTCTATAAGGTCATTAATCGCATGTCCGATGTGGATATTCAAGATGGCGCGCAGGATTTTCGCATCATGAAGCGGCAGGTCGTGGAGGCAATTCTCTCCATGCCGGAATACAATCGTTTTTCCAAGGGGATTTTTAGCTGGGTTGGCTTCCGCACTAAGTGGTTTGAGCATGAAAACCGCGAGCGGGCAGCGGGCTCAAGCAAGTGGTCGTTTGCAAAGCTTTTTCGCTATGCGCTGGATGGGATTATCGGCTTTTCCACTGCGCCTTTGAAGGTTTCCCTCTATATCGGCGTTGCATCGAGCGGGATTGGCGTGATCTATGCGCTGTATATTCTCATTCGCACGCTTATTCGTGGCTCCGATGTGCCGGGCTACCCCTCCATTATCTGCGCGATCTTCTTTTTTGGGGGGCTGATACTGTGCTCGCTTGGCGTGATTGGGGAGTATTTGGCGCGGATTTATCTAGAGGTCAAAAGGCGCCCCATTTTCCTGGTGGCGGAAACCAATATTATCCCGGGGCCCGCTGAAACAAGCGGCCCGTTGGAAGGGTGACCCGATTTGAATGAACAACTCAGACCACTGCGTGAAAAGGCAATGCGCCTGCCTCTTACGCCGGGCGTCTATATCATGAAGGATAAAAAGGGAAAAATTATTTATATCGGCAAGGCAAAGGCGTTGAAAAACCGTGTCAGCCAGTATTTCGGCTCACAGGAGCGCCACGCGGTTAAGGTGCGCCGGATGGTGGAGCACGTGGCGGATTTTGACTATATTCTGACGGATAGTGAATTTGAAGCGCTGGTGCTTGAATGCAGCCTCATTAAGCAGCACCAGCCAAAATATAATATTTTATTGAAGGATGACAAGGGGTATCATTACATCCGGGTCACCGCTGGGAACTGGCCCGTGATCAGCGCGGCGATGCAAAAGCTGGATGACGGTGCGCAGTATATCGGCCCGTTTACAAGCTCCTTTACCGTGAAGCAGTCGGTGGACGAGGCGTTGCGGATTTTTCGTCTGCCTCAGTGCGGCAAAGTGTTTCCACGTGATATCGGCCGGGGGAGGCCATGCCTAAATTATTTTATCAAGCAGTGTTCTGCGCCCTGTGCGGGCAAGCTCACGCAGCAAGAATATCAGGAGACGGTGGATGAGGCGCTCTCCTTTCTACGCGGCGGCAGCACAGAGGCGCTCAAGGAGATTCAGCGCCGGATGGAGGAGGCGGCCGAAAACCTAGAGTTTGAAAAAGCGGCCCGCCTGCGCGACCGGATGAACGCTATCCGCCGCATGCAGGATAAGCAGAAGGTGGTGTCGCTCTCTGTGAAAGAGCAGGATGTGTTTGCCGTTTCCAACAGCGCGCAGGCTGCCTGCCTAATGGTGCTACGGTTTGCACAGGGAAGGCTGTACGACAGCGAGTATTTTTTTTCATTGACAGCGTGGAGGATTTTTCCCCGCGGCGCGCGGGGAGCTGATCCAGGGCTATTATTCGATGCGCGATCATGTGCCGCCGCGCGTTACGGTTGATGGAGAGGTGGCGGACGAATCACTTTTATCCAGCTGGCTGAGCGAAAAGGCGGGCAGGCGTGTCCAGATCGCCGTGCCGCAGCGCGGGGAGCAGGCACAGCTGATGGAGATGTGTCGCTCCAATGCGGCGGAAAAGCTTGCGGAGCACCTCGGCCGAGCGGGAAAGCAGACGGCCGCGCTCGACGAGCTGGCCCGGCTGCTGGGCTTGGAGGCCCCGCCGGAATATATTGAAGCATATGATATTTCCCACACGGCCGGCAGCGATAATGTAGCGGGCATGGTCGTGTTTCGCGGCGGCGTACCCTATAAGCAAGCATATAAGCGGTTTTCGATTAAATCCTTTGAGGGGCAGGATGATTACGGCTCTATGAACGAGGTGCTCACGCGCCGCTTTACGCATTATGTGGAGGAAAAAGAGACTGGCGAGGGCTTTGGAAAGCTGCCGGATCTGATCCTGCTCGACGGCGGTCAGGGGCAGGTGAACGCGGTGCGCCCGGTGCTTCAGCAGTTCGGCCTGAAGGTGCCCTTATTTGGCATGGTGAAGGATGACCGCCACCGCACCCGCGCAATCGCGGCGGATGGCGGGGAGATTGCTATCAACTCTAAACGGCAGGCGTTTACGCTTGTCTCCTCCATTCAGGAAGAGGTGCACCGCTTTGCCATCGGCTATCATAAGCAAAAGCACAAAAAAAACACGCTGGTCAGCTCGCTGACCCAAATTGAAGGCATCGGCGAAACGCGCGCACGGGCGCTGCTGCGCTCCTTCCAGACGATCCGCGCCATTCGGGAGGCGACGGTTGAACAGCTGCTTACCGTGAAGGGAATGACGGAGCCCGCCGCCAAAGCAGTGTTTTTCCATTTTCATCCAGAGGAAAGTTAAAAGATTTTTTTCAACTTGTTTGTGCGGGCAAGGCGGCCCATGCGCATGAAATTTGTGCCAATTCATAAAAATTGGAATTATTTCTCTGCGAATGTTGACAAACACCGGCGCAAAATAGATAATAATTTAGATAAGATTTTAGGAAGAGAGTCCGTTTTCATTGATTGAGAGCGGCACGGGAGTTGTGCGTATGAGAGTCATCACCGGCTTTGCGAAAGGCCGTAAGCTGAGAACCCTATCCGGAGAGGATGTGCGGCCCACCACTGACCGCGTCAAGGAAGCGTTATTCAGCATTATTCAATTTGAAATTGAGGGCAGGCGTGTGCTTGATCTATTTGCCGGTTCCGGCCAGTTGGGGATCGAGGCGCTCAGCCGCGGCGCGGCAAGCGCTGTTTTTGTGGATTCCTCCCGTGATTCCATTGAAGTGGTGCGGGAAAATTTGAATACAACGCAGCTCGCTCAGAGCGCGCAGGTGATGCAGATGGATAGCCTCGCCTTTCTAGCCGGCCAGTGCGGGCCGTTTGACATTGCTTTGCTTGACCCGCCCTATGGCGCGGGGCTCGTGCAAAGGGCTCTACCCATGGCGGCGCGCCGCATGGCGCCTGGCGGCGTAATGATCTGCGAAGCCCCGGCAAAGGAGGATTTGCCCGAGCAGGCGGAGGATTTTTGCCTGCTGCGGCGGTATTCCTATGGGCGGATTTCGCTTGCGCTTTATCGCAGAGAGGGGGAGGGAGCATGAGAATCGCAGTCTGCCCGGGCAGCTTTGACCCGGTTACGCTGGGCCATCTCGATATCATCCGCCGCTCCTCTAAGCTGTTTGATAAGGTAATTGTTGTTGTTATGGTGAATTATCATAAGAAAGACAGCAGCTTTACGGCAGAGGAACGGGTGCAGCTGCTACACCGCTGCACCGGCGATATTGAGAATATTGAAATTGATACATATAATGGCCTGCTTGCCGATTATATGCGCGAAAAGGGCGCTGTTGCAATTGTAAAAGGCCTGCGTGCGGTATCAGATTATGAATATGAATTCCAGCAGGCGCTGACGAACAAGCGCCTCAATCCAGAAGTAGAAACGATTTTTATCACCACCAGCGCTGAAAATATGTTTTTAAGCTCCAGCGTCGTTAAGCAGGTCTGTATGTTCGGCGGAGATATTTCAACGTTTGTCCCCTCGGAAATTCGGGAAGATATCATTGACCGTTTAAAACAGGGTTGAACCTGTCTATGATTTGGAAGGGAAGGATGTGTCAGTATGAGCAGTGTCAACATTGCCGAATTGTTGGATCAGATGGATGAAGTAATTGAAAACGCAACTGCCTCCATGTTATCAAGCAAGCGGTATATCGACATTCCCGCGATGCAGGAGTTGATCGCACAGGCGCGGGAAAATTTGCCCACGGAGATTGAACAGGCCACGCAGATTGTGCGTGACCGGAGCGCGATTCTCAAGGATGCAAAGCAGGAGGCGCATGAAACGCAGGAGGCTGCCATCCGCAATGCGGATAATCTGCGCGAAAACGCTCGCCGCGAGGCGGAAGCGCTCACGAGCAAGGCCCGTTTGGAAGCGGATACGATGATGGAAAAAGCCCGCCGCGATTCCAAGGCGATGATGCAAAAGGCGCAGGATGCGTCGGATGACATGGTTGCCAAGGCGGAGGAGAAGGCCAAAGCACTTGTTTCTGAGGATCAGATTACCAAAACTGCAACCGCGAAGGCTAACGAAATGCTCACCAGCGCCCGCCATCAGTCACAGGAGATGCTGGAGAACGCACAGGCCAAGGCACGCGAGGCGACGGAAACCGCTCAGGCTCGAGCGACCGCCTTGCTGGAGGATGCGCAAACCAAATCAAAGGATATGGTGGAAACCGCACAGGCCAAGGCTGCTCTCTTAACTAAGACGGCAAACGAACAGGCGGAGGAGGCGATCTCTCAGGCACAAAAGTGGTCGCACGATATGCGCACGGGTGCGAGTGAATTCGTCGAGCGGATTATGCGCACGTCAGATGAGCAGCTCACCCAGTATGTCAATGAAATCCGCAGGGCGCGCCAAAGCCTACGCGCTTCTGGCAAAGTGGAGGAGGAGCCTCAACCCGAGCCAAAGCAGGACGCTCAAAAATAATCTGCTCTTTCAAACATATAATAAGACGGGCCGCAGCCGGGGGGAAGAAGCAATCACGGCTTGCGGCCCATTTTTTAAATGGGAGGAGTTCGTATCCGTCGTGTTACATTGCATATTTGGGGAAAAGCAAGCGGGCGCTTCCTATAGGACCAGGCCAGGCGCCTATTTGATTGCAGTGAGCGGCGCTCAAATCGCTTCAATCCGCACACCCAAAGGTTTCTTTCTGCCCGGCGGCGGTGTGGAGCCAGGTGAAACGCATGAGGCCTGTATTCTGCGTGAATGTTTGGAGGAAACAGGCTTTCTGGTTCAGGTAGGGGAATTGTTAGGCTCTGCGGAAAGCTATCTCATGCATGAAAAAATTGGAGCTTTTCATCCAGTGCAGCATTATTATGCGGGCGCCTTTTTGGAATTCGTTTGCGCTCCGGTGGAATTAGACCATACGCTGGTATGGCTGCCCTGTGAAAAAGCCGCCGAGCAGATGAACGTAGAGCAGCAGGCCTGGGCTGTCCGTAAAGCGTTGGAGAAGCTAGCATGGATGAAGGAGCATATTGAATGAAAATATTGGTTTTATTCACCGGCGGCACGATCGGCAGCACAGTTGACGGCGCAACCGTCCATACGGATCCGGCTGCGGCCAGCCGTTTGCTATCGCTGTATCGGGCGCGGTTTGGGGAGGATGTTTTGTTTGAAGTGCGCAGGCCGTGCAACTTGCTCAGCGAAAATGCCACGCCCGGGCTGTGGTCCCTTTTGGAGCGATCGGTGCGGGAGGAGGAGCTGGCCGTTTACGATGGAGTCATCATCACACATGGCTCGGATACGCTGCCCTATACCTGTGCCGCACTCGCTTTCCTGCTGCGGGATGTGCCGATTCCATTGGTGCTGGTCGCAAGCAATTATTCCCTTGGGGATAGCCGCAGCAACGGCCTTGCAAATTTCCGCAGCGCAGTCGAGCTGATCGCTTCCCGTCAAGTTCGGGGTGTGTTCACCGTGTTCCAGGATGAAAAAGGCGCCAATCGTGTGTATCTTGCCGCCCGCATTCAGGAGGCGGACACGGCCCGCGATCAGTTTACAAGCTATGGCGGCGTAGATTTTGGGGAAATCCGGGGCGGAAAATTTGTGTGGAACGAACATCCTGACAATCCTTCGCCAAGTGAGATCAATCAAATCCCTGCACGCCTGCTGCCCGCAAATTGGGTGTTTCAGGAGCCGGTGCCCGCGTTGCGGCCCTATCCGGGGCTTTCTTACCAATGGATTCGCTATGATCCTCAGCCGCGCGCTCTGCTGCACTATCTCTATCACGCTGCTACTGCCTGCACACAGGGGAAAGCTTATGATTTAACGCATTTTCTACAGGAATGCCAAAGCAAGGGGACGGATTGTTACCTCGCGCCTTTTAAAACAGAAGGAGATGCGTTGTATGAAACGAGCCGGGCATTGCTGGCCACGGGGGCAATCCCGCTCTACCGGATTTCCTTTGAGGCGGCGTATGCCAAACTAACGATTGCGTATAATCAGGGGGAACACTCCTCAAAAAGGTTGATGGAGCAGTGCATCGCGTTTGAACGGCTTCCAGAGAGAGCGGTTTAAGATGCGAGATGTATAAAACAGCTTTATTGGCCGAAAGTGTCATTATACTTTCTCTGACCCTGATGCCCTGAAAAAGCACCATCAAAAGCCCCCAATTTGCCTTACAGAGGCAAACTGGGGGCTTTACGTGCCCGGCGCTACGGATTTTCTCATAACCAGTTTTCGCAATGAGCGTTTTTCAATGCATCCATTTTGGGGCTTCGCCGTTTCTTATTTTTTGCTGCCGTTGGAGTTGATCATTCCAATCCAATTCATAGCTCGGGTTGCCATATTGAAACAGAATCTGGCTATTGATCCTGCGGATCAGCTTTTTGGCAAGGGCAACGCGGTTTTCTGCATAGTTTACACCAAAAGCATCCAAGATGGGCTTGAACTGTTCCCACCGCGCCAGGAAGCTCTTGAAATCCCGTTTTTCCTTCGGTGACCAGGCTACCTCGCTGAGCGCTTGCATGCGCGGGAAGAGGAAAAGCTCGAGACGACGGACCGAAGGAATGAACTCCGTCCACATCTCCGCCTCCACACCCAGCACATTTTTTACGCTTTCCGGGTGGATGCCGCCCTGTACGGGTTCGAATTTGTATGTATTCTGTAAAGGCCGCTGCGCATAGGTCATATCAAAGTAAAAGGCTTGGTGGCGGCTCATAATCATTTCGCCGCCCTCATTGATGTATTTTTCCGCAAATTTGTCGCGCTGCGGCGTCCAATACTGGCCGATGACGGATTTGTCGAGATTTTCGGCCTGGAGCGCTTCATTCCATACGATTAGCCGTTTGCCCTTCTCCTTGAGATGAGCTGCAATACGGTTGTTGAATAACCCCTGTAACTCCTCCACATCCTTGAGGCCATGCGCTTTGATGGCCTTTTGGCAGTGCGGGCAGGTTTTCCACTCGTCCTTCGGCGCTTCATCGCCGCCAATGTGGAAATAGGGGGCGGGAAAGAGGGGCAGAATTTCATCCAAAACATCGAAGATGAATTCGTAGGTGCTCTCCTTGCCTGCGCAGGCGGGGCGGTTCCAATCCTTCCAGCCCAGCGTTTTTTCCGGGATGGTGCTCCCGTAGAACCAATGCACCTCGCTTGGGATTTCACGGCAGGCGAGATAGGGGTAAGCGGCGATTGCGGCGGCAAAGTGTGCGGGCATATCGACTTCCGGCACAACCATGATAAATCGCTCGGCAGCATAGGCCACGATTTCACAGATCTGCTCCTGCGTGTAAAAGCCGGGTGCGTAGGGCTTTCCCTCCAGCCGTTTGCTTTTCCAGCCGTACAGCTGTGTATCCTTGCGTTTAGAGCCGATCTCCGTGAGCAGCGGATATTTTTTGATTTCAATGCGCCAACCCGCATCGTCCGTCAAATGCCAGTGAAAAACGTTGAGCTTGTGCATAGCCATAAAATCAAGATAGCGCTTCACATAGTCCACGCTCCAAAAGTAGCGGCTGGAATCCAGCATCATGCCGCGCCAACGGAAGCGAGGCGCATCTTCGATTTTGACACAGGCCATGGAGAGCGTTTCCGCGTTTTTGGAGACGTCTAGCTTCAAAAGTTGGCGTAGGGTTTGGATGGCGTAAAATGCGCCGGCGGGTGTGGAGGAGAAAACCGCGATGCCGCTTTGCGTGCAGTCGAGCTGATAGCCTTCTTCCGGGATACGAGTGTCATATAAGAAGCGGATGTCGGCCATTTCATTGCCCTTTTGGAGGGGAAAGCGGGCGGCTTTTTCAACGAGATCCTTAAAAAAATGGAATGTTTCTTGTAACTCCGACGCAAAATAGCAGGAGGTATCCTGTGTGAGCCTGAATGTGCCGGTCGACTGGGATACTTTTTGGGGCAGGGGAATCAACTGGATCATAAGTCCTCCTCAAAACTACTGGATTGAATTTTATACTCAAAATTAGCGTTGTTGCTTTGCCACTGATTTTTTAACCTTAGCGTCGTCAATCAAATTATGAAGGCCTGCCCAGTGTAGCTGCCGGCGGTTAAACCAAAGGGGAATAGCCCTTTGCGCGCAGGGCGCCCGGCATTGCCTGCTTGAGCGTTGCGGGGTGTTCCACGCCGTATACGGACAGCAGGCGGTAATAATCCTCAAGCTTTTGCTGAAAGTGCGCCCAGCTTCTGTTCTCCGGCGCTGTCCAGGCAATTTCTGCAATGGCGCCTAAACGTGGATATGTGCAGTAATCAGCCTTTTTCATATTAGGCACATATTCCGTCCAGAGCGGCGCTTCCAAGCCAAGCAAATTTTTGGCCGATGCTGCATCGATGTGGGGAATTTCCGGCGTGTTTTCATAGGTTGCTCGCAGGTTGAACCAGCCGTAAGGCAAATCAAGATAGTAGGGGAAAGATACGGAGTTTACCATGCGGCGGCCCGCTGTGATTTCTGCCTGGGTGTTTTTCGGCATGCCACACATCTGCCATATGATATCGCGGTCGAGCCACTGCGTGGCCTCCACAGAATCCCAGTTCCACATCATGGAAGCAACGCCTTTTTCTTTTAAATACCGGCTGACGCGGCTCATGAAGAATTGCTGAAGCTCCTCCTCATCCTTCAACCCGGTCTTTTTCATGAAGGCTTGGCAGTGGGGGCAGAGCTGCCATCGCATTTTGACAACTTCGTCGCCTCCGAGATGGAAATACCCATCCGGGAACAGCGGAATTAACTCATCAAGCACGTCAAAAATAAATTGATAGGTGCTTTCCTTTCCAGCGCATAGAATATCATGCTTCACGCCCCAATGTGTTGCCACGGGCAGTGAGCGGTTAAAGCAACTCAGCTCCGGATAACAGGCGATGGCGGACTGCATGTGGCCGGGCATGTCAATCTCCGGGATCACCTTGATGTATTTGGAGTGCGCGTAGGCGACTACTTCGCGGATGTCCTCCTGTGTATAAAAACCGGAATGGGGGCGAAAGCCAAAATTCGTGTGGGAGCGTTTGGAGCCAAACTCCGTCAGGCGCGGATATTTTTTAATTTCCACGCGCCATCCTTGATCCTCTGTTAGATGCCAGTGAAAAATGTTGAGCTTATGTACCGCCATGAGATCTAGGAAGTGCTTTACCTCCTCAACCGGATAGAAATACCGGCCGACGTCGAGCATAAAGCCGCGGTAATGATAGAGGGGAGCGTCATTGATGCTGAGGCTTGGAATTTTGCAGCCATTGGTCAGCAAGATTTGCTTCAACGTTTGCAGCGCGTAAAAGAGGCCGGCCTCCCCGGCGGAAGAGATGCAGATCTCCTGCTCGGAAACCTCTATCCGGTATGCCTCAGGATCCCCTTCTTCCATTCGGGCGAGCACAAGCCGTGTTGCTCCCTCGGACTGAGTCAATCCGAAATGAAAATTTTTCTTTAAAAAAGATTGGAAGTCTTCCAGCGCAGCTTGCGCAAGCACAGAATTGACCAGTGCGGTTTCGGCGGAAAATGGAAAGCAGCCTGCGCCTTGGTGGATCGTTATATCCTTTGGTTCAGGGATGATATGCATCATTCGTTAAGCCACCCTCAAAAACTTTATTTTATACCATTATAGCAATGATTTGTGGCAGGTGCAAGCGGCGGAGCGCGGAAAGCATTCGCCAGAAGAGATTTTTCAATTGCTTCCATTCATAAATTCCTCTGTTTTGCTCAAACTAGGAGTGGACATCAATCGGTGCATAGGCCGCAATTGCCAGCCTGCCCGTTGTCCATGAAGGGAGGTGAACGGAATGTCCCAGCAGAACCAGAACAACCAGAACAATCAGTTCAACAACCAGCAGAACCAGAACAATCAGTTTAACAACCAGAATAACCAGCAAAACCTGAAGAACAACAAGGCGAAGCAGCAGGCGAGCAACAGCCGCAACCAACAGAACCAGCAGAATCGCCAGAATCAGAACTTCCAGAACCAGCGGCAGGAAAATGAAAATCAGTTTTAACCATTGATTTTAACAGCCTCTGTTTCAAACGCAACCATACGCTAATCCGGGAAGAACCGGCCGATGCACATGCAGCGGCGGGTTCTTCCAATTTTTATCCTGTTTTTTATTGCAACGTTAAAATCTGCATATTAGAACATTGACTTCTTTCGATTTGTTTGGTATTATAAAAATACAGCATATTGCATATGAATTATTAAGAATAATATATTTTATTGTGCTTAAATTTGGCGTTATCAAATAATAGAAATGGGGTTGAGAAAATGAAAAAACATGGGTTTCGATGGCTTTCCTTCTGCATGGCTATTTTCATGGTGCTCTCAATGGCAGCCTGTGGTGGCGGCGGGGAAACAGACACGTCATCCGGGGAGAGCGGTCAGCCTGTTGCCTCAGCGGCGGGCCAAGGCGAAACACTGGGCGAGGTGGAAAGCGGGTCGGCAGAGGAGAGCGCCTCTGTGTCCGATCCATCCACAGCTACTGTGCCTTCGGAGGAGGGCTCCGCAAAGCAGGAAGAACGACCCGGCGCCTCTCAGGCGGAACCGACGCGGGCGCCGCAGGCTGAAAGGCTGCCGTCCACAAAAGCGGAAATTCTTGCGCTGTATACGACTGTGATGAACAAGGCTAAGGCGGGAAAACCCGGCTTTAAAAAGGTGGAGTATCAGGAAATCACCAAAAAAGAATTTGACAGTAATGCTGTTAACTGGGTTTTAGATCAAGCGGGGAATTATATGACAAGCCCCGAAAAGGCCAATGCCAATCCGGCAATCAATCAAAAGGGCGGGGATATGACATGGTTCCCGGTATATAATGGAAGTGCTGGTTGTTTGATCGCGCAGGGTGATGCAGATAAAGCGATTCAAAGCGCGAGTTGCACAAAGCTTGATAACGGCAACTATAAACTCGTTATTAAGCTGAGGCCGGAAACAAACCCTGAGCCTTTGGCAAGTTACCATGGGAAGATGTTCTCGCCGCTGTCGAAAAAGATATTGACAATGAATTGGATAAATTATCAATTTTAATCCGGGTGGATCATTACGCCGTGAAGTACCGCGATTGTACGGCAACCCTGATTTGCAACCCCAAGACAAATCAAATCGTATCGCTGGAGCAGATCATGTATTGTGACATTACGGCAAAAGGGCGTATCAAGGTTTTGTTTATGGATATTGACGGAGGAGCAACGCTGCGCAATACCCTGAAGATAACAAACTTCCGGTATTAGCCCATATTCATTGGAAAGCGCCCCGCCTGCGCGGGGCGCTTTTATACTATCTATCAATAGCGGATATTCCATTTCTTTATCCACGAAGGCGGCGTTTGTTTTGCCAATCATTTTCTGTTGACATCCAGAACATTTGCGCGTATACTAGCTGTGAACAAATGTTCTAATACGCTTTCAGGGATGTAATGACGATGGATCTTTTTGATAAACTGCGTATCCTTGCCGACTCCGCGAAATATGACGTCGCCTGCACGAGCAGCGGGGTAGATCGCTCCTCCTCCGAGGGGGGCGGCTTCCGTATCGGCAACGCGGCCTCCTGCGGGCTTTGCCACAGTTTCGCGGCGGATGGTCGGTGCATCTCTCTTTTGAAAGTGCTTATGAGCAATGCCTGCGTTTATGACTGCCAGTATTGCGTTAACCGTTGCTCCAATGATGTGCCTCGTGCAACCTTCACGCCCAAAGAACTTGCGGAGCTGACGATCCATTTTTATAAACGCAACTATATTGAGGGGCTGTTTTTGAGCTCCGGTGTGATCAAAAATCCGGATTACACCTGTGAGCGCATGATCGAAACGCTGCGCATCCTGCGGGAGGAATATGGCTTTGGCGGCTATATCCACGCCAAGGCGATCCCCGGTGCGGATGACGCGCTGCTCTCCCGCCTTGGCCAATTGGCGGACCGCATGAGCGTCAACATCGAGCTGCCCTCACAAAAAAGTTTAAAGCTGCTCGCACCCAATAAATCAAAAACAGATATTCTCCGCCCGATGGGCCTCATCAGCACGCGCATTGCGGAAAACACGACGGACCTCGTGCGCTACCGTCACGCGCCAAAATTTGCGCCCGCAGGGCAGAGCACGCAGATGATCGTGGGCGCGACGCCGGAAACGGATTATACAATCCTGAACCTTTCCGCCGCGCTCTACAAAAAATATGGCCTCAAGCGTGTGTTCTATTCCGCTTATATGCCGGTTTCCAGCAACCCGCTTTTGCCCGCGGTGGATACCAAGCCGCCGCTTCTGCGTGAGCACCGGCTCTATCAGGCAGATTGGTTGCTGCGGTTTTATGGCTTTTCGGCCGGGGAGCTGCTCGACGAAGCACATCCAAATTTTAACCCTTATATTGATCCCAAATGCAATTGGGCGCTCAACCACATGGCGCTTTTCCCGGTAGAGATTAACACCGCGCCGCAGGAAATGCTGCTGCGCGTGCCCGGCATCGGCGTCAAAAGCGCCAAGCGGATTGTTGCCGCCCGCCGCGTTGGCAGGCTCGATTTTGCGGGGCTGAAAAAGATCGGCGTTGTGTTAAAGCGCGCGCAGTTTTTTGTGACCTGCAATGGGCGCATGGCGGAGGGACTCAAAGTAACACCCGATCGGGTGCTGCAATCGATGCTGTCGGAGCGCTCCCGGCAAATGCTACCGACGCTTTCGGATGAGCCGGAGCAGTTGAGCCTGTTTCAACACGAGGTCACAAGGGAGGATGTGATGAAATGCCTGACCGGGCAAATGTAGCCTACTGCTATGATGGTTCCTTTGAAGGACTGCTGTGCTGCATTTTTGAGAGTTTCGAGAAAAAGGAACGCCCTGTTTCCATTCAACCGGAAGGTATGGGGCAATTAACACTCTACCCGCCGCGTGCGGTGCAGACAGAGCTTTCGAAGGCGCGTCGCGTGGAAGCGGGGCTTCGCCGGAAAGCCTCCGATGAATCCTACCGATTGGTGGAGCTCGGTTATTACTCCTGCCACGAGCAAAAGGAGCTTTTACTGCTTGATTTTACGCGCCTTGCGATGCACTATGGAAGAAGAGCGCTCTCCATGCTCGCGGATGATACGGTAAACGAGCTGACCCGCGCTGTGCAGAAGCTGACGAACGAGGCGCACCAGTTCAAACAGTTTGTGCGCTTCTCGATTGGGGACAATGGCGCGATGTCCGCTGTGATTGAGCCGAAGAATTTCATCTTGCCGCTGATCGCGCCGCATTTTTGCGACCGGTATCCATGTGAATCCTTTTTGATTTTTGACGAAACGCACGGTGCTGCGTTGGTTTCTACGCAGGGGCGGTACGCAATTGTTCCGGTAGACGGTTATGAACAGCCGAAAGCGGGAGAGGAGGAACGCAGGTTCCGTTCGCTGTGGAAGCTATTTTACGATACGATTGCCATCGAAGGGCGATATAACCCGAAATGCCGGATGACCCATATGCAGAAGCGGTTCTGGAAGCATATGACGGAGCTCAATGGGGAGGGGGAGATTCCTATCATAAAAACGCTGCCGATGAAATAGGGAATCTATTTATCTGGCGGTTAATCTGCGATAGGGGCACAAAAAATAGCCGGCAGCCAGTAGCGCTGCATGGTTTGACATCCTCTTTAACCTGCATTATACTATATTCTTCAGAAATGATGGGGATGTGTAAACGCGTGAAACGAGAAGAAACCACACAGGAAAGATTTAACCGTATGACGCAGACACCGGTGAAAAAGCTCGTCTGCACGCTTGCGGTGCCTACGATCATCAGCATGTTGGTGACCTCTTTTTATAATATGGCGGATACCTTTTTCGTCGGCCGCATCGGCACGAGCGCCACGGGTGCGGTGGGCGTGGTGTTTTCCCTAATGGCGGTGATTCAGGCGATTGGCTTTACCTTCGGCCATGGGTCGGGCAACTATGTTTCACGCGCGTTGGGGCGGCAGGATATGGAAAACGCCTCGCGCATGGTATCCACCGGCTTTTTCTCAGCGCTGTTTTTTGGTGCGGGCGTGAGCGTGCTGGGGCTGATCTTCCTTGACCCGCTGGTGCGGATCTTGGGCGCCACTCCGACGATCTTGCCCTATGCACGTGGTTACGCGGCTTATATCCTTCTTGGCGCGCCTTATATGACAGCCACCTTTGTGCTCAATAACCAACTGCGTTTCCAAGGCAGTGCCATGTATGCGATGGTAGGGGTCATCAGCGGAGCGGTGCTTAATATTGCGCTGGATCCGTTATTCATCTTCACCTTCCGCCTCGGTGTGAGCGGCGCTGCAATTGCTACAATCATCAGCCAGTTTATCAGCTTTTGCATTCTGCTTTATGCTTCCTCAAGGCGCGGGAATATCCGCATCCGCTGGAGGGATTTCACACCGAAATGGGCCTTTTACCGGGAGATCCTGCGCGGCGGCCTGCCTTCTTTCTGGCGGCAGGGATTGGCGAGCGTGGCAACGATGTGCCTGAATTTGGCGGCGGGCCCGTTTGGCGATGCGGCGATTGCAGCGATGTCGATTGTGTCGCGCGTCGGGATGTTCGCAGGCTCCGCGTTGATTGGATTCGGGCAGGGCTTCCAGCCGGTGTGCGGCTTTAACTATGGCGCGCAGCTTTATGGGCGCGTTCGCAGAGCCTTTTGGTTTTGCATCCGCGTGGCGACTGCTGTGCTCCTTTTGATCGCCGGAATAGGCCTTGTTTATGCGCCGCAGATTATTGCGCTTTTTCGCGATGATCCTGCGGTGATCGAAATTGGCGCTGCGGCGCTTCGCTTTCAATGCTTGACCTTCCCGCTTAACGGTTGGATCATCCTTAATAATATGATGCTGCAAACGATTGGCAAGGCCGCGAAGGCTACAGTGCTCGCAATGGCGCGTCAAGGCCTTTTCATGCTGCCTGCTCTGCTGATTCTCACGCCGGTTTTCGGCCTGCGAGGAATTGAGTGCAGCCAGCCGGTCGCCGATATTGCCACTTTTCTGCTGGCCATACCGATGGGCCTGAGCGTCCTGCGGGAAATGCGTGTGCAGGAAAGCGCGATGAAGCTGGGGGAATAGAAAGGTTTGGCAGAGCGCTTTATAGGGGCTGCGCCACATAGTCATACCAAAAAACGCACCTTGAAGGGGCCTTTAAGGCTCCATTCGCAGGTGCGTTTTTCTATGTTTTGGGATAGTTCAGCAAGCCCTAAGCCGCATCTATTCCTTGCTGTGTTGGAACGCCGTTTCCCACTCGGCCGGCCGGAAGCCGGCGAGCACAAAATCTTTTCCTATTAGAATGGGGCGCTTGACGAGCATGCCATCCGCTGCAAGCAACTCCAGCTGCTCATCCTGCGCCATGTCCGGCAGCTTATCTTTCAAGGCGAGCGCCCTGTAGGCAAGTCCGCTCGTGTTGAAAAAGCGCTTGAGGGGAAGATTGCTTGTTTGCAACCATTCCCGTAGCTCGGCTTCCGTGGGATTTTGTAGCTTAATATCCCGCGTTTCATAGGGGATTTCGTGTTCGTCTAGCCACTGTTTTGCTTTTTGGCAGGTGGTGCATTTAGGGTACCAGAGAAAGAGCATAGAAGCAGCCTCCTTGTTGCAATCGTATGATTTTGTTAGAGAAGAGAAGGTTGCAGTCAGCTAATCTTCTCCAGAATAATATTCAAAATTTCCTCGTCCGTTTCGCGCATTCCATCGCGCCCAATCCGGCCAACGCCCCGGATGGTATCCTCCACATCTCCGCGGACAATTCCGTCTCCGGGCCGGAAGCTGCGGTTTTGCAGCGCCATGCAGTGGCCTAGGATCGCCGCATCCACTGCGGAGGCAATTTTGGCCGCGCAGGAGGGTTTCGCGCCGTCGCACACAATGCCGGAAACATTGGCGATCGTGTTGGTGATCGTATCGCAAACGGCCTCGTAGGAGCCGCCGTAGAGGTAGGTGATTGCTGCCCCGCTGCCCACTGCCGCGCTGACCGCCCCGCAGTAGGCGGAGAGGCGGCCGAGGCCCGTTTTTTGGTGAATGGCAATCAAGTTGCTTAGCACAAGCGCGCGGTAAAGCTGCTCCCGCGTTGCGCCGATGTGCTGGGCATATTTAATCACGGGCAGCGAGGCCGTCATGCCCTGATTGCCGCTGCCGGAATTGATCACCACCGGCAGCACGCAGCCGCTCATGCGCGCGTCGCTCCCGGCGGCGGGGAAGGCGCGCGCCACATTTTTAATATCATCGCCGTAGCTTTTCAGCAGTGTCACACCCACGCTCGCACCGTAACAATGCGCAAGCCCCTCCTCAGCGATTTTGAGATTGTAAGTGATCTGGCGATCCAGGATTTCCTGGACTTCTTCGATTTGCACCGTGCGTGCAAACGCATAAATATCCGCCACGTTGAGCGATTGATAGTCCGCACAGGCGTCTTTCTGCTCATCGGGCTGTGCCGTATAGAGCGGCTCGCTGTCGCGCTCTACGCGGATAATGCGGGTGTGCTCATCCCGGATTTCAACCATCGCCGTGTGCGCTTCACTCTCCGCTGTGATACGGATATGCAGGCAGGAATCGCTGCGCAGCAATTCTGTTTTGCACATACCGCTTTCCAGCAGGCGGCGCGTCTGCTCCACATCCTCCGGCTGCACGCAGGAGAGCACCTCCAGTTCACGGTCCGCGCGGCCCGCAACCGCGCCCAGGATCGCGCTTGCCTCAATGCCGCGCAGGTCGCCGGTGGTGGGCACGATCACGCTCTTCACGTTTTTGATGATGTTGCTGCTGCAAGCGGCGATGATGCGCTTGGGCATTTCGCCCAGCACCCTGCGCGCCACGGCAGCGGCATAGGCGATTGCAATTGGCTCCGTGCAGCCCAATGCTGGCACGAGCTCCGCGCGCAAAATTTGCAGATAGGTTTCATAGTGGTTGCAGGTTTTGTTTTTACAGTCTCCGGGGTTCAAATTGTCACCTCATTGTTTTTTCGTTTTCTGTTTCTCTTTTGGAACCGTTCTGGTTGCTTGTTTAGTTTATCGCAATTGTGTTGGGAATGCAAGCGTTCGCCGCCTAGGCTCAAATGGAAAAAGGGAGGATGGGAGGGAAATAGCATTGACAAAACAATCCAGTTTTATATACTATAATCATACATTATCATCAAATACAGGGTAAAAATCATATGGATTTGGGGAAAGAGATGGATTTCTAGGTAAATAAATATTTAAAAATGGAGAGATTGGGTTGGGAAGGCATAAAAAATGGTGGAAAGCAATTGCATGTGTCGGATGTTCGCTCCTTGTGCTCGCATCATGCTCTGCTGGCGGCTTATGGCTTCGATGAAGAACGATGCTTATGCGGTTTAGCGGTGAAGGACGCGGAGCGGATAATGGTTGAGTTCGGATATCCCCAAAATTTATTGCATACGATGAAGGATGCGCAGAAATTGGAGCTGGCCTCTAAAATCAAAACTTGCCCCGAATCGGTATCGCTCCGAACAGTTGTCAGCCCAATTGATGAATTGAGCATGATGGAATTGCTGGTAAATGCTACGGATGAGCAGTTGCGATGCGTCGGCTTCCGTGAAGAGGATATAATGATGAACCGGCAGATGATTACAAGCATGCGGGCTATGACAAATGAGGAACTGGCAGAATATTATGGAAAAAATGATGAAGAAATCAAGCTGTTGAGAATGGCGATGGAGCAGCAATCAGATTATCAAAGCCCGGAACAGGTGAAGCAGGAGGACCAAGTCACAACTTCAGCCTCCCTCATCAGCACTTCCACATTAAAATATGCCTGGGTAATCTACGATAACCGGGCGGAAACCAAAAAACCGGTTTCTTATTTTGTGCAT
>ENA-OQCL01000234-OQCL01000234.1-human-gut-metagenome-genome-assembly--contig:-NODE-234-length-29362-cov-5.323208_pt1 | contig 29362 bp, 34 predicted proteins | sample MGYA00242502_ERZ504586 | MGnify/ENA primary metagenome ERZ504586 (study PRJEB26092, sample SAMD00036316) | human gut metagenome | host: Homo sapiens | study: EMG produced TPA metagenomics assembly of... | reverse complement strand
TTCTCGCCCGACGAGCTGGAGAACCTGGACAGCTACATGATGAAGTACCGCAAGTACGGCATCGTGGAGCTCCTGGACAACAAGCTGGACGGCGTGCACGTCTCCTGCGCGCCGCTGGCGTGAGCGCGGAGCTGACGGGCGCGGCGGAGGCGAGCCCCCGCGCCCGTCCCCCTACGGGTTCTACCAGGACGCCTACGGCGGGGCGCTGGCGGCGGACGCCTTCGCGGAGGCGCTGCCGGCGGCGCTCCGCTGCGTGGGCGCGCTCACGGGGAGCGCGCGAGCCCGACCCCGGCTGGGACGAGGGCGGCGCGGACGCCTGGCGGCGCGCCGCGTGCGCCGCCGCCGACGCCTTCGCCGAGTACGGCGAGGGGCGCGTGGGCGGCTTCTCCATCGGCTCCTTCTCCGTGACGAACTACCGCGACGACGGGACGACCGGCGCCGAGGTGGCGCGCGAGGCCGCGCTCGCGGAGCTGGTGGGGACGGGGCTTTGCTGGAGCGGGGTGAGATAGGTGCGCTTTCTGAGGCCGATACCGAGAAGGCTCCTTCCCGACGACATGATCGTGTGGCCGGCTGCGGGCGACGGGACGTACGGGCCGTCCGTGCTGGTGAGGCACGTGCGCTTCGAGCGCACGGAGTCCGCCGTGGACGACGCCCACCGCAGCGCGGACGGCGGCGCGGGGCGGATCTTCGTTGACGCGGTGAGCTCGGCGGGCGCCTTCGAGGTGCCCGCGGGCTCGCGCGTGCTCGTGGGCGCGGGGCCGAGCGTGTTCGTGCGGTCGTGCCGGCGCTGCTGCGTGGTGCGCGGGCACGTGCACCACTGGGAACTGGAGGTGGGCTGATGGCTCCTTGCAGCGATGTGGCGGGCGCGGTGGCGTCGATGCTCTGTGCGCTGGGCTTCGCGGGCGTGTTCTGCGCCCGCCCTCGGCGGGTTTTGCGCCGAGCCGATCGTGGTGACCCAGGGGGCCTTCGCGCGGGAGGCGCGGCTGGCCGACGGCGGCGAGCGCGGGCGCGTGGACGTCGATGTGCTCGCGTGCCGAGAGGAGGCCGGTGCCGCCGAGGCCGTTTGCCTGGCTGCCGAGCGGGCGCTGCGCGGGGCGGCGTGGCCGATCGACGTCGACGGGGCGAGGATCGCCTCGGCGGACTCCGGCGGCTCCGGTCCGCGCGGGCGCGACGGGTCCGGGCGGTGGCTGTGGGGGTTCACCTTGATCTGCACGGTGGTGAGGCATGTTGGGTAACGGGCATGGACGCGGGCGCGGTGACCGCGGTCGCGACGATCATATAAAGGGGCCGGCTCGGCGCGATGCGCGGGACGATGGCCGGCGCGGCGCCTCCGAGACCGACCGGCTGGGGCGCGAGCAGCAGCGGCGCGCCACCGCGTACGGGCGCGCCCGGGGGCGGCTGTGAGCGGGTTCTCCTACGCGGGGCGCGACTTCTCCCCGTACGTGCAGGCGGAGCTTGAGGAGCCGGCGGCGCACGCCCTGGAGCCGCGCGCGCTCGCGGTGCCGGGCAGGCCCGGCGCGCTGCTTCTGGGCTGCGAGCTGCCGCCGCGCGAGGTGCGGCTGCGGCTGCACCTGGACGCGGGGTCGCAGATGACGCCGGGCGAGCTGTCGCGCCTGCGGGCGCTGCTGCGCGCATGGCTCTGCGCGCCCGGCGGCGGGGACCTTGTCGTCCCCGGCGAGGGCGCGCTCACGTGGCGCGACGCGGTGGTGACGGGCGTCTCGGACTGGGACACCCTTTTCGAGGACGGCTCGTGCGCCGTGGATTTCACGTGCTACGACCCGGTGGCGTACGGTGCGGGGCGCTCCTGCGCGGGGACGGAGCTCGAGGTGCTGGGTACCTGGCCGACGCTGCCTGTGATGACGCTGACGGCGACGGCCGGCTCTGCCGTGAAGGTGGCGGATGACGCCGGCCGCTACGTGCTGGTCGAGCGGGGCCTCTCCGCCGGGGACGAGGTGGTGATGGACTTCGCCGCCGAGTCCGTGACGGTGGGCGGCGAGGACGCCTCCGCCGACGTGGGCGTGGGGAGCACGTTCTTCTCGCTGGCCCCCGGCGCGCACGTCCTGACGTTCTCCGGGTGTTCGGCGCACGAGGCGGCATGGACGGAGAGGTGGCTGTAGATGGTTCCGGCGATCTACCTCTTCGACCGCTTCGACGGCCGCCTGGGGATCCTTCCAGCCGTGGCCTCGCTCGCGCACACCGAGGAGCTGGGCGGCGAGGACACGATCGAGTTCGACTGCGCGGCGGCGCCCGAGAAGGGGTCCCGCCTGCTGTGGCGCGACCCCGAGGACGGCGCCTGGCGCGAGCACGTGGTGGTGCGCACCGATGAGCCGCTCGCGGGCCCCGCGCACGTGTACGCCGAGTCCTCCATAAGCGAGCTTCTGGGCGACTTCATCGAGGAGGAGCGCCTGTCCGCGAAGACCGCCGCCGAGGCGCTCGCCGCCGTGCTGGCGCACACACGCTGGACCGCGGGCTACGTGGGCGCGGGCGATGCGCGGCACGGCTGCTTGCTCTACCACGTGAACGCGCTCGCCGCGCTGAGGCGCGTCGAGGAGGTCTGGGGCGGCGAGCTCGAGTGCTCGATAACCGTGGAGGACGGGCGCGTCGCCGGGCGCACGGTGTCGCTGCCCGCGCAGCGCGGGAGCTGGCGCGGGGCGCGGCTCACGCGCGGCAAGGGGCTCGTCTCCTGCACGCGCACGGTGCTGGAGGACGAGGTGTTCACGGCGCTCTACGGCTTCGGGCGCGGGCTGCCGGTCCTGGACGAGAGCGGCGAGCATACCGGCGGCTACACCAGGCGGCTCACCTTCGGCGCCGTGAACAACGGCGTGAACTGGGTGGGCAGCGACGAGGCGCGCCTGGTGTGGGGGCGGCCCGACGGTTCCGGCGGCAGGGCGCACCGGTTCGGATGCGTGGTGTTCGCCGAGTGCGAGGACGCCTCCGAGCTGAAGGCGCTCACGGAGGCGGAGCTTGCGCGGGTGAGCCGTCCCCGCGTGGCCTACGAGGCCGAGGCCGCCGAGGTCTGCGGCTGCGGCTTCGTGGGGCTGGGAGACGACGTCGCGGTGTGCGACGACGCGCGGGTGCCTCCGTGGAGGTTCACGGCGCGATGCGTACGGCGCATACGGGAGCTCGGCGCGGGCGGAATCGTGCGCCGGCTTACGCTGGGGGCCGTTGAGCGCACGTCGTGGTCGGCGTCCGCCGACGTGGCGGCGCGCGTGGCCACGGTCGAGGAGGCGGCTTCCGCCGCCGGCGAGGCCGCAGCCGCCGCCGCGGGGGCGGTCTCCTCCCTGGAGGATCTGAGCGAGATGGAGTTCTGACATGGCTGACGAGGAGACGTTTGCGCTTGCGGGCGACGGGCTGTACGAGGTGACGTGGGACGGCGCCGACGCCCCGCTGCGCGCGCCGCTTCTCGCCTCTCCCGCAGACGCGCGGGGGCGCGGCATGGACCTTTCCGTGGTGCGCGGCGGCGAGGCGGTCGACCTTACGGGCGCGACGGCCTACCTGCTGTGGCGCCACCGCGAGGCGCGGGCGCGCGGTTGCGAGCCGTTCGAGGCGGTGGACGCCGAGCACGGCCGGTTCCGCGTGTTCTGGCCCGCATCGATGGCGTGCGCGGAGGGCACGGTCGACGCGCAGGTGGTGGTCCGCGGCGGAGACGAGGCGATCTCGTCCGCGCCGTTCACCGTGCGCGTGGCGGCTGCGCTCGGCGGCGTCGAGGGCTCGGGCGGCGACGGGTACTCGATGTTTCTGGAGGCGATCCGGAAGTTCGAGGAGGCAGACGAGCTGATCGACGATGCCGTCGAGAAGGCGCAGCAGGCGGCATCGGCCGCCGAGGGGGCGTCCGCCGCGATCGCTGCCGCGACGGCTGCGGCCGCGGCGGCGACCGAGGCGAAGGACGACCTGCTCGCGGCGGCGGAGCGCGGCGACTTCGACGGCGACCCGGGCGCCGACGGGCAGGACGGTGCCGACGGTCAGGACGGCGTGAGCCCGACGGCGAAGGTGGAGCAGACCGAGACCGGCGCGCTCATCACCGTGACGGACGCTTCCGGCACCACGACCGCGACGCTCGCGCACGGGCAGAAGGGCGACGCGCTCACGTTCGACGACCTCACCGAGGAGCAGGTGGCGGCGCTGCGCGGCGAGAAGGGCGATACGGGCGACGCGTTCGAGTACTCCGACTTCACGCCCGAGCAGCTGGAGGCGCTGCGCGGGCCGGCCGGGGCGGACGGGGCCGACGGCATCAACCCCGGAGATATTCTTCGTCAGCTATCCGGAGGACGAGGGGATCAAGATCCAGATCTGGGACTACCGGCACGCCGAGGCGCGCGTGATCAGGCACGGCACGAGCTGCACGCACTCGTGGGACGGCACGGTGCTCACCGTGACGAGCGCGAGCGGGACGAGCTCGGCCGACCTCGCGGGGCCAAGGGCGACAAGGGCGACCCGGCGACGCGTTCGAGTACTCGGACTTCACGGCGGAGCAGCTGGAGGCGCTGCGCGGGCCGGCGGGCGCCGACGGCGCAGACGGCGCGAACGGGGCCGATGCCGACATCGTGGGGGCGACCGCCACGGTGGACGGGTCCACGGGGACGCCCGCGGTCACCGTGACGATGGGCGGTGCGCCGGGGGCGCGGACGTTCGCGTTCGCCTTCTCGGGCCTCAAGGGCGAGGCCGGGGAACCCGGGCCGCAGGGAGAGCCGGGCGCGGACGGGGCACCGGGCAGCGCGCCCGACCTTTCCGAGTACGCGACGAAGGCCTATGTGGACCAGGCGATAGAAGGCCTGGACGATCTTTCCGAGATGGAGTTCTAGATGGCTGTGGGAACGGTTTCCAAGGCGCTTCTGACCGAGATCGCCAACGCGATCCGCGAGCAGAACGGGCAGCAGGTGCGCTACATGCCGCTGGAGATGAGCTCGCGGGTGCTGGAGATGGACGGGACGCGCGAGGGCGTGGGGCTCGTCGCCGCGCCCGAGGCGGGCACCGGGATCCTCTCCGAGGTCGTGTTCGAGCTTCTTGCCGACGCGATCCGCACGCAGAACGGGTCGACGACGACCTACGCCCCCGCCGAGATGCCGGCGGCGATCCGCGCGCTCACATGGGACACGGGGGTCAAGATGCGCGCGCTGCTGCTCTCGGACGGGACGCTCGAGCTGAACTACCGCGACGGCCGGTCCTCCGACGTGGAGGGTGCGGTGATCCTGGAGGGATGGGAGATCCCGGCCGAGGGCTTCTCGTCCTCGAGCGACATCCCCTGGCGCACGCGGCGCAGCGAGGTGCTGCGGGCGCTGATAGACTCGGACTTCGCGGGCGGCGGCCTGACCAACGCGTCGCACCTGTTCCAAAGCCTGCAGCAGATGACCGAGGTGCGGGGGTTCGAGGCGCTCGAGGGCGCGATGAGCTTCGATCAGGTGTTCTCAAGCTGCCCTTCGCTGGAGAGCGTGTACGCGACCAGATGGGAGTCTACCGGCGAGCAGACGGGCAGCCTTGGCCTCTACGGGTGCAACCGCCTGGTGGGCGGGATGGGCTATTCGCCCGACTACGGCGAGGACATCGACGGGCACCTGGGGTTCGGCGAGGACGGCATCCTGACGGATCCCGCGGCCGATGCGCGCGAATGGGTGGCGTGCCATCTGTACGCCGACGGCGAGCTCGTGCTGACGCTGGATCCCGAGCCCGAGGAGGGACGCGAGGTCGCGCTGAGCTCGCGGATGTGCGCGACGGCGCGCTACCGGGCGATCGGGTCGCGCGCCTGGGACGATGCCGGGGTGGACGTGCTGAAGGCGACGTTCTCCGAGGACCTGTCGGGGCTTACGTACGCGAACCTGTCGTACTGGTTCTACACCGACGGGGAGATGGCCGAGGTCGCCGGGCTCTCCAACCTGCCGGAGGTGCGGGAGATGCGCTACGCGTTCTCGAGCTGCGACGGGCTCACCGAGCTCGACCTGTCCGGGTTTCCGACCGAGGGGCTCACGGACCTGTTCTACTGCTTCTCGGGCTGCTCGAACCTGGCGACAATTTGGGCGGATGCGGACTGGTCGCTTCCCGCGGGGTGCGAGGGGTCAGGCATGTTCTACGGCTGCGAGGCACTGGTGGGCGGCGCGGGGACGACGTACGACAGCGGAGGCCGAGACGAGGCCTACTGCCGGATCGACAACCCGCCGGTGGCTCCGGGGTATCTGACGGCGAATAGCTAGGACTTGGTGTTCAGCGCCTTCCTGATCTTCTCGTAGAGCTTTTCTCCGCTGAGGCTCCAGGGCTTGTCTATGGTCCTGAGGGCCTCAGCCACCCCATCGGAGCACGCATAGTCCTGTGCGTCTTCGAAGTCCCAGCCCATGTATTCGGCAAGGTATGCAGATAGCTCGCGCATCGGATAACCCTCCGTACGCTCACGCGCAAGATACATGCGCGCATCCATCAAAGAGAGATCCCAATGCTTCTGCAGCAGACCGATGATTTTCTTCTCGTCTGCTATTCCCTCATTCAGCGCAGCGACTGCCCGGGCGAGGGATTCGTCGTATCCATTTTGATATTCGATGCTCTGGTACATCTGCCGCCCCCTCTTATCGCCTACATGCGCTTGTGAACTCCTTTGTGAAGAAACAGAACGCATCATTACACCCATTTTACCAGCTAGATGGGCATTTTGTGACTGCGCACGACACTTCTCCCAGAGGGCGGGGCGTTCCCGTCCGGGGAGGAGGAGCGCATGGAGTCGGTCGTCGCGGCGCTCGTGACGGGGGTGCTGACCCTCGCCGGGGTGCTCGTGTCCAACTCGCGCAGCCGCGCGGTCATGGAGGTCAAGATCGACAACCTGACGCGGCAGGTCGAGAGGCACAACTGCCTCATCGAGCGCACCTATGCCCTGGAGCAGGACGTCGCCGTCGTGAAGGCGGAGATCGAGAACATGCGGAAGGGGCAATGATGGAGGCTTTCCTGACATCCAACGAGTGGCCGTGGAGACTCGCGCGGACCATCGTGCAGGGCGTGCTGGGCGTGGTCGTGGCCAACGTGGACATGCTGGTGGGCTGCGCGGTTCTGGCGCCGGAGTGGCGCCCGATCGTGGTGGCGCTCGTGATGGCAGTGCTCACGCCCGTCATGGCGGAGCTCGGCGCGGCGCTGCCGTCGGGCGGTGGTTCCGATGAGTGAGCGCGAGTTCGCGAGCGAGGAGGAGCGCTGGGAGGCGCTGCGCGGCGAGGGCGTCGAGGCCGCGGCTCCCGACGGCTGGGAGCCCGACGAGGGCGAGGACGGCGGCTTCGAGGAGGTGCCCGATGGCGTATAGCATCCTCTTCAAGCAGTGCGGGAGCGACCACATGACGCGCGGGCGCTCCCGCGCGATCGACCGCATCGTGGTCCACTTCACGGCGACGCTCGCCTCCGCGCGCAACAACGCGACGTACTTCGCGCGGAACGAGGGACAGGGCGCGAGCGCGCACTACTTCGTCGACGACATCACGCCGGAGATCTACCAGAGCGTGGCCGAGGGCGATACCGCCTGGCACGCCGGCGACTGGCAGATGAACTGCCGTGCGATCGGCATCGAGGTCGTGTCGGCCGGCGAGGACTTCAGCGCGACCGAGGTCGAGAAGCTGGGCTGGCTCGTGAGGAAGCTCATGGCCAAGTACGGTATCGGCGCCTCCGGGGTCATCCGCCACTACGACGTGACGGGCAAGCTCTGCCCCGCGCCCTACGTGGCCGCGTCCAAGTGGGCGGCGCTGAAGGCGGCCATCACGGGCGGCGTTGTTTCTGGCGGCACGACCCCGGCCGCGCCCGACGGCACGGTGGCGGAGCTCGCGCGGCGCGTCATCGCCGGCGAGTTCGGCAACGGGGACGCGCGGCGCGCGGCGCTTGGCTCACGCTACGATGAGGTGCAGGCTGAGGTGAACCGCATCCTTCTGGGTGGCGGCTCCTCGTCCGCTCCCGCGCAGCCCGCCGCCCCTGACATCGAGGCGCTGGCCCAGGCGGTGATCAGGGGCGACTACGGCAACGGGGACGACCGGCGCGCGGCGCTCGGTGCGAGCTATGACGCGGTGCAGGCCAGGGTCAACGAGATCCTGGGCGCCGGCGGCGGTTCTTCTGGCGGCTCGGGCGGTGCGGACATCGAAGCGCTAGCGCGGGCGGTCATACGCGGCGAGTACGGCAACGGCGAGGAGCGTAGGTCGCGCCTGGGGTCGCTGTACGACGCGGTGCAGGCGCGCGTGAACGAGATCCTGCTTTGACGGTAGGTCAGGGCCCGGCGTACGGCTTTTCAACATTTCCCACACGCCTGCAGGCCATGCAGGGGCCCTCCGGCGCATGGAAAACGTTGAAAAGCCCCGGGCCCCTTGCTTTGGGATCGACATGGTGCGGCCCCGCATCTCTCGGGATGCGGGGCCGCCTTGTCTTAGATGGTTATGCCTTCGCGGCGCCTGGGGCCTGCCACGAGCATCCGGTACCACCAGTCGCGGTCTCTCGGGCCCGCCTCGGCGAGCGCGTCTATCAGGCGGGTTTGGGTCACCTCGTCGAGGCGTGCGAAGTCGTCGCGCATCGCGTTCTCGATAGCTGTGGACCTCTCGATCATGTTGCGCAGGATCCTCTGCTTCTCCTCTAGGGTGAAGCTCTGTGGGGAAATCTCGACCAGTTCTGCCATGAAGTAGGCGCGGTCCTCCTCTGCGGTGAGGGCGTTCCAGTCGGTTGCCATTTGGAATCTCCTTTTCCTTCTGGAACCGTCTTTCTGGGACTTCTGGGTGGTACGAATTCCGGTACGAAGGAGCCTGGAAGGAGCGTTTCGCAGCGTTTTCTTGCGTTGTGCGCACCAGTTAGAAAAACGGTATTCTACCTGCGGGAATGATGCGTTTTGTTGCGAAGCGCTCCTTGGTGCTTATACCCCCTCAGTCCCCCAATTGGATACCGTTTGACGGCTCACCTTGCAGGCAGCGGCAAGCGCTTCCTGCTTCATGCCGTTCGCTTGGCGATGCTCTCGGATGCGTGTGCCGATTTCCATAGCTTGTCCCTTTGTGGCTCGCCGAATGTCCCTGCGGCACCAGTATGGCTCTTCGTATGGCGCGTGCCGCTGACTATCGCGTCAAAATGCTTTGACATCTCGGTCATTCTGGGACGGGGTCATTCTCGGTCATTCTGGGACGGGGTCATTTTGACCCGCCCGCCGGGTCATTCTGGGACGGGGTCATTTTGACCCGCCCGCTGCGAATGAGTCAAAACAACCCCGTCCCATATTGGCTCACCATATTGGCTCATTGGCTCAGTAGCCGAGGTCCTCCCCGATGAGCACCACGCGGATGCGGTCATCGTGGCGGCTGTGGCGCGTGACCACCACGTTGCAGCACATGCAGCGCTCCGCATGGCATTCCGAACAGACACCCGCAACCTCGCATGGCGTGTTGGTGTGCAGGCGCGCGGCATTGAGCGGGCAGGTCACCGTGCGAATGCGCTTGATACCGGCTTCCACGTCTGCCACGAGCTTGTTCATCCCTGCGAGCACCACCACGTGCGCGGGGCCGTGCAGAAGGAGCGACAGACGGTCGGAGTTGCCGTCGATGTTAACGAGCTCACCGTTCAACGTGAGGGCGTTGGCACTCATAAAGAACCAATCCGCCGAAGTGCGATCGCGCCACATCTCGCGTTGTTCCTCGGGCGTGGTCGCGGTGGCGCGGTCAATCATGTGGTAGCAGCCCGCGTTCTCGAGAGCCGCCTTCATGCCGGTTTCCTTGAACGTCTCGCTGCCGCCCCAGGTTACGGAGTCGCCTTCGTGCATCCAGGAGCGCACAAGCTCCACGGCCTCCGAACTCGTTGCGCAGAAGTGGCCGCTCATACCATGGCGCTCGAGCTTCTTGATAACGGTCGATGCGGTGGCGCGATATGCTGCGAGTGCGGTTTCGGTGCTTTTGGCCATAGGTGCTTCCCTTCGGTTGGCGTCGTGCTGGATAAGGCCTATGGTACGAGAAATGCCGGCCACATGCTTTTGTCATCTCGTGCTGTAATCTTGAGCATGTGGATCTTGAGCACGCGGAAATATCAGGCGATCGAAGGGCGTGCGAAACCCAGGCGACCGACATCAGGCGATTGAAGCGCGCGGAAACACCAGCCGAGCGACCCCAGCCGATGTACTGGGCCTGCAGGCTTTCCCAGGTGCATCGTCGATCGGGATGGTCGGTGTAGTTGCGTCTGGGTATGATGTGTTGAACTGAGTGGATGTGGACGAAGGGTCTGGTTCATGGCAAAAAGATGGCTGGAGCTCCTGCGCGAGAACAAGCGCGTGGCGATCGTGGCGGCATGCACCATCGTGTTTCTCGTGCTTCTGGAAGATGTTCTCGAGGGCGGGCTTATCAAACTCGATGAGGCCGCGTATGTGCTCATTGTCGAGCATCTGCGCACTGATTGGCTCACGCCTATCATGGAGTCCATCTCGGCGCTTGCCACACCGGTCACCCTCTTGGTGATGCTTTTGCTCATCGTCGCCTTCGCGCCGGGCAGGAGGCCGGGCGCGTGCTGTGCGCTTAACCTAGCACTCGTGGTGGTGCTCAACCAGGTGCTCAAGTTCCTCGTCCAACGGCCTAGGCCAGAGGGCTTTCGCCTTGCGGCAGAAACGGGGTTCAGTTTTCCCTCGGGCCACTCGATGGCCGCGATGGCGTTCTTCGGCCTGCTCATTTGGATGGTCTGGCACTACGAGCGCGATCGTGCGGTGCGCATCGGGTGCTCGGTGGCGCTTGCGGCGCTCATTGTCGCTGTGGGCGTGAGCCGCATCTATTTAGGTGTTCACTATGCGTCAGACGTGGTGGCGGGTTTCTGCGTGAGCCTCGCCTGGCTTGCCTTCTATACGCGTGCGGTGGCGCCGCTCTTTTTGGGAGAGGCACCGGTGAGGGAGGCGAAGGCGAAGAACTCGGATTAACCCGTGGCCTGCTTTTGCTAAAAATTGTCGTACTCTTTATAGAAAATAGGCGATAGAAAGCTATAAAGTTTACGACAATTTTCGAGGCGAACGAGGCGAACGAGGCGAACGGGGCGAACGGGGCGAACGGGGCGAACGGGGCGAACGGGGCGAGTGCCGACCGGCTTCCCATGCTTCGAGCCGAATCGCGGGTATGCCAGAATTTGATGGTGTGAGGCGCGGGCGAGGGAAAGGGTCGAGCAGCCCGCTATACTGGTTCATCATCGAAGCGACAGGCGAGCGGGCGCACGCGCTTATGGGAGCGCGTCCGCTCGCCCAGAACGAGACCGAGACGAGAAACGCGAGGCCCCATGGACCAGAGCCTATTCACCTACGACATCATCGCCGAAGACCCCAAGACGAATGCGCGCGCGGGCGTGCTGCACACGCCGCACGGCGACATCGAGACGCCTATCTTCATGCCGGTGGGCACGCGCGCCACGGTGAAGGGCGTGCCGTGGGAGACGGTAAAGGACCTGGGTGCGCAAATCGTCCTCTCCAACACCTACCACCTGGCCATGCGCCCCGGCGCGGACCTCATCGACGAGATGGGCGGCCTTCACAGCTTCATGAACTGGCACGGCCCCATCCTCACCGATTCGGGTGGGTTCCAGATCTTCAGCCACTCCGACGCCGTGAAGCTTTCGGACAAGGGCGTGCGTTTCATCGCCACCGACTACGACGGCAGCCACGTGTTCTGGAGCCCCGAAGACAACATGGCCATCGCGCAGAAGCTCGGCTCCGACATCTGCATGCAGCTCGACCAGTGCATCGGTTACCCGGCGGAGCGCCGCGACGTGCAGCGCGCCATGGATCTCTCGAGCCGTTGGGCGGAGCGCTGCTACAAGGCGCATACTCGCCCTGACCAGGCGCTCTTCGGTATCGTGCAGGGCGGCATGCATCTGGACCTACGCATCAAGTCGCTCGAGCGGCTGGAGGAGATGGGCAACTTCCCGGGTTACGGCATCGGTGGCTATTCGGTGGGCGAGGACCACGAGACCATGTTCGAGTCCCTCGAGCCGCTCGCCGCGGAGTACATGCCCAAGGGCAAGCCGCGCTACCTCATGGGCGTGGGCAACCCCACCACGCTCGTTCGCGGCGTGGCGTGCGGCATCGATATGTTCGATTGCGTGCTGCCCACGCGCACGGGCCGCATGGGCACGGCGTTCTCCAGCGAGGGGCGCTTGAACTTCCGCAACGCCCGCTTCGCGCACGATGGCGGCCCCGTCGACCCGCAGTGCACCTGCCCGGTGTGCACCGGCGGCTACACGCGTGCGCACATCCGGCACATGGTCACGGTCAAGGAGATGCTCGGCGGCATCTTGCTCTCCATGCACAACATCTATTACCTGCTCGACCTCATGCGTCGCGCGCGCCAGGCCATCATCGACGGCACCTACAGTGAGTTCGTGAACGATTGGATGGCCTCGCCGGCGGCGAAGGATTACTAGGAGGCCGCTTGCGTCGATTGCTCGGAGCCTTGCTCGCCTTCGCGCCAGAAGACGAGTGCGGTCTTCACCGGGGGTCCGTAGACGAGTGAGGACGTGACGAGCTTCCAACCTTGGAGCTCCATCTCGTTCGCCTTCTCGGTGATCGCGTCTGCCGTGTCTTTGGCGAAGGCGCGCTGCCTGACCACTTCCGTGCGATACCTGCTGCCTCCCCGGGGTCGGCGCCTGCATTCCTTGCTGCTGATATACCCAAACGGGTCAAAACGGGACGGGGTTGTTTTGAACGCGTGCAAAACAACCCCGTCCCGTTTTGACTCACTCCAGGTCGGAGAGCTCACCCATGTCTTCGATGCGGATGGACGAGGCGTCTACGAGCGCATCGGGGGCTGCGGCCTGCCCTTCGAGGGTACTTGGGATATGGCCGTCTAGTTGCCCGCGGATGCTCTGGGCGCGAAGCAGGCAGAACGCCTCAAGGGTATCCACGCCCAGCTGGAAGTCCTCGAAACTAATAAACGCCGTGGGATCTTCCGCGACATAAGGAGCGATGAGCTCCTCTGCCTGGCGCACCGTCGTCTGCAGGCGCCCACTCTCCACGTAATCCTGTACGAGCTCGTCAAGGTAGTCGTGGTAGCGTTCGCGGTAATCGCCGTGAGCCATGAGGTTGGTGAAGAGCGGTCGCTCGGCAAGCACCTCGGGTGCCGCCGGCGTATCAATGGGCAGGTTCACGTAGGTGCCGGCGTCGTCCGGCAGCTCAGCTCGCCCGAGGGCGTAGGTGCCGAAGGCCAGGTTATAGTCCCAGGGGAGCATCGCCAGGCGCCCGTCCTCCTCGTAGAGAAAGTAGTTGTGGCCCGTGCTTCCCAGGTAGCTGTCGAGATTCGCCACGAAGGTCTGCACGGCGAAGTACCTCAGCACCTCATCGACGTCCACCGAGCGCTCGATCTCGTCGCGCTCTCCTGTGGCAAGCGCCTTGAGTGCGTCTACCACGCGCTTTTCGTCCACCGCCGTCGCATCGAAGCGAGCGCTTTCGAAGATTCCCGGGTAGGATGCGGGGTCGTCGTTCACGTAGCGCAGTGCCACATCGGCGTTCTCGTCATCGAGAGAGCGGTAGTCGGGTTTGTAGAGCATGCCGTGCCCCTCGCCCCATATGCGCTCGGCGAAGGCGTCCTCCGGCTCCTCGATGGCAAGGAACAGCCCCCACGCCTCGCCGTTAACGCTCACCTGCACGAAGCTCGTCGCCGGCGCAGGCACGCCCATGAAGCGCATCATGTCGAGCGCGAGGTAGGTTTTGAGGTAGCTGTTGTCTTGGAAGGATGTGTCGAGCGAGAGTTTGTCCAGGCCGTGGTAGGTGAGCCCCGCATCGAAGTGATCGAATTCGATCTTGAGGCTGTAGCGTGAAAGCCCACGCTCTGCGATGTGCCCGAGCGAGTTGTTCCCCTTGGCGCGCAGCCCCACCCCTGTGAACGTCTCGCCATCGATCGCCACGTCGCACCGGGAATAGCTCTCGGTCGTTGCGGTAGCGAGGAAGGCGTCCCAATCATCAATCTGGATGTCGATGCTGTGCACGCGACCCTGCTGGAAGAGCAGGTTGAGGTAATCGTCGTCGCGTGCGGGTGTGATGATGCCCGCCACGCCGGCAGCGTAGAGTCCGCCGGTGAGCAGGATGGCGCAGGCGAGCGCCGCGATGCAGACGGCGTCGATGAAGCGCGACCCGAGCATGGGGCTAGCCGAGGTAGTCGCCGTTGTAGGAAACGAGGCTGGCGTCGCCGACGCCTTCGATGGCGCAGAGGGCATCGATGAACGCCGTCTCGCCGTCCTTGAGCCTGACCTCGTAGGTGAGGTCGAGGGCGCCTGTGCCCTCATCTGCGACGGAGCGGTCTTTCGCCTTGAGGACATGCCGCTTGGTGCTCGATGTCACGAGCGCCTCGACTGCTCGCTCAGCGGCATCTACCGTCTCGCCCGAGCAGCGCACGACGAGCATGAACGGCCGGTCCATGGTGCGGGTGTTGGCGAAGATGAGGAGCACGAGGCCGATTGCGATGCAGCCGACGACGGCAAGGAATAGCAGGCCCGCGGCGAGCACGATGCCCACCGCGATGCACCAGAACAGGAAGACGATATCCATGGGCTCCTTGACCGGCGTACGGAAGCGCACGATGGATAGGGCGCCCACCATGCCCAGCGAGAGCAGGACGTTGCTTGATACCGCAAGGATCACCAGCGTCGTGATGAGCGTAAGCGCTACGAGCGTGGCCTCGAAGCTCGTGGAGTGCATGACGTTGGTGCTCGTCTTCTTGTAGATGAGCACGATGAACAGGCCGAGTGCGCAGGCGAGCGCGAGCGCGAGGATGGCGTCGAGCGGAGGCACCGCGTCGATGCGGTCGAGAAACGATGACTTGAAGATGTCGTTGAAGGTCATGGAATCGCCTTACGTCGAATGGTTGCTTGGGTGGTGATTGCCTGGGCGGTGCCGCCGGTTTGGCTCCCGGTGCTCACGCGCGGGGTCCGCTATTCAAACCGCGTGCAGTGCTCGCTATTCAAACCGCGTGCAGTGCTCGCTATTCAAACCGCCGTGCGAACGCATATTTGGAGTGGGCTACGCGCACGGCGCCGGGCACTTGTATGGCGTCGCGCACGATGTCGGGAAGGTAGGCGTCGTATTTCACCTCCAGCACGACGGCGCCCGGAGCATAGGGGACGAGAAGCCGGCTAGGGTCGAAGAAGCTCTCGGGGTGTCTGCACGACCGCATGCGAGCATCGAGGGTGACGCGAACGTTGCCCGGCTCGAACGTGAATGCTTCCCGTTCATAGGCTACGACGACGCAAGGGCGTAGCCCCAAGACGCGCTGGGCAGCTTTGAACTCTTCAAGCACCGGATCGTTGCTGGCTTCTCTGTCCGGGGCAGGGGAGAGACTGTGCTCATGCCGCCCGTTCTGCTCCCGCGGTGTGCTTTGGCTCGGTATCGCAAGGCTTCGGGCTTCGCGCGGGGTGAGCCATGAAGCGCGCTTCGAGCCGGCGCCGTTCCGCTTCACCTTCTTTTCCAGACGAATGACGCGCTCCGCGCCATCTGTTGCGAGCAGCTCGGTTCCATACGCGCGCATACGCCATTTTGCGCGCGCCGTGAATCCTTCGTGCTTCTCGCGCAGGGTGTCGTCGAAGGGCGTATCGAAATAGAGGCTGCGCACGGTGTAGCGCCCGTCGGGCCCGGCATGCTCGTCCCGAGGGAAGAGCATGCCGAGGCGTTTTGCGAGCAGGAGGGCTTCGTGCGGCGGGAGCTCGAATTTAAGCTCGTGTCGCTGTTTCGTGCGCGCCGGCAGCATCAATCGTCGTACCCGCTGTTGTCGCTGTCGTAGTTCGAGTTGCCCCCGCTGTCATAGCCGGAGTTATTGCTGTCGTATCCGGAATTGCTGCTATAACCGGAGTTGCCTCCGTAATTGGAGTTGCCGTAGTTCGAGTTGCCCCCCGAGGGTGCTGGCGCCGAGGATCCGCCGCCGGACGAACCGCCCGAAGAAGCGCTTCCCGAAGACCCGCCTGACGAGCCGCCGGAGCCACCAGAGCTGCCGGATGAGCTGCCGCCGGAGCTACCCGACGACGTGGCGGGCGGGGCGGTGGGTACCGGTTCCTGGTAGTCGGTGACGCCGTCGTTCAGCGGGCCGTAGTCGGAGTCATAGTAATCGGTCACGCCGTCGTTTTCGGGGCCGTAGTCAGAATCGCTATAGTTGGTCCACCCATAGTTGCTCGAACCGGTGACCTGCATGGACGCGGTCTTGTTCTGGCCGATGACGTAGGTTTGGGAATCGCTCACGATGTTCTTGAGAAAATCGTTCGCCGGCAAAGACGAACCGTCCTCTACCTCGAGATCGATCGTGTTGCCCTCGCCTTCAACCTCCTCGACGAAGTAGCCCGCCTCATTGATGCGCGCGATGAGGGTGGAGACCGCCGTGCGGCATTCCTGCCCTTCCAGCGAGCTCAGGTCGAGCCCCATGTTCTCGGCATCGGCGTTGAGCGCCTCCACGCCCACGACCACACCGTCTGCATCGTAATGGATGGCGAATTCAGGATTCACACGCAAGATGAGCGTGCCGCCGCCCTCAGGATAGGGGAGTTCTTCGGGCTCGGTCGCTGCCACGGCGGGCGCTTGCGCTGGCGCCTGCGTGCCGCTCCAGATGGCAAAGAGTGCTCCGCCGCCAACGATCACAGCGAGCAGCGTGGCGAGCACGATGGTGAGTTGTTTGTTCGTCATGTTGTTCACCCCCTCGGTCGTCTAGGCGTATTCGCCGGGTTATCCCAGCGAATGGCTTCCCTTGCGTAGGAAGTCGGTCGCCCTACCAGGGGTAGCCGTCACCCTTATAGCATGCCCGTGGGGGCATTATGATGCGCGGCCCTGTAAGCGCTTTGTAAGGTCTTGCGTGGCGACCATTGACCGGTCCCTAGCCTCCGTTCACCGATTCTCCGGACGCACTTTTGCAGCCCGGGCGGCATAAATCCGGGGGAGGAGATGCATTTCTTCTCGATTCAGACGAAAAGCGTCCGGTACCGGTGAAGGCCCCCGGCTGAGAAGGCTGGTTGCGGGTGGCCTCGGAGGGTTCGAGCCTAGGACGACGCGCTGTCTGAAGCATTCAGGCCCAACTGGATGCCGTCGCTCGCCCGTTCCTGGCACATTCGTTTCACTTTTGGGAACTTCTTTTTGCTCTTTCAGCAGGAGCGTGGTCTGCTCCCTAGGAACGTGCAGGATTCTGGCGAGTGCTCTACCGGTTGCAGCCGCGGACGAGAAAGATATTCCCAAAAGTGGAACGAACATCCCTCCCAGTCTGCGCGCTCTGCAAAACATCTTTGTTGGGGGAGCATTTGTGGCGTGCATGCGCCGTGCTAGGCGGGTATGCTAGTGCAAGCTGTGAAGTGACGCCGGATTGCCGGCAGAGATGAAGGTGATGATATGGCAGAGCGAAACGATCGACGTGGCGAACGTCGGAGCAATCCACGGCGCGAGGCGCGCGCGAAGGCGGCGGAGCGGCACACCGCCGAGGTGGCGCAGCGCCTTGCCAAGGATATCGAGCGCTCGGTGGCAGGCGTGACGCGCTATGATGGCGCGCCCAAGGTGGAAGTAGCCGAGCCCTGCGTGCCGGAGGTCTCGGTCGTGGCTTCGAGTGCGACCGATGCCGTTTTGGAAAACGGCCGTGGCTATGCGCAGTTCTGCGATCTCGCCGTGCTCGATTTCGCTTCGTTTGTGAGCCCGGGAGGTGGCTACATCAAGGGTAGCTGGGCTCAGGAGCAGGCACTCTGCGCGGACTCATATCTGTATAACGTCCTCAGCGAGCAGCGCGATTGGTATGGCGAGAACCGTCGCCGCAACATTAACTGCGAGTTGTACCGCGAGCGGGCCCTCGTGGTGCCGGCGGTGCGTTTCGAGCGCGACAAGATGCACGCCTATGCAGACGTCATCGTGGCGGCTGCCCCCAACGCCCAGCGCGCACGGGCGGACTACCACGTGAAGGACGAGACGCTCGTTGCCGCCATGCGTGACCGTATCCGGTTCGTGCTGTATATCGTGGATGCTCTGGGGCGCGAGAAGGTTGTGCTCGGCGCATACGGGTGCGGCGCCTTCGGTTGGGACGCCGAGACGGTGGCCGGGCTTTTCCGCGAGGAGCTCGCAACGGGCACCCATGGGGTGAAGCAGGTGGTCTTTGCCGTTCCCCGCACGCGCTACGACGAGCATCTTGCCATGTTCGAGCATGCGTTCAGCGCCTTCCCTGAGGCGCCCGCAACGACGTATGCCGAGGCTGCTGCCGCAGCGGCGCGCGCCCAAGAGGCTGCGGTAGCTGCTGTCGTCGAGGACGACGAGGACGAGGACGATTGGCGCAAGTACCTGTAGGGCGAGCTGGGCAAGACGCCTGTCCGTAGTCGGCGGGTGCCTGCCATTCGTTTCGGGGCTGACGCGCGCCCATGCCGTCCGCCTGGCGGGCGCCTTCCCTCGCGTTCGGCAGGCGTCTGCCGGCCCTCGGTAGGCGCTCGTGCTCAAAAACTGCGAAATCGATGGGGCTAACCGCTTGCCCCCTGCATAACAGAGCCGGCGAGCCCGCCTTCCATGGCAGGGCCCGCCGGCGTATCTTGTGCGCCTCTTTTGCGAGGTCGCTATCCAGCCGGGCTATAGCCGGCTTTTGCATCAGCGTTCGATGCGCTTGATCGAGACACCCTCGACGATGAGGGTCGCTCCCGCCACGATGAGGTACGCTGCGAGCAGGTAGCTCAAGACCACGCTCGTGAAGAGCGGGGTGAGGGCAAGCACGACGCCGAGGATGATGTTCACGATGCCCATCACGGTGCCTGCCGATGATCCCTCAAGCTGGTAGTAGCGCATGCTCTGAGCGAAGGACAGGCGCTCGATGCCGGTCATGATGAGCAGGAACGCGAGCAAGAAGCCGAGCGTGCTTGCGGTGAAGGACGCCGGCAGCGCGAAGAAGAGCACGCCGAGCAGCGCATTCAGGATGCCTGCGGCAAGTGTTGCCCCATTACGGAAGAAGGCAGGCGTTTGGATGTAGCTCGCAATGTTTGAGCCGCCGCGAACGATGAGCAGGCCTGCGATGAGGCCCTGGATGAGGGCGTACATGCCGAGTGGCGCCACCGCGCTCGCGATGCCCGTGAGCACGAGCACGGCGCCGAGGGCGATCATCCAAGCCTTCGCGCTTCGAATCTTCTGGTTCCAGGTGTCGATGTATTCATTCACATAGTCGTGATCGGGGTCGAACCACTGCATTGTTCCTCCTACAAAAGAAGGCCTCCCAATCGTGAGTCGACTGGGAGGCACGTTGTTATCACTCTTCTACCCTGCGGGCTGCAGGCTAATCGCAGGCGGCATAATCAGGCAGTTTTGGCTCGAGCTCCGCTATTTCTCCACGTTTGACGAATAACGTACAGTTGTCAGCTTGAATCCGTTCCGGGCCCGGCTGCATGCAAGGTTCATCCGTTCGTGAAGGCTGAGCGCTCAGCGCTTGCGCGAGCCCACGGCATAGGTGTAGCGGTCCGTAGCGATGTATTGTAGGTTTACGTAGACCACGGAGCTTGAGAGGTCGAGTACGGTCTCGGTGACCTTGAGGAGCGGTATGCCGGTCTCGGTGCCGAGGAGCGTGGCGAGTTCGTCGCTCGCCTCCTCGATGCCGAACTGGTCCTCGAAACCGCCTACCTCCGTTCCGCAGTGCTCGGCGATGGTGGAGAAGAGCGAGCGGTCCTCGAGCGGCGTTTCAAGGAGAAAGCGGTACGCGAGGGGGAAGTAATCAAACTCCACGATGCAGGGAACGCCGTCAACGAGCCGCAGGCGACGAATCTCGATGAGCTGGTCGTCGTCGGTGTTCAGCATCTGCTTGATCTGCGGGCTGGCGGCGCGCGTCTCGCAGCAGATGATGCGCGTGGAGGGCGCGCACCCGGTCTTGATGCAGGTTTCGGTGAAGCTGCCCGAGGTCAGCGTGCTTTCGACGTGAACCGTCGGGCGGACGAAGGCACCGCGCCCTTGGCGCTTGACAAGGTAGCCCTTCTCAACGAGGCGGCTGAGCGCGATGCGCACGGTGACGCGGCTCACACCGTACAGCGCGGAGAGCTCGTGCTCGGAGGGGATCTTCTCTCCCGGCGCATAGGTGCCGTGCTGGATGCGGTCGAGCAGGTCTGCCTCAACGCGTTCCTGGAGCGTGAGGGCGCAGGAATCCTTGGGGCGCACGGTTCCTCCTTATCGGGTCGTTGGGCAAGGCAGGCTCATTGCTTCAATGGTATATCGCGAGCAGGGATGCGCATAGCGGCTTGCGGGGCGCATGTGCCGCCATGCAGGGGTTATCCAGCGACAAAGGGGGTTAAACATGCCGTTGACCTGTGATTTCACAACGCTCACGGAAGTATCTCGTTAAGCTTGTATTAACTTGTTGTATTAGTTGCACTAAATCTTTATATTTCAAGAACACGCCTGTTGGCGTGCGATAGCCGAAGGGCGTGGGGCGCCGTGAGCGGCGGAGCGAAGGATGCGCCCATGCCGGACGAGGAGGTGGTTCAGGTGATGGACGCCAAAGGCTTCCTTTCGGTGTTCAAAGAGCGAAAGCCCGTTATGGCGATGCTGCACCTTAAGGGAGAGACCCCGGATGAAGTCCTCGAGCGTGCGAAGCGCGAGCTCGACCTTTATATCGAGGGAGGGGTCGATGCGGTAATCGTGGAGGACTACTTCGGAACATACGGCGACATGCGCCGCGCGCTCGAGTACATCCGCGAGGAGAAGAGCGAAATCGTCTACGGCGTGAACTGCCTCAACATCGATGCCATGGGCTTTGAGCTCGCTCAAGAGTTCGGTGCGGCGTTCGTCCAGCTCGACTCGGTGGTAGGCCACGTGAAGCCGCGCGACGAGGAGGCGCTCGAGGCGTTTCTCGACCTTTGCCGCGGGCGCTACGACGGTTGCGTGCTCGGTGGGGTGCGCTTCAAGTACCAACCGGTGCTTTCGGACCGCACGCTCGAAGAGGACCTCGCGATCGCGCGGGGGCGGTGCGACGCCGTAGCGGTGACGCAGGATGCAACAGGGCAGGAGACCTCGATCGATAAGATTCGCTCCTTCCGTGCGGGCTTAGGCGACTTCCCGCTCATCGTGGCCGCGGGCGTTACCCCCGAGAACGCGCGCGAGAGCTTGAAGATCGCGGACGGCGCGGTTGTGGGCAGCTATTTCAAGGACACCTATCACGATGACGGCGAGGTATCGCTCGATCACGTGCGCGCGATCATGGACGCGGTGCGCGCCGTGAGGGAGGAGACGGCATGATCAAGATGACGCGCGTCGACCACCGGTTGCTCCACGGCCAGGTGGCATTTACCTGGATCAGGCAGGTGGGTGCCGACTGCATCCTCATTGCCAACGACGCGGTGGCCAAGGACGAGCTGCGCATGTCGGTGCTTCGCATGGCAAAGCCCCAGGGTGTGAAGCTCGTCATGAAGAGCGTGGACGATTCCATCAAGGCGCTTACGAGCGGCGTGACCGATAAGTACAACCTGTTCATCATCACCGAGAGCATCGAGGATGCCTGGCGCCTCTGCCAGGCGGTGCCGGCAATTCGCGAGCTCAATATCGGCGGCGTGAAGGTGGAGGACGGCAAGCGGCAGATCTCCGAGGCGGTGTTCGTCTCCGATGGGGAATGTGCGCGCATCCGCGAGCTCGACGCTGCCGGCGTGCACGTGTTCGTCCAGATGACGCCGAGCGAGCGCTCGGATGAGGCTATGAAGCTCATCGGATAGGGAGGAGAAATCCATGGACAACCTGATGATGCAAACCGTATTCATTTTCTTCGTGTCCGCCTTCGGCTACTGCAACAGCTGCTTCAACAGCGCGCTGTTCAACCGCCCGCTCGTGCTCGGCGCGCTCACCGGTCTTGCGCTCGGCGATGTGGCGACCGGCTGCCAGGTGGGCGCCACGCTCGAGCTCGTGTACCTGGGCGCCCAGGCCATCGGTGCGAGCAACCCGCCGGACATGACCTCCGGTTCCGTAATCGGCACCGCGTACGTGATCGCTGCGGGCACCGACGTTGCCGAGGCCGTGGCTATCGCCGTGCCTGTGTCGCTGCTCATGTCCATGTGGTCGAACTTCCTTATGGCGGTCGTCGGCCCCATCATGGCGGCGAAGGCGGACCAGTACGCGCTCGCTTGCAACCGTCGGGGCATTGACCTTATGCATTGGGGCTTCGTGCTCATCCAGGTCATCTCTGCTGCCGCCTTCTGCGCAGCCGGGTTCTATGTGGGCACCCAGGCCATCCAGGGCATCGTCGATTCCATCCCGGCCTTCATCACCGACGGGCTCAACTACGCCATGGGCATCATCCCGGCCATCGGCTTTGCGATGCTCGCGCGCATGATCATCTCCAAGAAGCTCGCGTGCTTCCTGTTCATGGGCTTCTTGCTCGTGGCATACGGCGGGATGAACGTCGTGGGCGTTACCGCTGTCGCAGCGGTGATTGCCGCCGTGCTCGTGTTCAACACCGGTCTCTTCTCGCCCGCGCAGGTCGCGTCCGATGTAGACGACAACGAGTTCTAATCCCGCCTACTTGAGAAGACCGCGAAGGAGGTTTTCGCTATGTCCGAAATCAAGATTGCGCCCGAGCGTAAGCTGACCGACCGCGACCTGCGCCGGGTGTTCTGGCGTTCCTGCATGCTCGACAGCTCGTGGAACTATGAGCGGCAGCAGAACATCGGCTACTCGTTCGGCATCGTGCCGGTGATCGAGAAGGTTTACGAGCCCGGGAGCGAGAAGCAGAAGCGCGCTTACGCCCGCTCACTCGATTTCATGGCCATCACGCCGCAGCTCTCCACCCTTCTTATGGGCATTGATGCCGCCATGGAGGAGGAGAACGCTGCGAACGATGAGTTCGATGATTCTGCCATCACCGCTGTCAAGACCTCGCTTATGGGCCCGCTCGCCGGCATCGGCGACTCGCTCATCGCCGGTACGCTCCGCGTGATCGGCACCGGCATCGCCATCGGATTCGCCCAGCAGGGCAACCCGCTCGGCGCCATCCTGCTGCTGCTCATCTTCAACATACCCGGCCTGCTCATCCGCTGGTTCGGCCTGAAGTTCGGCTACCAGTACGGATCGACGTTCATCACGGATGCCGCGAAGGGCGGCCTCATGGAGAAGGTCACGTTTGCGGTGAGCGTGGTGGGCCTCGCTGCCATCGGTGGCATGGTTGCGAGCTACGTGTCGCTCGATCTGTCGATGATCACCGTTGGTAGCGGCGACTTCGCGCAGCCGATTTCCGACTACTTCGACATGATCATGCCGTGCCTGCCCCAGCTCATCGTCTTCGGCTTCATGTACTGGATCATGGGCAAGAAGTTCAAGACTACGTGGGTGCTCGTGGGAACGATCATTGTGTGCATCGCGGCCTGCTGGATCGGGTCAATGATGGCGTAGCGACGAGCTTTCGCTCCCGGCGGAAGGCCCCGGTTCCCTTCAGGCGTGGTCCTCGCCGGCCGGCTAAGCCGACCGGCTGCGGGAAACGCCCTCAGGGAACCGGGGCCTTCCTGCGCTCAAATCCGTGTCAAAGGCGGGGTAAGTTGGCGCGGGAAACACGCTTCGGAATCCCTCGGGGCCTTCCTGCGTTCAATCCCATGGCGGGGGTGTATAAGAAAATAGCGGGATAGGAATCACTCTTTGCTGGTTCTTCAAAGACGGATATGCATAATTGCGGTAATCTTATGCACGTTGTATTCGTCGAATGAAGGAGTATTCCATGTCAGAACCTGGATCGAGTGACGAGTCGTCAATCTCGACGCCGCCTGCAGGCGGTGCCAAACAGAAGGTGATGATTTCGTCTTATACGATTCTCATCGTCATCACGCTGCTCGTTGGCCTTGCCACCATCGTGCTCGCGCGGGTGGTGCCAGGCGTGACCGCCGCCTCCCTGAGCGACATCCTCGTGTCGCCCATCTCCGGCTTCCTCGATGGTATCGAGGTCTCGCTCTTCCTGCTCATCCTGGGCGGCTGCCTGGGTATCGTGAACAAGCTCGGCGCGCTCGACGCGGGCATTGCCGCGCTTGTGAAGGCGCTGCATGGCCGCGAGACCGTGCTCATCGCCGCCATCATGGCCGTCTTCGCCGTCATGGGCTCTACCTACGGCTTCTGCGAGGAGACCATTCCGTTTTACGCGCTGCTTTCCGCGACGCTTTACGCTGCCGGCTTCGATACCATGGTCGCCACCGCGGCGGTGCTGCTCGGTGCCGGCGTGGGCTGCCTCGGCTCCACGGTGAACCCCTTCGCCGTGGGCGTGGCCATCGATTCGCTCGCCAGCGTGGGCATCGAGGCCAACCAGGCCATCGTCATCGGCCTGGGTCTCATCCTCACCGTGGTGAGCTACGCCATCTCGCTCTTTTTCATCCTGCGCTACGCCAACAAGGTGCGACGCGACAAAGGTTCGACCATCCTGTCGCTCCAGGAGCAGCAGGCTGCTGAGGAGGCCTATGGCAAGGACGCCGTTGCTTCTACTCAGGAGACCCTCGAATTCACCGGCAAGCGCAAGGTCGCGCTCGCGCTGTTTGGCATCTCGTTTGTGGTCATGATCTGTGGCTTCATTCCGTGGGAGGATTTCGGCGTCACCATCTTCACCGCCGGCGGCGTGTGGGACGAGGCCGGCGAGGTGTGGGCCACCATGCCGTGGAGCGGCCTGCTCACCGGCAACCCCATCGGTGAGTGGTACTTCAACGACGCCTCTGTGTGGTTCTTCATCATGGCTATCATCATTGGCGTGTTCGGCGGCCTGCGCGAGAATGAGATCGTCGACGGTTTCCTGGACGGCGCTGCCGACATGATCGGCGTCGCCCTCATGGTCGGCCTGTCGCGCGCCATCTCCATCCTCATGGGCGAGACCGGCCTCGACGTCGTGATCCTGGACAGCGCTTCCTCCGCCCTCGCTGGCACGAGCGCGCTCGTCTTCGGTCCGCTCAGCTACCTTGTGTACCTGGGTCTTTCCGTGGTCATCACCTCTACCTCGGCGCTCGCGACCATCTCTATGCCCATCCTTGGGCCCCTGGCCGCGAACCTGGGCTTCTCGCCCGAGGTCATCATCGCCATCTTCTGCGCCGCCAACGGTTTGGCGAACCTCTTCAGCCCGACGGCCGTGTTCCTGCCGGGCCTACTGCTCGCTCGCGTGCAGTATCCCACCTGGCTCAAGTGGGCGCTCGTGCCGATCATCGTGATCGCCGTGGCGAGCGTGGTCATCACGACCGCTGCGCTCATGGTGCTGTAGCGCATCGGCCTGGGTGGCACATGGCGCATCGGCCTGGGTCGCTCATCCACTCATAGCGCCATGGCGTAGCGGCCTGGTTTGCCCATTTACTTCATTACTTGCGCCTGAGGGGCTCGCGTTGCGGGCCCCTCATTTCTTCTACGGGCCGCACTCCAGTTGAGCGGTTCCTGGGGCGCTGAGTAGTAGTATGGATGGACCGCATGTGCACGAACGATGGGGGATACGATGGCGCACATCCATATCAATCGGCTGAACGCTCGGGAACGGGAGCAGCTTGTTGGGCGGAGGTTCTCGGTTGATGAGCTTGAGATGCTGCACGCATCGCTTCTTCGGGGCCAGCGTGCGCGCATGATGCGACTGCGCGTGCTCATGGTCGCGCTGCCCTTGGGATGCTTGGTGCTCGGATCGATGACCGCGAGCCTGGCGGGATGGACGGCGGCGGTGCTTGTCGCGACGGTTGCGATCCTCGTGATGGTGACTCTGTTGCTGCTGCTCACATGGTACTTGGCGGTCGGGCTCTACGCACGCCAGTTCAACGATGCTGTGGACGAAGGATACCCCGAGCTCTTAGGCCGCCTTCACCTTTGATGGCAATTGCAACGTGGTGGAATGGCCGGGTGCGCGCAGCCAGTTGCTGAGTGCGGCAAATCGGGGGCTTTAGGCCGCTGAGCACAAAGGGTCCAGTGCCGATGACTATCGAGTGCTGCAATTTGCGAGTTACGAGCGCTCGAGCCCAGCGCCGCTGGCTGCCGAGCGCGGCAAATCGGGAGTTATCGGGCATCTCGAGTCGCCGTGGCGAGCGTGGTTATCACCGCCGGTGCGCTCATGGTGCTGCAGCGCTGGTACCACAGGGCTTATGTGCCGAAAGCGGCCGTCGTATAGTGTTGCGCGGCTGCCGCTTTGCTGCGCGGGACGGGGAGTGAACGGACGGTAGGTGCGGCTACGCCTCTGAATCAGCGCGAAGATCCGTCGAGTCGACTTTATCCGCCGTTGCGGCGAAGGACGGCGCTTCGAGCTCTTTGAAGTCAAGCAGCTCGGGGAGGCTTGTGTTTAGAACGTGGCTGAGCGCGATAAGCGTGTGCAGCGTAGGGTTCATAGGTGTGCCCGGCTTGGACTCGCCGTTCTCGAACTTCTGGTAGGTGTAGGTTGCGATACCAGCACGATGGGCCACCTCTTCCTGAGACAAGCCAAGCTGATGTCGAAGCTTCCTCAGGCGGGCGCCGAGCGCAAACGAGTATCGAACCTCAAGTACGTTGTTCTTTCCAGTGCTAGCCATACGGTTACTATGCGAGCGCCCGCATAGCGTGACCACCATACAGGTATGGTATATTGTCAAAAGAAGGAGCCGTGCATTTTTGCAAACGCTGCTTCAGCGTTTGGCTAGAGGGGGATGATTGTAGTGATGCCCTGCCTTTCGATGGGCGGATTCTCCCTGCCGATGTTCCCCGTGATATTGCTAGCTGCTGTCGGGCTGACTCTGTTTGCCCTGGCACGAAATGACTCTATCGAAATTGAGGATAAGCAATTTGCATTGCGTGCATTGCCGGTTGTTCTTGCTTTCGCTGCGATATCTGGGCGTGGGCTGTATGTCGCCGTCACCTCTCACTCGATGAATGAGGCAGTCCGGTTGTTTATTCGAGGCGGCTCTGTATTTTACGGGTGCTTGCTCGGGGGTGCTGTAGGGCTCCTGGTCGTCTGTAGGCATGCTGAGAAAAGTGTCACGCGAATCGGGGCTATGTATGCAACGTATGTCCCTCTTTGCTCAAGCTATTGGTCGACTCGGCTGCTATCTAAATGGGTGCTGTTATGGCATTCCCTATGAAGGAGTATTGGCTGTTCCGTATGTGGTCAACGGAATTCCCGCCATGGTGTTCCCCACTTGGTTCGTTGAGTCCGCTGGCTGTTTTGCGGTATTTCTCATGCTGCTTTACGGCGCTTCCGGCCTTTACCAGCCGGCGGTGCAGGCGAGCATGCCCGCGCTTTTGTGCGGCGAGGCGCTCCTGCGCGGCAATGCCGCCGTCAAGCAGGAATGTCTGTCCGGTCAGGAAAGAGGACGCATCCGAGCTCAGCAGCAGCAGAAGTCCCATCAGATCAGGGAATTCACCAATGCGCCCCATGGGGATCCGCTCCACCAGAGACTGATAAAAGGCCTTGTCCGCCAGCTGCTTGTCGTTGATGTCCGTGTGAATGAAGGTGGGGGCGATGGCGTTTACCGTGATGCCGTGCTTGGCGTAGGTGGCCGCCATGGAGGTGGTCAGGCCGATCACAGCCGCCTTGGACGTGCCGTAAGCGGGATTGGGGCCCTCGTCAAAGGGGTGGGACCGGACCGCGAAGACGGCGGACATGTTGACGATCTTGCCGGCACGGTTGGGAATCATCACCGCAGCACGGCCTGATCCACAAAGAACGTTCCCTTGGTGTTGACGTTGAGCTGCTTGTCGTAATCCTCTTCCGTCGCTTCCAGGAAATCCACCGCACCGATCTTCTTCGCCTCTTCCTCAAAGACACGGATGAACTCCTCACCGATGATCTTGCGCTTCTGCTCCGGCTCTGTCACTCCTGCCAGCTTCGCATAGTAGCGCTCCTGTGCGTTGACGCGGATAAAATTCAGGTCGAACTGACCGTCCGGGCCAAATACGCTCTCCACCTCATCGCCCTCATTCTTGCGCAGAAGACCGTGATCCACGAACACACAGGTGAGCTGCTTGCCCACTGCCTTGTGGACCAGGACGGCGGCCACGGAGGAATCCACCCCGCCGCTCATGGCGCAGAGCACGTTCTTGTCCCCCACTTTTTCCCGGATTTCCCGGATCTTGTTCTGGGCAAAGGAGGACATGGTCCAATCCCCGGACAGGTTGCAGATATTGAACAGGAAATTGCTGAACATCTGCTTCCCAAAGGGAGTGTGCATCACTTCCGGATGGAACTGGACGCCGTAGAGTTTCTTTTCCTCATTCTGCATGGCAGCAATGGGGCATTCTTCCGTGGTGGCAATGACGGTAAAGCCTTCCGGGGCCTTTTCCGCATAGTCCTGATGGCTCATCCAGCACACATTGTTCTTTTCCAGACCGGAGAAGAGACGGGTTTCATTGTCCAGCACTACAGCGGTCTTGCCGTATTCCCCGCTGCCGGCATGGGCCACCACACCGCCCAGAGCCTTGGTCATGAACTGGTCGCCGTAGCAGATGCCCAGGACAGGGATGCCCATTTCGAAAATCCCTTCATCCACGCTGGGGGTATTTTCCGCATAGACACTGTTGGGACCGCCGGACAGGATGATGGCCTTGGGATTCTTGGCTTTGATCTTGTCCAGGGTGTAATTGTAAGGAATGATTTCGCAGTACACACCGCATTCACGAACTCGTCTGGCAATCAGCTGGCTGTACTGTGCGCCGAAGTCAACTACCAGGACAACCTCATGCTGTAAATTATCCATACTCTGCCTCCCTTTGGTACATTTGTAATAGTTTAAAACAGTATACTATAATTTGCCGTTTCTTTCAATTCCAATTCCGATTACTTTTTCGTTGGACAGGCCCAACTTTTTTCGAAAAATCAGGAAAGCCAGGCTGGACAGGATGGCCACTACCGTCGCCAGCCCCATACCTTTGAGCTGGACGGGCCCGATGTGGACCGCTGCCCCGGAAAGACCGCTGATCATGGTCACAGCCGTGAGAATCAGGATTTTTGGGCTGGGTAAAGTCCACCTTCCGTTCCACCATCATCCGGAGACCGGAAGCGGCAATAAAACCGAACAATAAGATGCAGACGCCGCCCATTACCGGAGTAGGGATCCCATGGATCACCGCAGCGATTTTCCCGATGAAGGAAAACAGGATGGCGAAAATGGCCGCCCCGCCGATGACCCAGGTGCTGTAGACACCGGTAATGGCCATGACCCCCATGTTTTCCCCGTAGGTGGTATTGGGCGTGGATCCCAGGAGCCCGGACAGCACGTTGGACAGCCCGTCAGCCATCAGGGAACGGTGGAGCCCGGGATCCTTGATGAGGTCACGGCCCACAATGTCGCTGGTGACGAACAGATGGCCCAGGTGTTCCGCCAGCACCACAAAGAGCGCCGGAAGGATCATCATGATGGCGGACAGGTTGAACCGGGGCTGATAGAAGGTGGGAAAGGAGAACCAGGCAGCCGTTTCCACGGCGGAAAAGTCCACTACCCCATGAACCAGCTGAGCACGTACCCGGACACCACCCCGATCAGGATGGGATGATGGCGATGAAGCCCC
>ENA-OQCL01000232-OQCL01000232.1-human-gut-metagenome-genome-assembly--contig:-NODE-232-length-29404-cov-7.748198_pt1 | contig 29404 bp, 30 predicted proteins | sample MGYA00242502_ERZ504586 | MGnify/ENA primary metagenome ERZ504586 (study PRJEB26092, sample SAMD00036316) | human gut metagenome | host: Homo sapiens | study: EMG produced TPA metagenomics assembly of... | reverse complement strand
TCCTCTACCTCGCTCGCAAGAGCGCGCACATGTGTATTGGACGTTCCGTTTGCAATCACAAAGTAATCGGCCACCACGGATAATTCCGTGATCTGGATCACTTCAATATCCTCCGCCTTTTTCTCATCCAGTGCGCGGACAGCAGCCTTTACCAGATCAATTCCTGTCATCAAATCCCTCCGTGTGTTAAACTCTCTTTTATCATTCACCAAAACCGTTATCTTTACAAGGGCTACTCAATATCTTTGGCCCGAAACAGCACAAATTTCACTTGGCTAACATTATCGACCGTATCAATCTGCTCCGCCGCAACCTCATAATTGAAAAACAGGGAGGGATAGATGAGATCGTATACATCCGTATTTACGTTAAGCATCATCACGATAAAATCCACGCTCTTCTCCTGCACGATCTGGCGCTGCTGAGCACGCATCTCCGGCAGGTTTTCATCCGGAATATTGAGCAGGCAAAAATATTTGTTCACCGGCAGGATATCCGCTGCATAGTAAAACCCGGCATCGAGGAAGCCATAGTTCAGCAGCGTGGCATTCTCCTTTTCGTGAATGATATCCGCAAACTTGTATTGGACACAATCCTCCTTTGGCACACCGAGCAAATAGGTGTTTGCACATAACTGATAAGAAGCGCCCGTTAGCACGAGCGTCAGAACGGCGGCCAGCGCTAGCATCCCTTTGCCCGGCTGGGAATTCCGTTTTGGCCCTTTGCCCCAAACCATCTCATACAGCCCCGCGGCAATATGAATCGCAACCACCCCGGCAAGGCAGGTAAAACCGGCATAGATAAAGAAATAATAGGTATACGACCGGCCTCCCCAATACAGGCCGAGCGTTAGGAACACCGCGCATAACAGCGGCCCCACCGCTCCAACCCAATTTTTGTGAAGCTTGCGAAAAACCAGCATTCCGGCGATCCCTACTACCGCCGTGCCGAACAGCCATGGCGAACGCTCGCTCATACGCACGATCACCTGCCAGATACTTTGCATGCGCTCGGCCATAGTCATCGGAGTGGAATAACCAAAAATATTGTTATAAAAATAAACCTCGATGAGATCCTTCAGCGCTCCGTGCGCCCCGAAATAAACAAGCCAGGGGAGCGCCGTTGCCGCCATCCCACCCAAAAAGACTAGGCAGCTGATAACCGCCCTGCCAAGCCCCTGCGTAAACAAGAGCGCAAACGCAACCACCGCCATAAAGCCAAACCAAAAGCCCAGCAGGGAAAACTTCATCCACAGCACGCATCCGGCGCAGACGCCCGTCAACACAAGCCAACTCAGCGGCATCGGTTTTGGGTATTCTTCCCGGCAGTAACGCAATAGGATATATAGCGTGAACGCGAGCAGCGGCAGGATATATTCCTCCGTCTCCCCGCCGTGAAAAAAGCTAGGGGAGACAAAGCTCACCAGCGCCATCAACGGCGCGGCGATATAAAAATAGTTGGATACTGCCGGCTGGAAGAACAGCGTGACGATTTTATAGGAATAAAACAAAAAGAACGTATACGATAAAATCTCCAGCAGATAAACGCCGAAAAAAGATCGGCTCGATACAAGCGACGCTAGGCCGTATAAAAAATAGAGCAACGGCCCCTTTTGCTCTACCAGATCCCGATAGGGCACAAGGCCGTGCATCATACCCTTACCCACGGTGAAAAAGCATTGGATATCGCTTCCATTATTTAGAGGATATAAAAAAGAGCTCTTTGTGCAGATTGTTAGAAAACAAAAAGACACAAACAGGCAATAGAGCAACATCCCTATCTGAACACGGCGCTCTGTTTTATGCATGGTCCACCACCCTTTCCTACGCAGTTCCAGCGATAATGATCTCATTATACGCCTCCACGCTATCGGTATGAATCACCTGCCCGCTCTGCACAAGATCTGTGATGCAGAAACGCATTCCCTTCAGCATCGCGGCTTCGAGGCTCACCCCAGCCGCCGCGCGCATCTCCTCCACGCCGTTATAATCGCGGTCCGCGGAGATAAAATCCGCAATATAGAGCACCTTTTCCAACACACTCATGCCTGCGCGGGCTGTGGTATGGTAGCGGATCGCCCGTAAAATATCCGCATCCTTTACCTGCAAAGCCGTGCGTGCATAGGCCTCGCCTGCCATCGCATGCCATAGCTTGGGGTTTGCACGCTCATCTGCCGTAAGAACAGCGCCCGCTTGCTCCAAAACGGCAAGCTGCTCCTCCGGCGGACTGTTTTTCATTATATCATGCAGGATTCCCGCTGTATATGCTTTTTCTGGATCGGCTCCATATTTTTGGGCTAGCCGCCTTGCCTCTTGTGCTACATTGAGCGAATGCGCAAAGCGCTCCGGGCGAAGCTTTCCGCGTATAGCGGCGATAAATTCTTCGTTTCGCTGCGTATCCAACATCCGATAAAGCCCCTTTTCCAGAATATAATGGCACACCTCGCCTGGGATCAGGCCTTTCACCTCGCGGCCTTCCCGCAGCTTTTTCCGCAGTTCGGTAGAGCTAACAGGCACAGGGCGCACTGTGCAGAGGATGACCCGGCTGCTGAGGTCTCCCAGCGGGCCGCCACGGATATACGACTCCAACGAGGCATATTCCTCCATGCCCCCCGCGCGGCCACGGCCAGCCTGCACATGCGCAGGATTTCACCGGGGTTGCGCCACTGGTGGAAAGAAAGCAGCATATCCGTGCCCATAAACAAATAAAATTCTGCATTGCCATATTGTTTCTGCAATGCTGCCAGCGTATCGCAGGTGTAGCTCTTCCCGCCGCGGGAAAGCTCCAGGCCGCTAATCTCAAAAGGTTCGTCTGGAAACGCAAGGCGACACATCTCCATCCGATCTGCCCCGCTCGCGAGCTCATGCGCCTGCTTATGCGGCGGAAGGTTAGCCGGGATAATGAGCACCCGCTCAAGCCCAAGCGCCTGTGCGAGCGTGCGCGCCAAATGAACATGGCCGCTGTGCGGCGGGTTGAAGGTTCCGCCATAAATGCCAATGCGCCGCTTACCCGGCTCCAACATTTTTTCCCCTGCCATTGCGTTTTCCTCCGTTGGCCGAGCCTATTTGCCACGGCCCTGCCGTGTGGAAAAGCGGCCGCCCTCCCGCTTCTGGCGCAGCCGCACCGCACTCTTGCGGCTGTTGGGGCGATTACCAATGCCCGACTTTGGTTTTTCCTTCCTCACCGGTTCATGAAGCGCCGGGCTATAGCGGTATAGCACAATGCTGCCGCCAATCACCTGAACAATATCGGCCCCAGTCGCCTCGGCCAGCTTCTGTGCAATCGCCTTCGGCGGCTCCGGCGTTGTTTCCAAAAGCACCTTTAGCTTGATGAGCTCCCGCGCGCGCAAGGCGTCGTCCGTCTGCGCAATCAGCGCATCGTTCACACCGCCCTTGCCTGCCTGGAACACAGCCTCCAAAGAATTTGCCTGCGCGCGTAGCGCCGCTCTTTCCTTACTTGTCATAGATGATCCTTTCCTGTTTCAAGATACGCCGGCAGCTCCTGTGCCAGCTTACGCAGCGCATTCCCACGGTGACTGACACGGTCTTTCTCCTGCGCTGTCAGCTCTCCAAAGGTTTTTCCCCCAACGAGAAACAGCGGGTCATATCCAAAGCCACCCCCGCCGCGCGGTTCAAATGCAATCGTCCCCTCACAGGCGCCACGCACGGTCAATTGCCTCCCATCCGGGAACACACAGCACACGCTGCTGACAAAGCGCGCCGTGCGCTGTTGTGCCGGAACAGCCTGGAGGTTTTTCAGCAAAAGCGCGTTGTTTTTTTGATCATTTCCATGCTCGCCCGCATAGCGCGCAGAATACACGCCGGGCGCGCCGCCCAGCGCATCCACCTCAAGCCCGGAATCATCTGCAATGCAGGGCAAACCGCTCTCCCTGCATCCGGATTCCGCCTTGAGATAGGCGTTTTCCTCAAAGGTTTGGCCTGTCTCCTCCACATCGGTGAGCGCAACGCCCGCCTCCTCCGCAGTGAGAACGCGGATGCCCAGGGGCGATAAAATCCGCGCGAGTTCATCGCGTTTTTTTAAATTATGGGTCGCTATTAAAAAATCCATACGGATGGTCATTCCTTTCCTGCGCCAGTCAATTTGAAAGAGCGATTCCAAACTGCTTCTGCCTTTTTTGTGCTTAGCTTAATCCGGATTGCCCAGGCGCGTTCTCCAGCGCTGCCTGCGCAAATAACGCCGCTCCCTGCGGAGCAGCCTACGCTGCCTGCGCCTCTCCAAACGCTTTTGGCGGCGCACCGCATATTTGCTGGAGCGCTGATCGCGCTTCGGGTCTCCGAGGTAATCCCAGAGGCCCGGATGCTTTTTGTGCCGAAGTTCCAACGGATGATTGCGCTCTCCGCCGCGATCATACCAACGGTGGTATATTTTCTTCCACAGTTGCCAAAAGAAGCGGCCTGCTGCCCGAACCGCTTTGATTCCCCTACCCATGTTGATGACCGTCCTTCCGCTTTCCAACAGCTTATGATTCCTGTAGCCCATCCTCTTCCCGGCTGACCTCTTCAAACAGACCCTGCGCAAACGCTTCGGCGTCAAAGGGTTGTAGGTCGTCCACCTGCTCGCCAACGCCTACAAATTTAACCGGAATTTTCAAATCGTCCATGATGCTCAGCACCACGCCGCCGCGGGCTGTGCCGTCGAGCTTTGTCAGCACGATGCCCGTAATTTCCGCCGCATTCATAAACTCACGCGCCTGGTTCACGGCATTCTGGCCCGTGGTCGCGTCGAGCACAAGGAGCACCTCACGGTCAGAGTAAGGAAGCTCTCTGTCAATCACCCGATAAATTTTAGCAAGCTCTTCCATCAGGTTCTTTTTATTGTGCAGCCGACCCGCCGTATCGCAGATGATCAGATCCGCATCCCGCGCCTTGCCCGCCGCAATCGTATCGAAAATAACCGCCGCCGGGTCTGCGCCCTCGCGGTGCTTGACGATCTCCACACCGGCACGGTCCGCCCAGATTTCAAGCTGCTCAATTGCAGCGGCGCGGAAGGTATCCGCCGCCGCCAAAATCACCTTTTTGCCCTGCGCCTTATAGTAGGCCGCCATCTTGCCGATGGTGGTCGTTTTGCCTACTCCGTTTACCCCGATTACCAGGATCACAGATGGGATCGTATCAAGCTCCATCCCCTCCTTGCCGGAGAGCATGTCGGCCACAACCTCCCGGATCACCCGGCGCAGCTTGTCCGGTTTTTTCAAATCGCGTTTTTTCACGCGGTCGCGCAGCTCGTCGATGATGTGCTGCGCCGTTGTCACGCCCACATCGCCCATGATGAGGATTTCTTCCAGCTCCTCAAAAAGATCATCGTCAATTGCGGCGCTCGCTTCCAGCACGGAATCGATTGCGCCGGACATCTGCTCCCGCGTCTTTTTTAATCCAAAATTAAATTTTTTAAAAAGCCCCATGAAATCGGCCCCCTGCTATTCTTTCTTGATCCAACAGCCGGATGCTTCGAGCCGTGCTCATCAAAAAATGCCGGCCGAATCAAACGGATTCTTTTTTATCATATCATACTGCGGCTGAGAAATCCATGTATCCGCCCAGAAAAACGCCAATGTTTCACCCGATCCCAAGCTTCTTCGCCATCTCCGCCGTTTTGAGCTCCAGCATTTTGGATACGCCCTCCTCCTGCATCGTAATGCCATAGAGAACGTCCGCCTCCTCCATCGTGCCGCGGCGGTGGGTAATCAGGATGAACTGCGTGCTGCGCGTCATACGGCGGCAATACTGCGCGTAGCGCGTAACGTTAACATCATCGAGCGCGGCCTCCACCTCGTCGAAAATACAAAACGGCGAGGGCGTCACTTTCAGAATGGCAAACAGGAGTGCGATTGCCGACAGGCCCTTTTCTCCGCCGGAGAGCAAATCGATATTCTGCACGTTTTTTCCCGGCGGCTGCACCTTGATATCAATGCCGCACTCCAGCACGTCGTGTGGGTCTTCCAGCAGCAGCTCCGCCTTGCCGCCGCCGAACAGCTCGGTAAAAGTTTCCCCAAAGTGGTTGTTAATTTTATAAAACTGCTCGCGGAACTGATCGGACATTTTCTTCGTCAGCTCATCAATCAGCCGGAGCAATTCATCGCGCGACGCCTCCACATCACCGATTTGCTCTTTTAAGAAGGTGTAGCGCTCGCTAACCTCCTTATATTCCTCAATCGCGCTGACATTGACGCTCCCCAGCGCCCGAATCTGCGCCTTCAGCTCCGAAAGCCGCCTCTGCGCCTTGGCGGGCTCCTTCAGCTCCGGGCAGAGCTGCTCTGCCTCCCGGCGGGTGAGCTGGTATTCGTCATAGAGCTTATTAACCGTTTCATCATATTCCTTGCGCATGGCGGCCTTGCGCTCCTCCAGCCTAGCGAGCTCACCACTGAGTTTCTCCCGCTCGGCGGATTTCGCCCGCTCCATCAGCCGCAGCTTTGAAGAACGCGCCTCCAGCTCGTTACGCTTCGCAATATAACCCTCAATCTCTTCTTTTGATCCTCCGCTCTGCCCGCGAAGCGTGTGCGCCTGTGTTTCCAGCTCCGCCTTTTCCTCGGCAAGGGCGCGGTTTTTCTCCTCCACGCCGGCAATTTCCGCGCAAAGCTCCTCTGCGCGCGCCAGATGCCCAGCGCGGCGGCGTTCCAGCGACTCGATCGTCTCCGCGTGGGCCTGGCGGTCTTTCTCGGCCGCAAGCAGGGAGAGTTGCAGCTCATTTTCCTGCCCGCTTAAAGCGGCTCGCTTCGCGGCGAGCGCTTCGCGTTCCTCTGTAACGGCGGAAAGCCGCTGCTCTGCCTCCTCCATCCGGGAGGAGAGCTCCGCTTCTCTGATATGCGCCTGCTCCAGCTCCTTTTCCAAGCCGGAAAGCCGCATCGCAGCCGCATCGCGCTCGCGCTGCAAATCACCGGCCGTGGCGTTTGCCGTTTCCAACTGGCCCGCAACAAGGCGGAGCGTGCTTTCACTGCGCACGCGCTGCTCCTGTGCGCGCGTCAAATCCGCCTGCGCGCCTTCAAACTCCGCCTGCGCCGCAGAGAATTCCTCCCGCGCCGTCTTATAGGCGGCAGCGCCTTCACTGAGCTTCGCCTGCGCTGCCTGCATCTCGGTGCGCAGCTTCTCAATCTCATTCGAGCGGCTCAAAAAGCCCGCATTCTGCATCCGGGAACCGCCTGTCATCGAGCCGCCAGCATTGATGATCTGGCCGTCGAGTGTGACGATGCGGAATCGGTAGCTGAATTTTCGCGCAATGGCAATGGCGCAATCCATATCCTCTGCAACCGCTGTGCGCCCAACCTGCGCCTTAACAACCGCTTCATATGTTGCATCGCACTTTACCAGGTCAGATGCAACGGCGACAAAGCCATCGCATTGGGCAAGGCCCCGTTCCTCCAACATCCGGCCGCGCACGGCGCTCAATGGCAAAAATGTCGCCCGACCGCCTTTCGTCTCCTTCAAAAATTGGATGGCCCGCTTGGCGTCGCCTTCACTGTCCGTCACAATATTCTGGAGCGCTGCGCCGAACGCCGTTTCAATAGCAACGGCATACTGCTCCGGCACGGAGATCAACTGGGAAAGCGCGCCGTGGATGCCGCGCAGGCTGCCCCGTTTTGCCTCCCGCATCACAGCGCGCACGCTGCCTGTGTAGCCCTCCATATTCTTTTCCATATCCTCGAGCATATTGACGCGCGAGGTTTTCTGCCGCAGGTCAAGCTCCAGGTTTTCCTGCTCCTTCTTCCGCTTTTCCGCCCTGACGCGGCGGGAATCGAGCCGCATGGAGTAGCCCTTCATCGCATTTGAGAGCTCCTCCACCGCCTCCCCGCATTTTGCATAGGCGGTCTCCGCCGCTTCTTTTTCCTGCGTCAGCCGCTCAATCAGCTCGCTGCGGGCAGCAAACGTTTCGTCGATCGTCGCCATGCGTGCGGTGATTTCTGCCATGGCGCTCTCCGCATGCGAGGACTGCACGCGGCAATCCGCCACTTGGCCGCCAAGCTGTGCGATCTCTGCCGAAATGGATGCGCAACGGCCCGCAAGCGCCTCGCCCTGCACATTGAAATCCGCCGCCTGGCGAGCTAGCCTCTCCAGCGCGGCATGCTGTTCCCCCGCCTGACGGATTAACGCTTCAATCGCGCCGCGCTCCTGCGCGATGCGCTCCTCGAGGTGGCGGCAGGTTTCCTCCGCCTGCTCCTGATCCTTTTGAATGCGGGCAATCGTATCATTGTTATGTAAGATCGAATTATCCGCCACTGCCGCCTGCGCCTCCAGCCGAGCGGCCTCCTCCTCCAGCCGGGCCGCCCCGTGGCGCACCTCGTCAATGCGCACCGTCACCTCCTGCGACTGGGCGATGATCGATTCGATCTCCTCCTCAATCTCCGCGAGCTCCCGCTCGGCGCCCTCATGCTGGGCATTGGCAAGCGAAATTTTATGCTCCTGCTCGCGCAGGCGCTCGTTAGACTGCCGGATCGTATGCAGCCAAAGGCCAATCTCCAGCTCCTTTTTCTCCTGCGCCAGCACCAAAAAGCGCTCCGCCTTCTCGCTCTGCTCCCGCAGGGGCTCCACGCGCGCTTCCAGCTCGGAGAGAATATCCTTCAAGCGCACCAGGTTTTCCTGCGCCTGTTCTAAGCGGCGATTCGCATCCGTACGCCGGTAGCGGTAGTGGGAGATCCCAGCCGCTTCCTCAAACATCTCGCGCCGTTCGCCGGATTTTGCGGAGATCATATCCGCAATTTTGCCCTGGCTGACGATCGAATAGCCATCGCGCCCGAGGCCCGTATCCATAAACAGCTCATGGATATCCTTGAGCCGCACGGCGTTTCCATTGATACGGTATTCGCCCTCGCCGGAGCGGTAATAGCGGCGGGTTACGGCCACTTCGTCCTCATCGAGCGAGAGGGCGCGGTCGCGGTTATCGAGCCGCAGCGTCACCTCGGCAAAGCCCTGCGCCCTGCGCACGCCGGTGCCGCTGAATACCACATCCTCCATCTTCGAGCCGCGCAGGCTTTTGGTGGACTGCTCGCCGAGCACCCAGCGCACCGCGTCGGAAACGTTGCTCTTTCCGCTGCCATTGGGGCCGACAACGCAGGTGATCCCCTTGTCAAAGGTGAGCACCGTTTTATCCGGGAAGGACTTAAAGCCCTGCATTTCAAGTGATTTTAAAATCATCCGGTATGGAACCTCCAAATTCAGCCGGCAGACATCAGATCTCAGTCATCAGAGCGAAAGGATTGATCCGCCCAACGTCTGACATCTCATATCTGGCGCCCTGCTTTTACTTCATATTTTTTGCAGCCTGCATCCGCTGCGATCCGGCAGTCAAAGCCTTGCTCCTTCAGCCGTTTTAGATTTCTGCGGTGCTGACCCGCCATTTGGGAAACACAATGCGGAGCCACTCTCAAAGCTGCTTTCGAGCCTTCCGGCAGGCATTCCCGCAGCGCGTAAAGCGCGTTTTGATAATAAATTTCGCCTTCGCACAGCTCCCGGAACGCCGGGTGCCACGGCCCGGCGATATAGCCCTTCTCCACATCGCCGCCCGCATGCAGGCCAAGGCGGATTACCGGCACGCCGGCCTCTTCACACCGCAGAAGAAGCGAGGCGCAGAGAGAAACCGCTTCTTCCAGCAGCTGTGGCAAATATGTGCCGGATAGGTACTGTTCCGCCAAAAGCGTGCCCTCTAAAACGATGGTCGGATAAATCCGCATGGTGTCAGGCTCAAGAGACAACAGCTGGCAAAGTGTATTCTCTGCGCCTGCGGGCGTATCTCCCGGCAGGCCCGTCATCATTTGCAGGCCGAGCTCAAAGCCCATCTCACGGATACGCCGAGCGGCTGACTCTACCTCCCGCGCCGTATGACCACGGCCGTTTTGCAAAAGAACGCGGTCATCCATGCTCTGCGCGCCGAGCTCAATGGCGGTCACGCCAGATTGCTTTAAAAGGGAAAGCACATCCGTTTCCACCGCGTCCGGCCGGGTAGAAACACGGATGCCTGCGATTTGCCCCCGTTCCAGATATGGCTGCGCTGCATCCAGCAATTCCCGCATATATGCCCTATCAATCGCCGTGAAGCTGCCGCCAAAGAAGGCGAGCTGCGCGCCCGCACAATCCCGCGTGCGTAAGGTGCGCATGGCCGTTTCTACAGCGGCTGACACATCCGCCGCGCGCGGTTTTTTCAACGCACCGGAAATACTCTTTTGATTACAGAAGCTGCACTGGTGCGGGCAGCCCTCGTGCGGAATGAATAGGGCAATGTTAATATGCTTCCCGCTCACAGGCCCATCAGCGCGAGCGCCTCGCGCGCAGCCGCCTGCTCGGCAAGCTTTTTGCTCCGGCCCGTGCCACAGCCGATGATATTGCTGTTGAGGTGCACTTCCACAGTAAAGGATTTATCATGATCCGGCCCGCTCTCATCCGTGAGCACATATTCCAGCTCCTCCTCCGGATTCTGCTGGATGATCTCTTGAAGCGTGGTTTTATAATCCTTGAAGGGCAGGCTGTGCTGCACCGCATCCTTGATAAAACGCAGCACAAAGGTGCGCGCGCTTTCGATCCCGCCGTCGAGGTAAATGGATGCGATCACCGCCTCAAATGCGTCCGCTAGGATTGAGGGCCGCTCACGGCCACCCGTGTTCTCCTCCCCGTGGCCCAGGCGCAAATATTTCCCTAAGGAAACCTCCAGCGCAAAGCCGTGCAAGGATTTTTCACATACCGTAGCCGCGCGCAGCTTCGTCAGCTTGCCCTCCGGCAGATGAGAAAAATGGCGGTAAAAATAATCCGCAGTGATAAAGCCGAGCACGGAATCCCCTAAAAATTCCAGCCGCTCGTTGCTGCCATAGGGCACCTGCCGCTCGTTCGCATAGGAGGAGTGCGTCAGCGCGCGCTCCAGCAAGTTTTGATCCCGATAGGCATACCCCAGCTTTTGCTCCAGCTCCTTGAGCTGTTCCTGACCGTTCATCCGTATGACCGTCCTTTCCATGCCCGCTCTAAAAATGCGTGTAGGCTACCGTCCGTTAGGCTTCCGACGCCTGGGCGGACTTTGTCACTGCATTTGCAATATTTTCGATCACGCCTGTTTCACTGAACTGCTTCGCTTGCCGGATCGCGCTGCAAAATGCCTTCGCATTGGAGGAGCCGTGCGCCTTGATCACCGGCTTTGAGATACCCAGCAGAGGCGCTCCGCCGAACTCGGTGTAATCCATCCGCTTTTTGAAATCCATCAGCCCATTTTTGATCATCAAAGCGCTGAGCTTTGTGATCGCATTCTGTTTAAAAATGCCCTTGATGTTAGCCATCATCGCCCCGGCCACACCCTCATACATTTTTAGAAGCATATTGCCCGTGAAGCCATCCGCCACCAGCACGTCGCACGCGCCGAAGGGGACGTCGCGCGCTTCGACATTGCCAATAAAATGGTAAGAGGAAGCCTCCATCAGCCCATAGGCCTCCAGCTGGAGCGGCCCGCCCTTGGTTTTTTCCGTGCCGATATTGGCAAGCCCCACGCGCGGCTGTTCCACACCGAGCACCTTTTGCATATAAAAGCTGCCCATTGCGCCGAACTGATCGAGCATCTGCGCGGTGCATTCCACATTCGCGCCACAGTCCATCAGCAAAAACGGCGCCTCGTTCGATGGCAGGACACTGGCAATCGCCGCGCGGCGCACCCCACGAATGCGCTTGACAAGAAGCGTTGCGCCTGCCACCAGCGCACCCGTGCTGCCCGCGGAGACGAACGCATCGCCCCGGCCCTCAGCCAATGCTTTCAGGCCGATCGCCATAGAGGTATTCCCCTTCTCCTTCGCAATGCTCGTCGGCGCATCCTCCATGCCCATCACATCCGGCGCGTGGAGGATTTCCATTCGGTTGAGGGAAATCCCACTTTCCTGCGCGCAGGCCTTGACTTTTTTGCCTCGTCGCCCGTGAGGAGGATGGTAACCCCCAGCTCGCGCACTGCCGTTTCGCAGCCTTTCAGAATGGCAAGCGGCGCGTTATCCCCGCCGAATGCGTCTGCAATGATTTTCATCCGTCCGACCTTCTCTCCATATGTTGTGCATTTTCATGCCGTTTTATTGATGGATGCCTTCCTCCCGCAGCCGGGCGGAAAGAGCTTCCAGTGCCCGGGTAGAAAGCGATTCATATCTCTCCCTTTTCTCACGAACCGGCCTTTCCAGCGGCGGCAGTACGCCGAAATTTGCTCCCATCGGCTGAAAATTCTTCACCGACGGATCGCTGATATAGCCTGCCAGCGCGCCGAGCATCGTCTCCCGCGGCAAAACCAGCGGGTCTTGCCCACGAAGCCTGCGCGCTGCGTTGAGCCCTGCAAGGACGCCGGAACCGGCTGATTCCATATAGCCCTCCACGCCTGTGATCTGCCCGGCAAAGAACAAATCCGGTCTCTTGCGCATAGAGTAATCCGCGTTTAACAGCCGCGGAGAATCGAGAAAGGTATTGCGGTGCATCACGCCGTAGCGCAGGAATTCCGCGTTTTTGAGCGCCGGGATCATCGAAAACACGCGCTTCTGCTCGCCAAATTTCAGGTTGGTCTGGAAGCCTACGAGGTTATACATCGTTCCGCCCGCATTCTCTTTGCGCAATTGCAGAACCGCCCACGGCCTATGCCCGGTGCGCGGGTCTCGCAACCCTACCGGCTTTAAAGGGCCGAAGCGCATCGTATCCGCCCCGCGGGAGGCCATCACCTCAATAGGCATACAGCCTTCGTAAACGCCTTTCTTTTTGTCAAACGTATGCAGTGGGGCGCTTTCGGCATGGAGGAGAGCATCATAAAACGCCTCATATTCCTCCTTGTCCATCGGGCAGTTAATATAGTCGTCCTCCCCGCCCCGACCATAACGGGATTGGGTGAAGGCGCAATCCATATCAACGCTATCTGCACTCACAATTGGTGCGGCGGCGTCGAAAAAGCTCAGCGCTTCGCCGCATAACGCGGCAATCTCCCCCGCGAGCGCGTCGGAGGCGAGCGGCCCTGCCGCGATAACCGTGACGCCCTGTTTCGGGACCGCCGTCGCCTCCCGATGCTCAACCGTGATGCGCGCATGCGCACAGATTTGCTCTGTGACTAGGCGGGAAAACTGCTCTCGATCCACCGCGAGCGCACCGCCCGCCGGAACACGGCTTTCATAGGCGCAGGCAACACACAGCGAGCCCAGCGCCTGCATCTCGGCTTTCAGCAGGCCCGCGGCGGAAGCGAGCCGCTCCGCTTTCAGGGAATTCGAGCAAACAAGCTCCGCAAATCCGGCGCTGTGGTGGGCGGGAGAGAAGCGGATGGGCTTCATCTCAACGAGCGTTACCTCAACGCCTGCCTGCGCCAGCTGCCAAGCTGCTTCGCAGCCTGCGAGCCCCGCGCCAATTACTGTTGCCTGATTCTCCATGGATTGGATTCCTTTCTGAATTTACGATTCTGCTTCCGGCTTTTCTTCCGATTCGGCGGCGCCCTTCTTCTTGCGCTCCGCCTTGCGCTCATAGCCGCAATCCTCATTTAGGCAGACGATCAGGCCGCCGCGCCGTTTGAAGAGGGATTTGCCGCACTTTGGGCAGGTTTCCGCTGTGGGCTGATCCCAGGTCATAAACGTGCAGTCCGGATAATTGCTGCATCCATAAAACGGATAGCCGCGCTTTGACTTCTTCATAATCACCTTGCCGCCGCACCGCGGGCAGAATGCGCCCGTTTCCTGCACAAGGGGCTTTGTATTTTTGCATTCCGGGTAGCCGGGGCAGGCGAGAAATTTGCCATACCGCCCTACCTTGACCACCATCATACGCCCGCACTTTTCACAGGGGATATCCGTTTCATCTTCGGCGAGCTTGATTTTGACGTCCTTCATCTCCTCCTTGACCTTTTGGAGGGTCACGTCGAAGTCGTCATAAAACGCATGAAGCATCTTAATATAATCCTCCTGGCCCTCGCCGACCTTGTCGAGCGACGATTCCATGGAGGCGGTAAATTTTGTGTTGACGATCTTGGGGAACTTTTCGCGCAACAGCTTCGTCATCGCCTCGCCCAGCTCCGTGGGGTGCAGCTGCTTTGCCTCGCGCTTGACGTAATCCCGGCCAGTGATCGTTGAGATAATGGAGGCATATGTGCTCGGGCGGCCAATGCCGTTTTCCTCCAGCGTTTTGATCAGTGAGGCCTCTGTATAGCGGGGCGGCGGCTGTGTAAAGTGCTGGTTTCCGCCGATCTCCTTGAGCTTTAATTTGTCGCCCTCCTTAATCTCCGGCAGGCGGCCGTCCGCTTCTGCATCATCCGTGCTCTCCTCATAAAGGACCGTGAATCCATCAAATTTGATGGAGTAGCCGCTGGCAGTAAAAAGATAATGTCCACCTTCCTGCGGCTCCTGTGCAGGCAGCGCCTCAATCTCCGCGCGGACAGTATTTTGAATACAATTGGCCATCAAGCTCGCCATAAAGCGCTTCCAGATCAGGTTATACAGCTTATATTGATCGGCCGTCAGGCTCTTTTTTGCCTGCTCCGGTGTGAGCTCCGGCATGGTGGGGCGAATCGCCTCGTGCCCATCCTGCGCGTTGGCACGGGATTTAAAATAACGCGGTTTATCCGGCAGATATTTCTCACCCCAATGCTCCTTGATATAATCATTGCCCTGCGCGCGCGCCTCCTCGGAGATGCGTAGAGAATCCGTTCTCATGTAAGTGATAAGGCCCACAGAGCCAATGCCTTCCACTTCAACGCCCTCATAGAGCTCCTGCGCCGCTTTCATCGTCCGGCGGGCCTGGAAGCCCATGCGCCGCGATGCCTCCTGTTGCAGGGTGGATGTGATAAAGGGCGGGGCCGGGCTTTTGCGGCGTGTGCCCTTTTTGACTGTTTTTACACGGTATTGCGCGCCGTCGAGCTGCGAAAGGATCGCATCGGCCTGCTCCTTATTTTCAATTTTTATCTTGCCCTGCTCATTGCCGTAAAACGCGGCGGCAAACACGCGGCGCGTGCTCGGGGTAAGAAATTTTGCATCAAGCGACCAATATTCCTCCGGTTTGAAGGCGCGAATTTCCTCTTCACGGTCTACAATCATCCGCAGCGCTACGCTCTGCACACGCCCGGCGGATAGTCCACGGTGAATTTTTTGAGAAACAAAAGGGCTGAGCTTATATCCCACCAGTCGGTCAAGGATCCGGCGTGCCTGCTGCGCGTTGACCAGATCCATATCCACCACATGAGGGTTCTCCATGCCGTTTTTGACGCCCGTTTTTGTGATTTCATTGAAGGTTACGCGGTTGGCCTCGCTCAAATCTAAATTCAGAATCGTTGCAAGGTGCCACGAGATCGCCTCCCCCTCGCGGTCAGGGTCGGTCGCAAGAAAAACCCTGTCGCTTGCGGCGGCGGTTTTTTTCAGGTCTTTCACAAATTGCTCCTTCCCCTTAATAATCGCATACTTTGGCGCAAAGTCTTTTTTCACATCCACACTAAGGCGCGCAGGCGGCAAATCTCGCACATGGCCCATCGAAGCGGTTACTTCATAACCTTTTCCCAGATATTTCTGAATCGTCTTGGCTTTTGCCGGAGACTCCACAATTACAAGCTTTGACATATCATCATCCTAAAAAATAAAATATATAAAATTACGAAGGCAGGGTGTGTGACAAAACTGATTATGACCAGATGGAGCAACGCGGTATGCGCCGCTCACGAGAACGGGTAGCTCTCGGTTATTTCTTATAACAATGTATAGCGCCTGCCAGATTCCGGCCGCACCAAACCGTATAGCTCCAGCTCTGTAAAAGCGCGCAGGATATCCTGCGCCGGAAGGCGCAAACGATCGGCCGCCTCATCCACATACAGCGCGCCCGCGCTGAGAAGCGTCAACAACTGTTTCGCCGGTGCGCTCAGGTGCTCCGGCATGCTTTTGCTGCCGGCAGCTTGGGCGGAAACAGCCTGTGTTTCCCTTATATTATGCATCCGTGCGCAATTATGCATGTTGTGAAGTGCCTGCCCTTGATTTTTTTTGCAGTTTTGCAAAGGGCCTATCCGCTCCGGTCAGATGGAGTGTGTCCGGATACAGGTATTGATATTCCTCCAACACATCCATTGCAGTGAGCACCGGCTTCGCCCCATCCCGGATGAGCCGGTTTGCTCCGGTATAGGCGGAGCTGACGATATCGCCAGGCACGGCGAACACGTCCCGCCCTTGCTCTAGCGCGCAGCGCGCCGTAATCAGGGAACCGCTCTTTTCACCTGCCTCAATCACGACTGTTCCACAGCTCACACCGGAGAGCAGCCGGTTTCGCACCGGAAAGGTTGTGCGGCCAGGCGGCGTGCCAGGCGGAAACTCACTGACCACCGCCCCATGTGCGGCAATCGACTCGCGCAGATATTGGTTTTCCATCAAATAACGTGCACCGAGCCCGCAGCCGAGAAACGCAACCGTCTCCCCGCCACCCTCCAGCGCGCCCATATGAGCCGCCGAATCAATGCCCAGCGCCCCGCCGCTGACGACAACTGCACCCGCTTGGGCAAACGCTTTGCATAAACCCTGCGCGATCTGCCTACCCTGAAAAGAAGCTTCCCGCGCGCCAACCACGGCCAAGGCCACACGCCCGTCCAAATCCGGCATCCGCCCCCACACATACAAGGCGGCCGGGAAATTCGGAATAGCCCGCAGCCTCTTGGGATAACACGGGTCTTCCGGCGTAAGGGCCAGCCAGCCGTTGCCCGCGCACTGCTTCAAAATCTCCTCTGCCTGCGTCAGCCTTTGGGAACGCAGCTTTTCCAACTGCCTAGCCGTAAACAGGCCCGCGAGCTTCCATTCCAGCTCGCCTGCCTCATACAGGCGGCGCGCCGTGCCAAAATAAGCAATGGCCTCCTCCAAACGCGATTGCACACCCAACGCGGATTGCAGCCAAATCCAATAGCATCGGTCATCCATGCATATGCCATCCTTTTCATTCATTCAGGGGAAGGGCACGGGAATTACCGCTCACGCATCATTTCCCACATGAGGATTGCGGCCGCAGCGGAAGCGTTTAGCGACTCCGCACGCCCGCGCATTGGGATTGTTACAAGCGCATCGCAAAGCGCCATCGTTTCCCGCGTGACGCCTGCTCCCTCATTGCCAACGACGCACACTGTCCGTGGTCCGAGGCCCGCCTCTGCAACGGGAAGCGCATCCACGCGCGGCGTGGATGCAAAAAGCCGCATACCCTGCGCCCGGCAGGCATGCAGGGCTGCCTCCATGGAATCCATACGCAGCACAGGCACCCTCAAAAGGGAGCCCATGGCAGCACGCTGCGCTTTGGGGCTATAAAGATCGCATCCGCCCGAAACAATCAGGCCGCTTAACCCCAGCGCTTCCGCCGTGCGGGCGACCGCGCCAAGGTTGGATGGATCTTGAATATTCTCAAGGGCGATATAGCTGCCATTCTTTTCTATTGTATCGTCGCCCGGGCGTTTGTCAAGTACCTCGCAGATGCAAAAAATGCCCTGCGGGGATTGTGTATCCCCCAAACGGCGGCTAATTTCCTCTGTAATCAAAAAAACGGAAGCGGCTCTTTCCTTCAAAAAGGCCGTCTCCTTCGGGTAGCGTTCCAATGCCTGGCGGGTTAAAAAAAGCTGACGCAACGGTATGCCTGTTTGCCCCGCATCCATGCATAGCCGGGCTCCCTCCAATACGAAAAGCCCCTCCTCACGCCGCGCGGCGGCAGAGGAAAGCAGCTGCGCGGCAGCCTTCACACGGGCGTTTGAGCGGCTGGTAATCTCCTCCATAGGATTCCTCCTTGATCTAAGCGCTGGAAAATGCAAAGAAAAACACGCCCGAGTCACCCCGGGCGCGGCTTCACAATTCATTATTTCAACGCTGCTTTTGCCTGCTCGGCCAGGGAGGTAAAGGCAGCCGGGTCCGCAATGGCGATCTCAGAAAGCATCTTGCGGTTGAGCGTTACATTCGCCTTCTTCAGGCCATTCATGAAGGTGGAATAGTTCATCCCATTTTGCTTGCAGGCGGCAGAAATGCGGGTGATCCACAGGCGGCGGAAATCACGCTTTTTTTGCTTGCGGCCAATATAGGCATACTGGCCGGATTTCATAACAGCCTGCTTCGCAGTTTTGAACAGTTTGCTCTTGGAGCCGTAATATCCCTTTGCGAGCTTAAGTGTTTTATTCCTTCTCTTGCGCGTCATCATCGCGCCTTTGATACGAGCCATGGTAGGTTACCTCCGTTAATGTAAATGTTTCTTGCGTGTCTCTCTTATTTATACGGAACCAGGCGCTTAATCTGCTTCTGGTTCGTGGTGTCCGCCACGCTCGTTTTGCGCAGGTTTCTCTTGCGCTTTGTGTTCTTCTTGGTCAGGATGTGAGATTTGTTGGCATGGGCACGGATCGGTTTGCCGTTTTTCGACATTTTAAAGCGCTTTTTTGCACCGCTATGGGTTTTAATTTTCGGCATGATAAATATCCTCCTTATTACTTCACTGGTTTTGCTGCCAAGAACATAATCATGGAACGGCCCTCAAGCTTGGCGGGTTTTTCTACGCTGCTCTCCTCTTGAAGCTCTTGTGCAAAGCGCTTCATAATCTCCAAGCCGTTTGAGGGTGCGCCATCTCGCGGCCGCGGAACCGGATGGAAACCTTGACTTTGTTCCCTTCCTTCAGGAACCGTCTGGCATGGCCGGCTTTGGTTTCAAAGTCGTGCTTGTCAATGTTCAATGACAGGCGGATTTCCTTGATCTCCACGATATGCTGATTTTTTCTTGCTTCCTTCTCCCGCTTGGCCTGCTCAAAGCGGTACTTCCCGTAGTCCATAATCTTACATACGGGCGGCGTGGCCTGGGGAGCAATTTTGACAAGGTCAAGGTCCTTCTCCTCGGCGATACGTAGCGCTTCCCGCGCAGACATGATGCCAAGCTGCTCGCCTGCATCCGTGATCACCCGGATCTCCCGGTCACGGATTTGTTCATTGATCTGCATGTCTTTGTTGCTAATGTTCAAGCACCTCCAAAACCTGTTGGGCACCGCCGGGTTACCGGCAGGGCCAAAATTAAAAAGCGCGGACAATCCTTCGTCCACGCTCAACACACAAAAATAGGGGCTACTTTGCCCTGTATTCCGGTATTGACCTGACGCGGGCACTCCCGGCAGGTGAGAACAAAAGGCGTCCTTCTTTCTTGTACCCGAGTATTATAGCAGATGGGGAACCGCCCGTCAAGCCTCTTGCCTGATTTTTTCTATTATCTATGAGGAACCCCCTTTTCTTGCACGAAACGGCCCCGCACACGCAATACATGAACGGGGCCGCCTCTATTCAGTTGTTATGGAAAAAGCTTGACGGTTATACTATAGCCCATCCGGCATGATCTGTCAACTGTTTTGAACAGAAATTCTGTCAATCGCGCTGATAAAATCTGCATTTTCACAAAAAGCGATTGTAAATAATGCCTGCGCCTGATAGAATGATAGCATACTTCAATAGAGAGAGGTTCACTTTTATGGAGATTATTTGGAATTCCTTGCTCATCGCCGCCGCCGTATGCCTTGTGCTCTTCCTTCTGGCCACAGCAGTCGGCGCCGTTTTTTTCAAAATGGTTCTGGTACGGGAGAAACATCCCGGCGACCCGATGAACAAAAGTCATGTCACGCCGGAGGAGTTGGAGCGCTGGCGCAAAGCTGTCCGCGAGGGAAACGACTGGGTGGCCTCGCATAAAACACAGGAGGTTGCGATTACCTCTCACGACGGTCTCAATTTGCGCGGCCTGCTGGTGCCCGCTGAGGGCGGCATGGAGCATAGCCGCAAATTCCTCCTCGCCATCCACGGCTACCGCAGCGGCCCAATGCGTGAATATTATTACATGCTGCCCTTTTACCACTCGCTCGGCTATCATGTGCTGATGCCGGATGACCGCGCGCACGGAAAGAGCGAGGGCAGCTATATCGGCTTTGGCTGGCTCGACCGCCTTGATTGCATCGCATGGGTCCATTACATCGTCGACACTTACGGCCAGGACTGTGAAATTGTCATGCAGGGGATCTCCATGGGCGCGGCAACTGTGATGAACGCCTCCGGGGAGGCGCTTCCTCCCCAGGTGAAGGGGATCATTGAGGACTGCGGCTTTTCTACTGCAAAGGATGTATTCGCCCACGAGGCAAAGCTGCGCTACAAGCTGCCCGCCTGGCCGCTGATTCCGGCGGCCAGCATGGTATGCGGGCTGATTGCAGGCTACCGCTTTGCTCAGGATGAGCCCGTCAGGCAGATTCAAAAAGCGAAGGTGCCCTTCCTTTTTATTCATGGCAGCCGAGATGATTTTGTGCCAACTCCGATGGTGCATGAAGTTTATGATGCGTGCCCAACACATAAGACGAAGCTCCTTGTGGAAGGCGCCGCGCACGCGATGGCATATCTGGAGGACCGGGAGGGCTATGAAAAGGCGGTAAGGGCTTTTCTGGAACGCGTGACTACGCCAACGGAGTTGCCGGTTGAATAGTGTAATATAAAAAACGGTTCTATGAATCGTTTCAGCGTGGCAGAAGCGAAACAACGCCTCTACCACGCTTTCTTTCTTCCACTTCTTCCGCTTTTAAAAGAACTTCAGCTGCGTACCCTCGTATCCCAACCGGCTCGCCCGCACGATATCCTGCATCTGATATAAAATGCCCGCCTCCTCACACGCTTTGGAAAACAGTCCCCACAGCTCCTTCGCCCGGCGGCTCACACAACGGTAATCACGACGGTACTGCCGCTCATACTGCGCCCGCAGCCCTTCACCCGGAAAAAGCGCATCGAGCTTTGCAAGATACCATTCCCGCTGGTTCTCCCGCAAGGTCATGCCAAAGGCTGGGTAGATAAATTTCGCACCGCATTGTGCCGCGCGTGCGATGATCCCCAGCACATTTTCCGGCGTATCCTCCAGAAACGGCAGTACGGGCATCAGCAGAATTCCCGCGAACAGGCCCGACTCTATCAATTGCGCAAGTGCATGAAACCGCTCGGAGGAGAGCGGCGCGCCCGGCTCAATTCTTCGGCTAAGCGCATCGTCGCAGGTGGTAATAGTCAGCTTGCAGACCACGGGCATCTCCGCCCGGATTTTCTGCAAGATATCAATATCACGAGTAATAAGCGTGCCTTTTGTGGCGATTGCCGCACCAAAGCCGAAGGCTGCCAGCAGCTCTAAGGCATGGCGCGTGGCCTCCAGCTCGCGCTCATAGGGGTTATAGGGGTCGCTCATCGAACCCGTGCCCACAACGCCGGGCTTCACCTTGCGCCGCAGGTCGTCGCGCACAATTTGAAGCGCGTTCTCCTTGATGCGCACCTGGTCAAAATGATCAATCCGGTAGCAATCCGACCGGCTGTCGCAATAGATGCAGCCATGGCAACAGCCGCGGTAAAGATTCATATTGTAATCCGTGCCGAACCATTCGCTGCTTTTTGTGCGTGTGACAATGGTTTTGGCGGGCACCGTTTCAATGGGCGGAAGCATCTGATCGCCTGCCTTTGCTGAAATTGGGGATCGTGGCCAGGGTTATCCGCCCGCAAAGCATTGTAAAACAGCCAAAGAAGTTTGCCGCTGCCTCAGCCCTGCGCCGCGTTCCCTTTCCACCGTTTGAGCGTGGGGAACCAGGCGAGCATCTGCCTGCGCGCCTGCTCCGGATCCAAATACATGCCCATATCCTGCCCGATCTTTACACAGCAATCAATCATTTCCTCCATCGTGCAATCCTGCTTGAACGCGCCTTTGTCATAACAGTAGCAGCAGTAGTCGTTATTCCGGCTCCCATCCGCATTGGTTGCAAAGTGCGCCTCCTGCGTCATCGGCATCCCGCAGCTCTGGCAAAATATTTTTTCATCCATGTTGACCACCCTTTCCAATTGCGATGGATTCAGGATAACAAAAATAAGCTGACATCTGCGTGTCATATATGGCCAGGCTCATAAAGCGAAACAATCTCCCGCACGCGGCGGAGCAATTTTTCACGCACCTGAGGCGGGCTGAGGACACGGACGTTCGCACCATATTGTAACAGCATGCTGTAGAGCCACTCCGCATCCGGCGCATAGGTCCGCACGGTGAAGCTACCGTCCTCCTCCTTGATAATCGCGCTATGGGGGAATAGATCATAAACCTGATAGGCCATCTGCGGCGCAAACCGCAGCACGATCTGGAGCGGAGGCTGATCGCCTCCGTTATCTGTTTTCGCCCCCGCCTCCTCTCCCTCAGTGGAAAGCCTAGCCGGGTCAAAGCCCTCATGCAAAAGCTCCACTTCGTCCATCCGGCAGATTTTAAAGGTGCGCATGGCGCCGCGTTTTTCGCACCAGGCACGCAAGTACCATCCTCCACCCCGAAACAGCAGCTTCAGCGGCGCAGCGGTGCGCTCGCTTCTTTCGCCTGCGGCGCTGTAATAAATGAAATGCAGCTTTTGACGGCTCAGAATGGCATCCTTAAGGAGGTTAAATTTCCGCTTTTCCCCCTCATCGCTGCCCCAATCCCAACCCCAATGAGAAAAATCCACTTCGATCCAATCTGCCCCCTGGCGGCGAAACAGAGTATTGACCCGCTCGAGCACCTCTTCCCCGCCCGCATGTGTGGCAGCAACGCTTTGCAGCGCAAATAAGATTTCATCCTGTTCCCGCTCGGACAGCAGGGACTTATCCAATACGAAATCGGGCAGTAGGCTTACGCCGCCGCCCCGCCCGCGGCTACAATAAACTGGGATCCCTGCACCGGAAAGCAGGTCGATATCCCGGTAAATCGTGCGCACGGAAACCTCAAACCGCTCCGCGAGCGCGGCCGCTGTAACACTCCCCTTCTCCAGCAGCAGGTAGATGATTTCGAATAGACGATTGATCTGCACGGCGCTCCCCCCTTTGATTGGTTATGAGTATAGCACAAATGTTCGCACACCACAAGCTGTTCGGTGATTTCTCATTTTATATGGATTTCCTGGGTCGAATTTACATATAGCAATTCGACTTACCCGTGTAGAAAGTCATATTCATTTTGAAACACCACGTTAGGATCTGGAATGTTATGCATCATCAATCTCCTATTCTGTTTTGAAAATCACCTCTATTTAAATTTGGGCCGCGTAGCGATCTCCCTTTTCTCTCGCATTTCTTTCCTCAAAATAACGCATCCTTTCCCACTGTTCGGGAGGGTTTGTCTCTTAATACAATGCCGTTTCCATTGGTCATTCACACATACTGAACGGCGCAATCCTCCCCATTGGGAGAGGGGGATTTCTTTTTTATTCTGGAATCAGTGCAAAGCGCAGTTGATACGGCCTGCCGCTGGGGAGCCGATGCTGCTCTTGTGGGAGCGCGCCCCAACTATTATCCCCACCGAGCCCTGCTTGCCGTGCCAATACACGCACAAAGAGCCGACCGCTCTCCGGCAGATCCTTTTCATGGGTAGCCGCCTCCAATTCCTCCGGCGACCAGCGGCAAACCGAGAGCGTAAAGGGCGTTTCTTCCACGCTTTCAATGCGCAGCGAACGCTTTTCCCCTTGCAGCGAGGCAAAGCGCACATCCGTGCGCGCCCCATTCTCCTGCGGACGCAAATAAGGGACATACATTTCATCAATCGGGATGTTGTAAAGGCCAATATCCGCGGCTGCTTGCCGGTCGCTGTAATTCTCCTGTGGCCCGCGCCCCAGATAGGTGAGCGATTCATAGCTGGCCGCCGTTTCAAAGCATACTCCAACCTCCGGCAACTCGGGAAGCCTGCCATCCGGCTGGAATTGCAGCTCAACCAGCACGCCCGCCTGCGTGATGGTATAGGTCAGCACCCCATCACACGCCGGCTCAGAGGGGATGATAAACCGGCTCGTTACCCGCACTACGCCGCGCGGTGCATCCTGCGCAGCCACCGTATAGGGCGCATAAATGCAGTTTTGCCCTGCAAAGCGCCACACGGCGCAGCGCACCGGCATATGGTTTCCCCGGTCGTTATCCGTGCAAGCACGCCAGAAGGACGGGCGAAGCGGAGCAGATAAATATTCCTGCCCTTTCCTACAAAGCGAGACGAGCTGCCCCGTCCGCCGAGAAAAACGCACGCAGAGCGATTCTCCCTGGATCGAAAGCGCGCCATAGCTTTCCAGGATCGTCAGATACTTTTCCGGGCGTGCAAAGCGCCGCCCAATCGCCATTGGATTGCTCACAAACTGTGCGCGAGCAATCTCTGTGCCCGCTTTTGCCCAAGGGGTATCCTCACGCAGGCGAACAGAAAGATTCAGATAGCATTCCTGCCGGCAGATCCGGTTGAGCTCCAGCTCCAACAGCCGCGTTTTCCCCGGGGCCAGAGCAAAATAGAAGGACGCGCCGCGCAGGAATTCTCCACCGCAAACTTGCTCCCAGCGGAATTCGAATTCCGACAGGTCAGTAAACAAAAAGTGGTTGCCAATTTCAATCGTCCCGCGCTCCGCATCAAGAGCGCGAAACGAAATATTCTGATAAAGCCGCCGAATTTCCGCAAGCTTCGGGCTTGGCGTGCGATCTGCAAATAACAGCCCATTGCCGCAAAAATTGCCGTCGTTCGGCCTGTCGCCAAAATCCCCGCCATAGGCAAAATAGTCTCTGCCCCGGTCATCCTTGGTGAGAATCGCCTGATCGACAAAATCCCAAATGAATGCGCCCTGCATGTGCGGCTCCTCTTCCAGCATCCGCGTATACCGCTCCACCCCACCGCAGGAATTGCCCATCGCGTGGGCAAATTCACACAGCAGAAACGGCCGATCCGGATGGGTGTGGAGAAACTCCCGCGCTTGCTCGGGCGACGCATACATCATGCTGTATATATCCGTTACGGAAAGATCCTGCTCCGGATTGCCCCAAACGGACTCATAATGCACCGGGCGGGAAGGATCCTTCTCCCGCAGCCAGTCGTGCATTTTCTGAATGTTTGCCCCACCGCCCGACTCATTGCCGAGTGACCACAGGATGATGCTGGCGTGATTTTTATCCCGCTCATACAACGATCGGATGCGGCCCATGCAGGCGTTCTCCCACTGCGGCAGACTACCCGGCAGCGCGGGGCAGCCCGGGGCGACGCCACCCTGTGTGCCATGTGCTTCCAGATTATTTTCATCAATGAGATACAGCCCGTATTCATCACAGATATCATACCAGGCTGGATGATTGGGGTAGTGGGCGGTACGCACAGCGTTGATATGATTCGCTTTCATCACCAGGGCGTCCGCGATCATTTCCTCCCGTGTGAGCGTTCGCCCGCTTCGGCAGGAGAACTCGTGCCTGTTAATGCCTTTGAGCACTAGTCGGCGGCCGTTGAGCAGCAAAATCCCGCCCCGGATCTCCACACGGCGAAAGCCCGCTTTCAAGGGGACATATTCCAGCACGCCTTCATCCCCGCTTAGGGCAAACAGCACTGTATAAAGGTGCGGCTTCTCCGCGCTCCATAGCTTGGCCTTCGCAATTGTTGCATGCAGGGAAAGTTGGCCTCCCTCCGGCACATCCGCACTGTCATAACCAACAATGACGCCGCCATCGAGCACCGTCATCTCAAGCCTTTGGCCGGGTTTTGGCGTATCGACCCACGCGGAAGCTTCCAGCTCCCCGTTTTGATAGGCGGCATCCGGCAGGGCTGAAAGGGCAATATCCGCTAGGAAGCTCTCATTTGCAGCATATAGGTATACATCCCGAAAGATGCCTGCAAACCGCCAGAAATCCTGATCCTCCAGCCAGCTTCCAGTGCACCAGCGGTAAACCTCCACGCCAATTAGATTTTTCCCCGGATGCAAAAACGCCGTCAACTCAAATTCTGAGGGGCCAAAAGAATTCTCCGCATAGCCGATCCGGTTCCCATTGACAAAAAGATAAAAGGCGGATTCCACTCCCTCAAATCGGAGAAAAACGCGTTTCTCCGCCCAGGCGACAGGGAGCTGAAAGCTTTTGAGGTAGCACCCCACCGGATTCGTTTCCACCGGCGCATAGGGCGGAACAGGCTCCTCCTTCCCTTCCCATGGATACTGCATATTGCAGTATTGCGGCACGCCATAGCCCTGCATCTGCCAAGAGCCGGGCACCTCAATCGTATTATAACCTGCTGCGCGAAAAATTGGATCGGCAAACCCCTCCGGCCGTTTCTGGTGATTGGGGTAAAGGCGAAAGCGCCATTTCCCGTTGAGCGGCATACAACGGGCCGACTGCAACCCCGCTTCAGAAAGCGCCTCCCGTTTGTCCGCATAGCGAAAAAATGCAGCACGCTCCGGCATCCGGCCGATTCCGGTCAGGTCGGGGCGGTTTTGCCATTCGGCATATCCGTCAATTATTTCCTCCATGAGCCAAACACTCCCGATCAATCTTCGTAAATAGGCGGTGAAAAACCGGCTGGATCACTCATCTGCCCAGCTCATCTCTCACCCAATTAGAAACACAGCAGCAAACAGCCGATGGGCCTCTGCCGCTCAGCTATTTTGCGAATCTTCAAATGAAGATTCTTTCTATTCTATTTTATAATGAAAGAAAGCCCACGGCCAAAAGCCCTGGGCAACTACCGGCACACAATCCTGTTATTCAATTTCTGAATCATCCTCGCCCTGCTCGCCGTGATGCTGCAATTCGCCACCCTCTGCAAAGCCCTTCCCGGTTAAAACAGCGGCAATTGTTTGAAACAGAATCCGAATATCCATGAAAAGCGTATGATGCTCCACATAGTAAGCATCATAGGCCACCTTTTGCTCCGCGGTCAATAAGTCGCGCCCATTCACCTGTGCAAGGCCCGTCACACCGGGCCGCATCCGGTAAACGCCGGATGCTTCGCGCAGGGAACGGATTTCCTCTTCCTCCGGGATTAACGGACGAGGGCCAACAAAGCTCATTTCCCCCCGCAGAATGTTAAACAGCTGCGGCAGCTCATCCAGGCTCGTCTTGCGCAAAAAACGCCCGCACCGGGTCACGCAATGGTCAAATTCTTTCAAATCAGCAGTTGGCGCGTTTCGCGTGCCCTGCTTCATCGTGCGGAATTTGCGGATATCAAAAAGCTGATTATTAAGCCCAACACGTTTTTGCCGAAACACAATCGGCCGCCCGCTATCTATTAAGATGACCATACTGAGCAACAACAACACCGGCGAAAGGAGGATAATCGCCAACAGACTGCAAATAAAATCGAAGAATCGTTTCATTCCCACACCTCTGTACAGATTTCTCTCCTCTGAAAAACACTGCGTTGTTGAGTATAGCAGATTTCATGAGATTTTTCAATTGTTTTGTCGAAAAATCACAATAGATGTAACAATTCCCTCCCTGATCAGTGGCCAGAGGCAACTTTTTGCGGCATTTATTGCCTCATATTTTACCGGCCCCCACCCCAAAAAATATAGTCTGACGCCAGCACAGCACGCACAGGCGCCCCGTCCCGGCCCACGATTTTCACCGGTGGAGCGATCAAAAAATAATCTCCCGGCGGTGCCGCTTCCAAACATAGGCCTTCCAGCACTGCAATATTCTCCTGCAAAAGTGCACGGTGTGGGCGGGCTTGATTTCCAGGGCAGCCAACAGACTGCGCATCTGTCCCTACCAAACGCACGCCGAGCATGGCCAGTTCATCGCCTGCACTTTCCAAAAAATAGGCGCCGCCGCCGCTTTTAAACAGCACGCGTTCACAGCCGGGCTTTACCAGTGCGTCAATCTGCTCGCCCGTCACCGGCCCCGGCTCGATCTCCAGCACGGTACAGGGGCCGATAAAACACTCGAGCGGCATTTCTGAAATGCTCTTTCCCCCTTCGATAAAGTGCATGGGTGCATCCGCATGCGTGCCCGTATGCAGGCAGGCATACAGAGCGGACAGATTGCACTCATCTCCATTTGCGATCCGGCTGACCACGTGCAGGCGTGGCTCCGGGTCGCCCGGATAAACCGGTGCCGTGAGCAAATCGGAAGAGATATCAATCAGTTTCAATGAAACACCTCCTGTCGTTTTTCCGCAAAAAAGGCGGAGTAGCGCGTGAAGCGCCCTCCGCCTAATAAAATTATTTAAGATTGATTTTTGTTTTCATCAATGCGTTGGTGCCCACAAACAGGCCGGAGGCAATTAAAAGCTCGATGACAAAGCCCGCGATGCCGATTACCATCCCCTCCTGCGCCCCCTTGGCCGCCATGCTGGTGGAGAAGGAAACTACAATCTTGCCTGCCGTGTTAATCACAACGGTCAACGGGATGTAGGTGGTCGCCACATATAGAAGAACCTGCATCACAATATAGATCAGGAAAAAAAACCGCCAGCGCCGTGAGAATCCCAAACCGCTGGAACGGGCGGACATTCGCCACCGTCACAGCAAAAAACACGGCGGATACAAACACCGCGATTTGAATGAACATGCCCACCGCCGTTACGGCAAGCGCCTTCCCAATCGCCTGCATGGAGGGTAGGCCAGCCGTGGCCATAAGCATATCCATCATGCTGCCAACCTCTTCGCCAATGGAAGACTGCACATACGCAAAGACGATAAAAAACGTTGCGATCATAAAAATATAGCTGAGCAACACCCAAACAAAGGAGACGATCGCTTTAGAGGCAAGCAGAGCGCTGCTTTTGACCGGCAGTGTATAGCTGAGATAGCCCTCCGCCCCGTAAAGCGTCCGGTTAAAATTGGTAACAACCGCCACCAGGGTAATCACCACGCAGATCAGCCCGATGATAATCAGGGCGATCGATCCGATAACGCCAACCCAGGTGACTTTCACCGCATAGGAGAGCAGCATTGCGGCAAGCGCGACCGCAGCGGCTATGTAAATATTCATTACAGAATGGGCGCTCGACTGAAACTCATGCTTAATTAATTTCCCAAGCATAAGCGAACACCTCCTTAAACGTTTCCTCCAGCGTTTTGCCGGAGGCATGGATCTCCTCCACCGCAGTGTTGACCAACACTTTTCCATTGCCGATCATCAGCGCACGGTCAAAAATGCGCTCCAGATCGTTAATCAAATGTGTTGAAAGGATAATGGAGGCATTCTCCGCATAGTTCTTCATAATAAAATCCAGGATAAACGCACGGGCAGCGGGATCAACGCCGCCAAGCGGCTCGTCGAGCAGGTAGAGCCTCGCTTTGCGGCACATTACCAGAACCAGCTGTAGCTTTTCCTGCATGCCTTTGGACATAGATTTGATCTTTTGCTTCATCGGCAGGCGAAAGCTGTTGATCATAGAAACCGCCTTTGCCTTGTCAAAATCCTCATAAAAATCGGCAAAAATAGTTTACCGCGTCTACAGGCCGCATCCAATCTGCCAGATAGGTTTTTTCCGGCAGATAAGCAACGATGCTCTTCGTATACGGATCTGGGCTGTGACCGTCAATTTTTACGCTACCTTCATAATCATTAATCAGGCCGGTCATAATTTTAATCAGCGAGGTTTTGCCGCTGCCATTCGGGCCGAGCAGCCCGATGATATCCCCCCCCTCAAACAGAGCACGGAAAATATCCTTCCAGCACCTTGTTTTTTCCATAGGATTTCGACAGG
>ENA-OQCL01000229-OQCL01000229.1-human-gut-metagenome-genome-assembly--contig:-NODE-229-length-29730-cov-9.909300_pt1 | contig 29730 bp, 28 predicted proteins | sample MGYA00242502_ERZ504586 | MGnify/ENA primary metagenome ERZ504586 (study PRJEB26092, sample SAMD00036316) | human gut metagenome | host: Homo sapiens | study: EMG produced TPA metagenomics assembly of... | reverse complement strand
ACGGCCAACGCCTTTGGAGTGTACAAGAACTTGTGAGTAGTCTCAGGCTTGCCTGGGCAAAAGCATACACGATGAATAAGGAATTTTTCTAAGACATGCACATTTTTGTCTATGTTTTTAGTAGCAGACTTCCTTTGAGGAATTGGCGGATACCGCCTTTACCGCAGAACAGGCTCCGCACGGCGCGGAACTGACATGTCTCACGCCGACGAGCTTCAAGCGGGATGGCCGGTACGCGATCTTTCCGGAATCGCGCCTCATCGTGCAGAGCCTCTTGCAGCGCTGGAATGCATTCTGTCCGGAGATCCCACTGGAAGAAGAGGATCTGGCGTCGAAGCTAGCCGATCATGCGCCCATCGTGCGCTACGACCTGCACACGGCGTCTTTTTCCCTGGAGCGCCAGCGCATCATCGGCTTCCGGGGGCGCTTTGCCTTGCACTTCGGCGGGACTGACAGTATGAGGCGCATCCTGGCCCTGCTCGCGTCCTTTGCGCCATTTGCCGGCATCGGCATCAAGACAGCGCTCGGCATGGGAGCCGTGACTTCCGCATTGCGGTACAGGACATCTTCGATAGGAGAATGATGCTTGACGCGTCGATGACCAGCCGCCTTCGGGCGGCTTTTTTGTTGCGCAGATGGCATTGGGATTTAACAAAAGCGTAACATGAAGACAACAAAATCTCCCGTATTCTCTGCTACGATATAGGAGAACGATGAAGGGAGCCGAAGGGCTCCAGGGTTCCAATCAGCAAGTGATTTGGGGAGGAAATAATATGTTCAACAAGATGAAGAAACTTCTTTCCGTCGGTGCTGTTGTCGCGAGTGCGGCAGTGCTGCTGGCGGGCTGCGGCGGTGGCAACCAGCAGGCTTCCAGCTCTTCTGGCAGCGCAGCACAGGAAATCTCTGGCAAGATCTCAGCGTCGGGCTCGACGGCACTGCTACCGCTCCTCAAGCCGGCACAGGAAGCCTTCCAGGACAAGTACGATAAGGTGACGGTCAACATCGCAGGCGGCGGTTCGTTCACGGGTATGAACCAGGTCGCAGAGGGATCGGTCCAGATCGGCAACTCGGATGTCAACCTGCCGGATGAGTACAAGGACAAGGGCCTCGTCGACCACAAGGTCGTCGTTGAGCCGTTCGTCTTTATTGTCGACAAGAACAACAAGGTCGACAACATCACGAAGCAGCAGGCCATCGACATCCTGACGGGCAAGATCACGAACTGGAAGGAAGTCGGCGGCGACGACCAGCCGATCACGCTGATCCACCGTGCAAAGTCCTCGGGTTCCCGTGCGACGATCAGCGATGTCGTCCTCAAGGGCGCAGCCTTCACGGATAATGCAGTCATCCAGGATTCCAATGGTGCAGTTCGCGCCGCTATCGCCAGCACGCCGGGTTCCATCGGCTATGTCGATGCACCGTATGCAGATGACTCCGTCAAGGTCCTGAAGTTCGACGGTGTCGAGTATTCCCCGCAGAACATCATCGATGGCAAGTATCCAATCTACGGCTACGGCCACATGTACACGAAGGGCGAGCCGACGGGTGCTGTCAAGGCCTTCATCGACTACATCCTCAGCGATGAGTTCCAGAACACGCAGGTAGAGAAACTCGGCTTCATCCCGGTCAACAAGATGAAGAAGTAATCTGAAGGAATCTTTGGACAGAAACTCAAACTGAACAAGCAGGAAAAGGGTAGGATGATGCAGGACGGATGTCCTGCATCACGTTTATACAGGAGGTTTTTATGGAACGGGCAGCAACAATCGGCCGCCTCGATGGCAAACAGTCGGGCGGCGGTCATGAGCGCAGGCTATTCTACGACAAGTGCGGGCGGTATATCTTCATTGCGGCTGCCTTTCTCATGACGATCATCATCTTCTCGATCATCTTCTTTGTCGGCAAGCAGGGTCTCATGACCTTTGCGGAGGTCAGCCCGCTGGAGTTCTTCTTCAGCGCGAGCTGGGATCCTTCGCTCGGCAAGTTCGGTGCACTCTCATTCATCGTCGGCTCGCTGGTGACGACAATCCTCTCCGTTCTCATCGGCGCACCGCTCGGCCTGCTCGGCGCCATCTTCCTCGCGAAGGTCGCACCGGCCTGGCTCAAGAACATCATGCGCCCAGCGACGGACCTCTGCGTCGCCATCCCGTCGGTCGTCTACGGCTACATCGGCCTGACGCTGCTCGTGCCGTACCTGCGCGATGCGCTCGGCGCGACGACGGGCTTCGGCGTGCTCGCGGCTTCGCTCGTGCTCGCCATCATGATCATGCCGACGATCCTCTCCATCAGCACGGATGCGCTCAATGCCGTGCCGAAGCCGCTGGAGGAGGCGAGCCTCGCGCTCGGCGCAACGTGGTGGCAGACGATGGTCCACGTCATCGTGCCAGCCGCAGCGCCTGGCATCCTGACGGCTGTCGTGCTCGCGATGGCGCGCGCGATCGGCGAGACGATGGCGGTGCAGATGCTCATCGGCAACACGCCGCAGATCGTCACGTCGCTGCTCTCGCCGACCGCAACGCTGACGAGTAACATTGTCGTCGAGATGGGCAATACGCCGTTCGGCTCGGTCTGGGGCAACGCACTGTTCCTCATGGCCTTCGTACTGCTCTTGATCTCGCTCGCCATGATCCTGGTCATCCGCCGCTTCGGCACGAGGAGGGTATAATCTTATGAACACAAAACTACAGAACCAGATTGCGAGGGGCGGTCTCTGGCTCGTGGGATTCTTCATCCTCGGCCTGCTCGCTGCCTTCCTCGGCTATCTTCTCTACAAGGGCCTGCCGGTCCTCTCGCCGCACTTCATCCTCGGCAAGTCGAGCGACATAATGGCGGGCGGTGGCGTAGGCTCGCAGCTCTTCAACTCGTTCTACATGCTCTTCCTCTCGATGGCTATCTCCATCCCTATCGCGCTCGGCGCTGGCATCTACCTCGCGGAGTACGCGCGGGAGAACAAGCTGACGAAGTGCATCCGCCTCTCGGTCGAGAGCCTCGCGACGGTGCCGTCCATCGTACTCGGCCTGTTCGGCATGATCATCTTCGTCAACATGATGAATATGGGCTTCTCCATCCTCGGCGGCTCCCTGACACTCGTCCTCCTGAACCTGCCGATGCTCGTGCGCGTGACGGAGGAATCCATCCGCACGGTGCCGAAGTCGTATGAAGAGGCAAGCCTCGCACTCGGTGCGACGAAGCTCCAGACGATCTTCAAGGTCGTGCTGCCGAGCGCCATGCCGGGCATCATCACGGGCATCACGTTGACGGCGGGCCGCGCACTCGGCGAGACGGCTATCCTGATCTTCACGGCAGGCACGACGGTATCGCGCCACATGTTCGACACGGACGTCATGGCAGGCGGTGAGACGCTGGCCGTCCACCTCTGGTATCTCATGAGTACGGGCCTTGTGCCGGACCGCGATGCCATCGCCAATGGTATCGGCGCCCTGCTGATCCTCGTGATCCTCGTCTTCAACTTTGTCCTGCTGCTGCCGGTCAAACTGCTCAGCCACAAAACGAAAGCATGATTCTAAAGCATCACGAACCTCTGCCTCCTGCCGGTCCGGCTTTTCCGGGCCGCGGGGAGCACCTTCGTGGTGCTTTTTGTGATACAGTTCCTTTTCTTTCTCAGATTTCTATGGTAGAGTAAGAATGAGAACTCTGCACGCTGTGGCAGAGCCCTGACATCATGTTACCAAGGGAATTAGACCAAGAAGCAAGAGAAATGAACAAGAAAAGGAAGTGATGGAATCATGAAAGAGACAATCAAATCCATGCAGGGGCTTGCGGAGCCTTTTCTCGCGTTTCTGCGCTGGGAGGCGAGCAGCGGCGTCATCCTGCTCGCCTGTGCCATCCTCGCACTCATCGTGGCGAATTCGCCACTATCAGAATCGTACGAGCATCTGCTGCATTACCCGATTGCCGTCGGGGCAGGGGAGTATGTGCTCGAGATGGGGCTGTTGCACTGGATCAACGACGGGCTCATGGCCGTATTCTTCTTCGTCATCGGCCTCGAGATCAAGCGCGAATTCCTCTACGGGGAGCTGCGCACGTATTCGGCGATGCTGCTGCCCGTCGGCGCGGCGCTCGGCGGCATGCTCGTGCCGGCCATCTTCTACGCGGCCATCAACTACGGCCAGCCGACGTTCGGCGGCTGGGGCATCCCGATGGCGACGGACATCGCCTTCGCGCTCGGCATTATGACCATCGCCGCGCGCCAGGCGCCGCTCGGCCTCGTCGTCTTCCTGACGGCGCTCGCCATCGTCGATGACCTCGGCGCCATCGTCGTCATCGCGCTGTTCTACAACACGGACCTCACGGTGTCGGCGCTCTTCCTAGGGCTCGCGGCGGTGGCGGCGGCCTTCGTGCTCGGCCGCTTCCGCGTGCGTTTCCTGCCGGCCTACATCGCGCTCGGCCTCGTCGCCTGGCTGGCCTTCCTGCAGGCGGGCATCCACCCGACAATCGCGGGCGTGCTGCTCGGCCTCTCCATCCCGGCGGCCGCGGACCCGGAGGTGTCGCTCTTGCACAAGCTCGAGCATGCGCTCGAGCCGTGGTCGGCCTACGCCATCATGCCAATCTTCGCGCTGGCGAATGCCGGCGTCGCCATCTCGCTCGCGACGCTTGACATGACGTCGCCAATCTTCCTCGGCATCCTCGCGGGTCTCTGCCTCGGCAAGCCCATCGGCATCTTCGGTGCGGTCTTCGTGCTCTGCAAGGTCTTCCGTCTGCAGCTGCCGGGCAATGCGACGAAGAGCCAGCTCGCGGCGACGGGCATGCTCGGCGGCATCGGCTTCACGATGTCCATCTTCATCGCCTCGCTGGCCTTCACGGACAGCGCGATGCTCGACCTCGCGAAGATCAGCATCCTCTCGGCGTCCATCCTCTCGGGTCTTTTCGGCACGGCGTTCTTCAAGCTGCAGGCGTGCTTCGGTGGGGCAGGCGAAAAAAATTAAAAAACTAGCAAAAGGGTGTTGACAGAATGGAGCTCCCGTCTATAATAATATTCGTTGGTTGCGACAGCGACTGACAGACAAAAGAAAGATGATGACTCACTAGCTCAACTGGCAGAGCAACTGACTCTTAATCAGTAGGTTCACGGTTCGATTCCGTGGTGGGTCACCATGACTCACTAGCTCAACTGGCAGAGCAACTGACTCTTAATCAGTAGGTTCACGGTTCGATTCCGTGGTGGGTCACCATTTTGAGATAACGGCTCCTTGCAAAGAGGAGCCTTTTTTGTATCTGCAATAGAAATAGAGAAGAACTAGAGAAATAGAAAGGAATGACATCATGCGAATCCTGATCTCCAACGATGACGGCATCCAGGCCAAAGGTCTCGAGGCGCTCGTCAAAGCATTCTGTGCGCGCAAGCACACGGTCATCGTCTCGGCGCCGGCCCGCCAGCAGAGCGGCATGGCCCATGCCCTGAACGTCGGCCGGCCGCTCGAGCTCGTGCGCGGTGAGGAACTCGCCGCGAAGTACGGCATCGAGGCCTGGGCCGTCGACGGCACGCCGACGGACAGCGTCAAGCTCTATCTCGAGGCGTTGGCCGAGGAGAAGCCGGACGTCGTCGTCTCCGGCATCAACCACGGCGCGAATCTCGCGACGGACATCCTCTACTCGGGCACGGTCGGCGCGGCGATGGAGGGCATGCTGCACGACATCGCCTCGTTTGCCGTCTCGATGGATGTCGACAGCACCATCTCGTACGAGGAGGCGGCGGAGGAGTTCGCCACGATCTTGGAGCGCGTCATGACGGCGCAAAAGGCCTCCGATGAGCCGCGGCCCGTCTTCTGGAACGTCAACTTCCCGCGCGCCTACACACTCGGCGACGATGGCCGCCCGCAGATCGTCTTCGGACGCCAGGGCAAGCGCGACTACCACAATGCGTTCCAAAAGCAGGAGCGCACGGACGGCCGCATCTTCTACACGGTCGCCGGCGAGATCTTCGACACGGACAAGAGCGAGCCGACGGACATCTACGCCGTCGAGCAGGGCTACATTGCCGTGACGCCGCTGATGGTCGATCTCACGGACTACGTCGCCATCGAGAAGCTCTTGAACCGCTGAGCTCGTGTCCTTTTTTTCGCGAGATACTTGTGATAGAATAGAGGGTAGATTTGTTACGGGAGGCAATATTTCATGGAATCAATGATTCGCGATATCAAGCTGGCGCCTTCGGGCCACGATAAGATCAACTGGGTCAAGAACTTCATGCCGGTCATGGCGGCCGTCGACAAGGAGTTCTCCGTCTCGAAGCCGTTTGCGGGCAAGAAGATGGTCATCACGCTGCACCTCGAGGCCAAGACGGCCTACATGGCGGAGATCTTCCACCATGCCGGCGCGGAAGTCGCCATCACGGGCAGCAATCCGCTGTCGACGCAGGACGATGTGGCCGCCGCACTCGTCGAGGACGGCCTGCACGTCTTCGCTTGGCACGACTGCACGCCGGAGGAGTACGACACCTTCATCAACAAGGCGCTCGACATCAAGCCGGACTTCGTCATCGACGACGGCGGCGACCTCGTGCACATGCTGCACACGAAGCGCCGCGAGCTGCTCTCGGGCATCGTCGGCGGTTCGGAGGAGACGACGACGGGCGTCCATCGCCTGCGCGCACTCGCCAATGAGGGCAAGCTTGAGTTCCCGATGATCGCGGCCAACGACGCCTACTGCAAGTACCTCTTCGACAACCGCTACGGCACGGGCCAGTCGACCTGGGACGGCATCATGCGCACGACGAATGTCGTCATCGCGGGCAAGAACGTCGTCATCGCCGGCTACGGCTGGTGCGGCAAGGGCGGCGCGATGCGTGCGCGCGGCCTTGGCGCCAATGTCATCGTCACGGAAGTCGACCCGATCAAGGCCATCGAGGCGGTGTTCGACGGCTTCCGCGTCATGCCGATGGATGAGGCCGCCAAGATCGGCGACATCTTCCTGACGCTGACGGGCGACAAGGACGTCATCCGCAAGCAGCACTTCGAAAACATGAAGGACGGCGCCATCCTCGCGAACTCCGGCCACTTCGACGTCGAGATCAACATCCCGGAGCTCGAGTCGCTCTCCGTCTCGCGCCGCACGGTCCGCAAGAACATCGAGGAGTTCAAGCAGAAGGACGGCCGCAAGATCTACCTACTCGCGGAGGGCCGCCTCGTCAACCTCGCAGCTGGTGACGGCCATCCGGCCGAGATCATGGACCTCTCGTTCGGCGTGCAGTTCTTCTCGGCACTGCATCTCCTGCATCACGGCAAGGAGATGACGAAGGGCGTTCACCTCATGCCGGAGGAGATCAATACGAAAATCGCCGAGATCAAGCTCAAGGCATCGGGCATCGCCATCGATGCGCTGACGCCGGAGCAGAAGGCATACCTGAACATGGCCTGAGGGAGGAACGCATGAAGACACTGATCAAGAACGTATACGCACTGCTGCCCGACGGCACGACGCCGCTGACGAATATCATGATCGACCGCGACAAGATTGCATCCATCGGCGAGGTGCCGGAGGACTTCCGCGCGGCCAAGGTCATCGACGGCAAGGACAAGTTTGCTGTGCCGGGCTTTGTCAATGCCCACACGCACGCCTCGATGACGCTCTTCCGCAGCTATGCGGACGACATGAACCTCATGGACTGGCTCAACAACATGATCTGGCCGGCTGAGGCGAAGATGCAGGAAGAGGACATCTACTGGGGCGCGATGCTCGCGGCCGTCGAGATGATCGAGGGCGGCACGACGACGTTTGCCGACATGTACGGGCCGTACATGGAGAAGGTCGCGGAGGCCACGGCCGATGCCGGCCTGCGCGCCGTGCTCTCGCGCGGTATCATCGGCGTCGCGCCGGACGGCGATGCCAAGATCGAGGAGAATGTCGCACTCTATAAGGACTTCCACGGCGCCGCCGATGGCCGCATCACGGTCATGTTCGGCCCACACGCGCCTTATACCTGCCCGCCGGACTTCCTCAAGAAGGTCGCAAAGACGGCGCAGTCGCTCGGCGCGGAGGTCCACATCCACATGGCGGAGACGAAGGCCGAGATCGAGCAGATCACGAAAGCCTACGGCAAGCGCCCGTTCCGCTACGTCGAGGAGACGGGCCTCTTTGACGGCAAGGGCACGCTGGCCGCGCACTGCGTCCACCTCGACGAGGAGGACATCGCCATCATCAAGAAGCACGGCATTCGCGTCGCGCACAACCCGGGCAGCAACATGAAGCTCGCGAGCGGCGTCGCGCCGGTGCCGCGCCTCCTCAAGGAAGGCGTCTGCGTCGCGCTCGGCACGGACGGTGCCTCGTCGAACAACAACCTTGACATGCTCGAGGAAATCAACCTCGCGGCGATGCTCCACAAGGTCAGCACGCTCGACCCGCTGGCCGTCCCGGCGCGCACGGCGCTCAAGATGGGCACGGAGTACGGCGCCCAGGCCGTCGGCCTCACGGGCGTCGGCAAGCTTGAGGCCGGCTGCAAGGCCGACATCACGCTGTTCGACATGGATGGCGCCGCCTGGTACCCGCGCAATGACCTCGCGTCGCTGCTCGTCTACTCGGCCCATGCGGATTCCGCTTCGACGGTGCTCGTCGACGGCAAGGTCCTCATGGAGGACAAGGAGCTCCTGACGCTCGACAAGGAGCGCATCTTCTACGAGGCGCAGAAATGCGCGGAACGCCTGACCAAATAACTTCCATACGTTCCATCCGAACCATCCGAAACGATAGTGAATCTACAGCAGGGCTGCCGCTTCATGCGACAGCCTTGCTTTCGTAATCCTGATATCTCGTAATCGAAACAGGGGGGAGATCTTTGAAAAAGACTACGAGCCGCACGCGGGCGAAGCGCAAGCCGGTGCGCAAGGCGCAGAATACAGGCCACCGCGTGTCGCGCGCGCATACAGGGCGGCGCTCCGAGCTCTTCGGGCTGGCGCTCTTAGCGGCCGGCCTCATCTCGATCTGCGGCATCTGCGGGCTCAACGTGGGCTTCGTCGGCGTCTACTTCGCGAAGTTCCTGCGCTACTTCTTCGGCGTGGGCTCCATTCTCGTCGCCGTCCTGATCCTCTTGATCGCCTGGACCTACATGACGAAGCACCATGCGCCGCGCTACTCGCCGCGCTTCTTCGGCCTGCTCGCGCTCTTCGTCTCCGTGCTCGCCATCTGGCATCACTTCAAGGTGCCTGTCGGCGAGGAGATCCTGCCGCAGAGCCTGCCGGCAGGCGGCGGCCTTTTGGGCGGCGGCCTTCTGCTCGGCCTGCGCAAGCTCTTCGGCGTTGACGGTTCCATCATCGTCCTCGGCGTCGGCACGGTCGGCTCCGTCCTGCTCTCGACGACATGGTCGCTCGCGACGGGACTCTTGAAGACGCAGGAAAAGGCGAAGCAGGGCGCCGCAGCCGCGGGCTCGGCCATCCAGACGACCTGCGGCAAAGTCGCCGAAGTCGGCGGCCGCGTCGAAGAGCACGTCGTCGAGGCCGTGCGCGAGAAGGTCAGCAGAGTCAGTGCCAGCAAGGCAAGCTTCTACAATCAGGAAGCGGACCAGCGCTTTGCCGATGCGCCAGAGACTCCGGAGAAACCGCAGGAAACGGCTGCATCAGAGTCCGTGCCGGAGGCGGAACAGACGGACCATGCCATGCCGGACTTCACGATCGAGTACGGCACGGCGCACGGAGAGGAGGCGGCGCCCGCTGCACCCGCTCAAGAAGAGCGCCCGATGGGCCTGCCCGACTCTATCGAGCCCCTCGGCATGGCCGCGCCGCCCGCGAGCCTGCGTGCCACAAGCCCCTTCGTCGAGGGGCCAATCGGCCGCGGCACAAGCCCTGCGCCTGCAGAAGAGCCTCCGGCATCGTTTGAGCCTATGCGTGAACCCGAGCCGGAGCCGTTCCCCGCGGCCAAGCATGAGGAATCGGCGGCACCGTTCACCGTGCTGAAGACGGAACCCGTCGTGCCGCCTTCGCCGAGCCCGATGAAGAAGCCGACGGCCATGCCCTCGTATGAGGAGATCGCGCCAATCATGCCGGCCGCCGCTCTGCTCGACGGCTCAGCCAAGAGCATGGACAGCAGGCAGGGGGCCTCGCAGGGGCCCGCCGATGCCTGCTCGCCTGAGGCAAAGGCTCCGGCCGCGTCGCCGCGCCCCTACGTGCTGCCGCAGGTCACGGAGATCCTCTCGAAGCACGCGAAGAAGCACAACGCCGCGCTCGAGATGGAGATTGCCGACAAGGCGCACATCCTGCAGAAGACGCTCGAGGACTTCCACGTCAAGGCGAAGATCATCAACGCGTGCCACGGCCCGGCCGTCACGCGCTACGAGCTCGAGCCGGCGCCGGGCGTCAAGGTCAGCAAGATCACGAACCTCGCCGACGACCTCGCGCTGAGCCTCGCCGCGACCTCCGTGCGCATCGAGCCAATCCCCGGCAAGGCTGCCATCGGCATCGAAGTGCCGAACAAGGAGCTCGAGGGCGTGCAGCTGCGCGAAGTCCTCGAGAACGAAAAGTTCCTCAAGGCGAAGTCGAAGCTGACCGTCGGCCTCGGCATGGACATCGGTGGCCAGGCAATCTTTGCCGACCTCGCGAAGATGCCGCATTTGCTCGTCGCCGGCGCCACGGGTTCCGGTAAATCCGTCTGCATCAACACGCTCATAACGAGCATCCTCTTCAAGGCGAAGCCGGAGGAGGTCAAGTTCATCCTCGTCGACCCGAAGATGGTCGAGCTCTCCAACTACAATGGCATCCCGCACCTCATGGTACCGGTCGTCACCGAGGCCAAGAAGGCCGCATCCGTGCTCAACTGGTCCGTGCAGGAGATGGAGAAGCGCTATGCGAAATTCGCTGAGCACAACGTCCGCAACATGGAGACCTACAACACGAAGTTCCCCGAGAACAAGATGCCGGCCATCGTCATCATCATCGACGAGCTCGCCGACCTCATGATGGTCGCGCCGCACGACGTCGAGGACGCCATCTGCCGCCTCGCGCAGAAGGCCCGCGCCGCCGGCATCCACATGGTGCTCGCGACGCAGCGCCCGTCCGTCGACGTCATCACGGGCATCATCAAGGCCAACATCCCGTCGCGCATCTCGTTCGCCGTCTCGAGCCAGATCGATTCGCGCACCATCCTCGACCGCAGCGGCGCCGAGAAGCTTTTGGGCCGTGGCGACATGCTCTTCTATCCCGTCGGCGCGGCCAAGCCCATGCGCGTGCAGGGCGCCTTCATCAGCGATGAAGAGGTCGAGCACCTCCTGGACTTCATCCGCAGCCAGGGGCAGGAGATGGAGGCCAACGAGGAGATCATCACCTTCACCGAGAATGCCATGAAGGAGGACGAGGAGAAGGAGGAGGGCAAGGGACGCCGCGCCTCGAAGTACGACGAGCTGCTGCCCGATGCCGTCAACCTCGTCATGTCGACGGGGCAGGCCTCGGCCTCGTCCATCCAGCGCCGCTTCCGCGTCGGCTACACGCGCGCCGCGCGCCTCATCGACGAGATGGAGGACCTCAGCATCGTCGGCCCGAACATCGGCAGCAAGCCGCGCGAGATCCTCATGAACTCGGAGCAGGCCGCCGCCGCGCTCGCCGCCTGCAGCGATGAATGACGCAGACGGACGAAAACTTTCACAAAAATAGCCGATAAAATAGTCGATGGACTGGAAAAGCACAGGATGCTTGTGGTATACTTGAGAATGGTTATGTAATTTATGGTCATATAAGTTCCAGTAAATTCCATGAGCAATACCAGAGACAATCATCCGGATTTCTCTTATGGGGGTAGATTTTTTTGAAGTACATGAGTGGTAACGAACTGCGCGAAGCTTATCTGCAGTTCTTTTCGGAAAAGAAAGGCCATCTGCGCCTGCCGAGTTTCTCGCTGATCCCGCAGGACGACCCGACGCTCCTCTTGATTGGCGCCGGCATGGCTCCGCTGAAGCCGTTCTTCACGGGCAAGATGAAGCCGCCTCGCACGCGCGTGACGACGAGCCAGCGCTGCGTCCGCACGGGTGATATCGAGAACGTCGGCCGCACGGCGCGCCATCAGACGTTCTTCGAGATGCTCGGCAACTTCTCGTTCGGCGATTACTTCAAGGGCGAGGCCATTCCCTGGGCATGGGAGTTCCTGACGGAAGTCATCGAGCTGCCGAAGGACAAGCTCTGGGTCACGGTCTACCCGGACGACACGGAGGCCATCGAGATCTGGAAGTCCCAGCCGGGCTTCCCGCAGGACCACATCGTCAAGATGGAGGACAACTTCTGGGAGATCGGCCCTGGCCCGTGCGGCCCGGACTCCGAGATCTACATCGACCTCGGTGAAGAGCGCGGCTGCGGCTCGCCGACCTGCGCTGTCGGCTGCGACTGCGACCGCTACCTCGAGATCTGGAACCTCGTCTTCACGCAGTACGACCGCCAGGAAGACGGCTCCTACAAGAATCTCGCCCATAAGAACATCGATACGGGCTGCGGCCTCGAGCGCCTCGCGTCCGTCGTGCAGAACAAGAAGACGAACTTCGAGACGGATCTTCTCTACCCGATCATCGAGTACGCGGCCAAGGTCGCGGGCGTCGAGTACGGCAAGGACGAGAAGACGGACATCTCGCTGAAGGTCATCGCTGACCACGCGCGCTCCATGGCCGTCATGATCATGGACGGCATCCTGCCGTCGAACGAGGGCCGCGGCTACGTGCTGCGCCGCATCCTGCGCCGCGCCATCCGCCACGGCCGCATGCTCGGCATCAAGGGCAAGTTCCTCGAGGGCGCCGTTGACGCCGTCGTCGAGATCTACCGCGATGCCAGCGACTTCGGCGAGCTCATCGCCAAGCACGACTACATCAAGAAGGTCATCAGCATCGAGGAAGACCGCTTCGCCGCAACGCTCAACCAGGGCATGGAGCTGCTCGACGCAGAGATCAAGAGCCTCAAGGCTGACGGCAAGGACGAGCTGCCAGGTGAGGTCGGTTTCCGCCTCTACGACACGTTCGGCTTCCCGTGGGAGCTCACGGAAGAGATCCTGCACGAGAACGGCCTTGACCTCGACAAAGAGGGCTTTGACAAGGCCATGGACGAGCAGCGCGAGCGTGCGCGCAGTGCCCGTGCCGAGAACCAGCGCGTCGCTGTGCCGGACCTCTCGGGCATCGACGTCTCGAAGCTCAAGGTAGACCCGGAGGCCAAAGAGGCCAAGGTCGTCGCCATCTGGAAGGACGGCAAGCTCGTCGACGAGATCACGGACGGCGAAGAGGCCGGCATCATCCTCGACAAAACCCCGTTCTACGCAGAGGGCGGCGGACAGGTCGGTGACGAGGGTCTGCTGCTCGGTGAGTTCGGCCGCATCAAGGCGACGAACGCCAAGAAGCTGCCGGACGGCACGGTCTACCACGTCTCGTACGTAGAGGAAGGCCAGCTCAAGGTCGGCGAGACGGTCAAGATCGAAGTCGACCAGGAGAAGAAGCTCGCCTCGGCGCGCAACCACACGGCGACGCATCTGCTGCAGGCTGCCCTCAAGAAGGTCGTCGGCGACCAGGTCAACCAGGCCGGCTCGTCCGTCACGCCGGATCGCCTGCGCTTCGACTTCACGAACTTCGAGCCAGTCACGGCGCAGCAGCTCGCTGACGTCGAGGCACTCGTCAACAAGGTCATCCTCAAGGGCCAGGACGTCGAGATCTCGCACATGAGCCTTGACGAGGCCAAGAAGGCCGGCGCGATGGCACTCTTCTCCGAGAAATACGGCGACGTCGTGCGCGTCGTGCGCGTGCCGGGCTTCTCGATGGAGCTCTGCGCTGGCTCGCACGTCAAGAACGTCGGCCAGATCGGCATGTTCAAGATTGTCGGCGAGACGGGCATCGCCTCGGGCGTGCGCCGCATCGAGGCCATCACGGGCAAGGCTGCGCTCGACTATGCAAATGAGAAGCTCGCCACCCTGCAGAAGGCAGCTGCCCTGCTCAAGGCAAACGAGGACGATGTCCCGGCAGCCGTCGAGAAGCTGCAGGCCGAGGGCAAGGAGATGGCCGGCAAACTCGCCGAAGTCGCAGCGATGCAGGAGAAGGCCGATGCCCAGCAGCTCATCGCTGGCGTCAAGGACATCAAGGGCGTCTCCGTCATCACGGGCAAGGCAAACGTCGAGAACATGGACTCCCTGCGCGACGTCGCTGACCTCACGCTCGACAAGCTCGGCAGCGGCGTCGTCGTGCTCGGCTGCGCCAACGACGGCAAGGTCAACCTCGTCGTCAAGGCATCGAAGGACGCCGTCAAGCGCGGCATCCATGCCGGCAAGATCATCAAGGAAGCCGCAGCAGTCGTCGGTGGCGGCGGCGGCGGACGTCCGGACATGGCACAGGCTGGCGGCAAGAAGGCAGAAGCCCTGCCGCAGGCATTCGAGAAGGCAGCAGCCGTCATCGAAGCACAGCTTGGCTGAGTACTATAGATCATGTGAAACCTCCCTCTCTGCGAGGGAGGTTTCGTTGATATCTCGATAGCTTATAAACAGATGATAGATGATGGAGGGTCCTGAATCTTGGAAGTCGATATCACAAAGAAAGTACAGTATCTGATGAAATACGGCCTCGTCGGCCTGATCCTCATTGCCGTGCTCTGTGCAGGTGGCATCTATTACTACCAGCATCAGCACAAGTACTTCAACGTCTACGACGCGCAGGTCACGAGCTCGCTCGTCGCGGCGAAGGTACACGGCAATGCGATGATCACCGAGAAGGTCGTCGAGGAAGGGGAGCATGTCGAGGCCGGCGATGTCATCGCCCACGTGCAGAGCACGGTGACGGACGAGCAGATCGCGAACCTCGAGCAGACCGTCGCGCTCTCGCAGCGCAACCTCGATGAGATCAAGAAAGGGCAGACCGTGACGGTCGCCGTGCCGAGCCCCGCCCCCGCACCGGCCGCGAGCGCGCCGCGCAGCAGCGGTTCCTCGCAGAGCGTCGCGAGCGCCGAGTCCCGCATGAACCGCATGAACGAGCTCTTCGAGATGGGCGCCATCAGCGCCGTGCAGCGCGATGCCGCCGTCTCGGCCTACCATGCAGCCGTGGCCGCCGCCTCGTCGTCGGCTCCTGCCGCATCCGCGCCGTCGTCTTCGCCGGCCGTCCGCTACCAGACGACGACCCAGCCGCCTGACCCGAAGGCCGTGCAGAACGCCGAGCTGCAGCTCAAGCAGGCACAGGCCGCGCTCGACAACGCCAAGCAGGATGCCGCTGAGACCGACATCGTCGCGCCGGTAGCCGGCACGGTCTACTACGCGCAGGGCATCGACGAGGGCTCGACCGTCAAGGCGGGTGAGACCGTTGCGAGCGTCGGCAATGCCGACGACATCTGGGTCGAGGCCAAGGTCAGCCCCGATAAGGCCGCGAAGATCCGCCTCGGCCAGTTCGTCTCCTACGAGATCGACGGCCACCAGCTCCAGGGCTCCGTCCAGGACATCCAGCAGCCGGCCAAGAAAGATGACCAGTCCGCCGACAGCAGCGCCAATGGTGCCGATGCAGCGGCCAACGGTGCCGCATCCAACGCCGGTGCTGCCCAGACTGATCCGAACAACCTGAATGCCCAGAACGGCCAGAGTGCGCAGGGCGCGCAGGATGGCCAGCAGGGCGCAGAGGCCAGCACGGCTGATGCCGCCGGTGGTGCCGCCGCCGCAAGCAGCCAGCCCAAGACGACCGCCGAGGTCAACGACGCCGACGATGCCGATGAAGACGTCATGATCATCCGCATCTCCATCCCGTCCGGCCTCAACTTCACCCTCAAGCCCGGCATGAAAGCCGTCGTCAAATTCGCGATGAACGGCTGAGGCTGAAGGGCAATCGCATAAAGTGCCCAAAATGTAGAGACTGCCTTATCCAGAAGATGGATAGGGCAGTCATTTTTTTTGCGCATTGTTCCCCTGAGGTGGCATTCTGTAACAAATTTTGCCCGGATGGCTTTCTTTTTTCGCAATGCTGTGTTATAATGACAATAAATTTTCACTAACTAAAGGATTAAAGACGAAAAGCTTTGCTTTTCGGATTCGATATGGGGAGGGGAAAGGGTATGGTGAACCCAAAACTCAAGGATGAGCTCAATGACCAGCTCTGTGAGGCGATGCTGTCGCTGGAGACGGTGGACGAGTGTTACCAGTTCTTCGAAGATCTCTGCACGATCAGCGAGCTCAAGGCGATGAGCCAGCGCCTCGAAGTCGCGCGGATGCTGCGCGCGGGGCACACGTACGACGACATCGTTGCGCGCACGGGGGCGAGCACGGCGACGATCAGCCGCGTCAAGCGCTGCCTCAACTACGGCGCCGACGGCTACCGGATAGTCCTTGACCGGTTGGCACCGGGGGAAGAGAAGGAACCCTCGCACAAGTGAGTGACTTCCTATTAATAGGAAGAAAATGGAAATAAGATAGAAGCAGGATAAAAGGAGACAGACACATGGACAAGGAAAGACTGACACTGGAGATCCCGTACGGCATGCGCGATTTCCTGCCGACGGAAGCAGCGGAGAAACGCGCAATCGAGGCGGAGCTCGCCGCGCTGTTCGCGGAGTGGGGCTACGACGAGGTCGTCACGCCGACCATCGAGTACCTCGACAACCTGACGCTCGGCGCGAGCCGCGCGCTCGAGCCGCATCTCTTCAAGCTCTTCGACAAGGACAACCGCACGCTCGCGCTGCGCCATGAGATGACGACGCCGATCGCGCGCCTCGCCGCGAGCCGCCTGCGCGACTACCCGCAGCCCTTAAAGCTCTCCTATGTCAGCAGTGTCTTCCGCTACGAGCAGACGCAGGCCGGCCGCCAGTGCGAGTTCCATCAGGCCGGCGTCGAGCTCATGGGCTCAGCGACGGCCTTTGCCGATGCCGAGGTCATCGCGCTGGCCATCCAGGGCCTGCTGCGCGCCGGCCTCACGGACTTCACGATCTGCCTCGGCCAGGTCGAGTTCGTCTCGGGCATCATGAACCAGTACCAGCTTACAGATGAGACGAAGCAGACCCTGCAGACGGCGCTCGAGAAGCACGACCTCGTCTCCTTCGACCGCGCGATCGCTGCGCTCGACCTGCCCGAGAAGGCCAAGAAGACGCTCGGCTACCTGCCCGTGCTCAATGGCGGCGCGGAGATGCTCAAGAAGAGCTACACGCTCGCGCTCAATGAGCAGAGCCGCCGCGCGCTCGACAACCTCGCGGAGATCTACCGCCTGCTCCAGTCGTACGGCGTCGAGCAGTACGTGCGCTTCGACCTCGGCATCATCCGCGACTTCAGCTACTACACGGGCATGGTCTTTGAGGCGTACACGCCGGGCCTCGGCTTCCCACTCGCCGGCGGTGGCCGCTACGACCACCTGCTGTCTGACTTCGGCAGCGCCTGCCCAGCCACGGGCTTTGCCATCGGCATCGAGCGCATCCTGCTCGCGCTGACGCGCCAGGGCCTCGAGAAGCCGGACCAGCCGAGGACATCTACCTCGGCTACGCGCCGGGCCGCGAGCACGACGCCATCCAGAAGGCGCAGGAGCTACGCGCAGGCGGCAAGGTCGTCGAGCTCGCGCTGCTGTGCCAGACGGAGGACGATGCCCGCGCGATGCAGCAGACGAAGGGCTACGCGAGCCTCGTCTACCTCGCATGAGCGTGCGGGGGCGCGTGCGCCAGTTCGTCCGCGCCGTCACCGAGCGCATGGATGAGGGCGACCGCGCCTTCGTCCGCGCGAACCTGCCCGCAAAGGCCCTGCCGCTTTTCGCGGCGATGCATCCGGCCGACCAGGTCCACGTGCGCAACGTCGCCTACACGGCGCTTGCGCTTGCAAAGGAGCACGGGCTGCCCGCAGAGCAGCGCGCCTTCCTCGTGCGCTGCGCTTTGCTGCACGACGTCGGCCGCCGCAGGGGCGACCTCGACATCCTCGGCAAGGTCTTCGCCGTCCTCATGATGCACTATCTGCCAAGCGCTTCAGCGCGCCTGATGGAGCGCCCGGGCCGACTCGGCCACGCGCTCTACGTCTACCGCCACCATCCGGCCATCGGCGCCGCCCTGCTGCGCAAGATCGGCATGGCGGAGGAGGCCGCCGTCATCGAGCGCCACCACATGGCGGTCGCGCCGGGCGACAGCCCCGTGCTCGTGCTCCTGCGCGAGGCCGATGCTCGCAATTAGCAGTGGAGCTTTGTGCGCAGAAAATGGACAAGTAAACAATTTACAAAGATTTCTTGACGAATCAGGATTTTGGTGTTAACATAAGGGACATCGAAATCCTTTAGCAAGATAAAGAGTGAAAATCACAGGAATCATATCCGGAACATACTATCAGGAGAGGGAATATGAAAAACACCATGGATTACCTGACCATCGCCCTGCCGAAAGGCAAGCTCTTCTCGCTCTCAGCCGACCTTCTGGCCAAGGCGGGCTACACGGCGGAAGGTCTCTCGGATAAGTCGCGCAAGCTCGTCATCGCGAACGAGGAGAAGAAGATCCGCTTCATCGTCTCGAAGACGGCTGACGTGCCGACGTACGTCGAGTACGGTGCCGCCGACATCGGCGTCATCGGCAAGGACGTGCTCCTCGAGTCGGGCAAGGACGTCTACGAGCTCTTAGACCTCGGCTTTGGCCGCTGCCACCTCATGATGGCCGTGCCGAAGGCCGAGAAGCGTGCGAAGCTCGTCGACTACGACCACACGCGCGTCGCGACGAAGTTCCCGCACATCGCCGAGCAGTTCTTCAACAAGCACGGCATGCAGATGGAGTACATCAAGCTCAACGGCTCCATCGAGCTCGGCCCGATCGTCGGCCTCTCGGAGAGCATCGTCGATATCGTCGAGACGGGCACGACGCTTCGCGAAAACGACCTCGAGGAGATCGCCTACATCCTCGATGCGACGGCGCGCCTCATCGTCAACCGCGTGAGCTTCAAGCTCAAGTTCGACCGCATCAACCAGCTCACCGAAGAGCTGCGCAAGATCCTCGAGCTCGAGCAGCAGGCAAAGGCCGGGGCCTGAGCGCTCCGGCAAAGATGAGATAGACAGTGGAAAGCGAGGAAGTATAGATGAAAATCGTAAAAGCCAGTGAAGTCGGAGAATATGCCATTGAGAAGATGCTGACGAAGGCATCCTTTGATGAGGTCGAGCTCAGCCCAAAGATCCGCGAGGCCAACAAGAAGACGTTCGGCCGTGACATGACGGCTGCCGAGCTCGTGCGCCAGATTGTCGGCGATGTGCGCCGCGAGGGCGACGCCGCCGTCATCCGCTACACGCATCTCATCGACCGGGTCGACTACAAGCCGGAGGACTTCCTCGTGACGGAGGCCGAGTACGAAGCTGCCGAGAAGGCCGCCGACCCCGCCGTCGTCGAATCGCTGCGCAAGGCCGCCGAGAACGTGCGCCGCTACCATCAGGAGCAGAAGCCGAACTCGTGGATGACGTACCGCGAGAAGGGCTCCATCCTCGGCCAGTCCATCATCCCGCTCGACCGCGTCGGCATCTACGTGCCGGGCGGCACGGCTGCCTATCCGTCTTCCGTCATCATGAACGCCGTGCCGGCCTCCGTCGCCGGTGTCGGTGAGATCATCATGATGGTGCCGCCGAAGAACGGCAAGATCAACCCGTACGTGCTCCTCGCGGCACGCGCGGCCGGCGTCAAGAAGATCTACAAGATTGGCGGCGCCCAGGCCATCGCCGCGATGGCCTTCGGCACGGAGACCATCCCGCGCGTCGACAAGATCACGGGCCCGGGCAACATCTTCGTCACGCTGGCCAAGAAGGAAGTCTACGGCCACGTCGACATCGACATGCTCGCAGGGCCCAGTGAGATCCTCATCGTCGCCGACAAGACGGCTGACCCCGTCTATACGGCGGCTGACATGCTGAGCCAGGCCGAGCACGACCCGCTGGCCTCGAGCATCGTCATCACGGACGACGCGGAGCTCGCTGAGAAGGTTGCCAAGGAAGCCGAGAAGCAGCTCGCCGCCCTGCCGCGCCGCGAGATTGCGCAGGCCTCGATTGACCGCAATGGCCTGATCGTCGTCGCCGACGACATGATGCAGGCCATGCGCTTCGCCAACGTCTCGGCACCGGAGCACATGGAGCTCTTGACGGCCCAGCCGTTCCAGCTCTTGCCGTACGTGCGCCACGCCGGCGCCGTCTTCCTCGGCGCCTACTCGCCGGAGCCGCTTGGCGACTACTTCGCCGGCCCGAACCACGTGCTGCCGACGGGCGGCACGGCGCGCTACTACTCCGTGCTCAACGTCGAGACGTTCATGAAGCGCACGAGCATCATCTCGTACACGCAGCCGGCGCTCTCGGACGTCAGCGAGGACATCATCCGCCTCGCCGAGACGGAGGGCCTGCAGGCACATGCCAACGCCATCCGCATCCGCCGCGAGCAGAAGTGATCGATCATCGCGATAACTGAGATTTTATAGACTTTACATAGAAGGGGATAGGGGAATATGCTGAACTACCGCAACGGCCTTGCCGACATGCCCTCGTACGACGTCGTTGAACGTCCGTGGGAAATCAAGATCAATGCCAATGAATGCAACATGAGCCTGCCGCCGCTCGTCGAGGAGCGCGTCATGAACCGACTCGGGACGGTCGCGTTCAATCGCTATCCGAATGAGCAGTACGATGACCTGCGCGACCAGATCGCGCGCAACTTCTCCATGCAGCGCGAGAACGTGCTGATCGGCAGCGGCTCGTCTGAGATCATCGAGAAGCTCTTCTACTGCTTTGGCGGCAGCCCGGAGGCTAAGATCGTCTATCCGCAGCCGTCGTTCTCGATGTACAAGATCTACGCCAAGGCGGCTGAGGCCACGGGCGTGCCCGTCGACCTCAATCCGGAGGACTATTCGCTCGACATCGACAAGTTCATCCAGACGGTCAACGAAGAGAAGGCGACGCTCGCTGTCATCTGCAACCCGAACAACCCGACGGGCAATGCCTTCACGGTCGAAGAGATCGAGAAGATTGCCTCGAATATCGACTGCGCCTTCCTCGTCGACGAGGCTTATATGGAGTTCTACGGCCAGACGGCGGTGCGCCTGCTGGCGAAATACCCGAACATGATCATCGCGCGCACCTTCTCGAAGGCGTACGGCCTCGCCTCGTGCCGCGTCGGCTACATGCTCGCGGATGAGAAGATCGTCGAGATGATCGACAAGTCCTACATGCCGTACCACATGAATGTGCTCTCACTCGTCACGGCCGACATCTGCTACCAGATGCGCCAGGAGTTCGTGCCGCACATCCAGATCATGATCTCGGAGCGCAAGCGCATGCAGGAAGAGCTCAAGAAGTTGCCGGGTGTCAAAGTCTTCCCGTCGGAGACGAACTTCATCCTCGTCCACTACGATAAGGCGCAGGAGCTCAACGCGCTCTTCGAGTCGAAGGGCATCGGCGTGCGCCACTTCGGCGATGCGCCGGGCCTCAAGGACTGCCTGCGCATCTCGATGGGCCGCCGCGAGGAGAACGACATCTGGTACAGCTACTTCAAGGCATTCACGGAGGGGAGAGCATGAGTATCCGCACAGCGACCGTCGAGCGCAAGACGGCAGAGACGAGCGTCAAGCTCATCCTCAATCTCGATGGCAACGGCCACGGTGTCATCGACTCGGGCATCGGCTTCTTTGACCATATGCTCAACCTCATGACGGCCCACGGCCTCATGGACCTCACACTCGCCTGCGACGGCGACATCGACGTCGACGGCCATCATTCCGTCGAGGACATCGGCATCACGCTGGGGCAGGCGTTCAAGCAGGCCATCGGCGATAAGAAGGGTATCCGCCGCTACGGTACGTTCTATCTGCCGATGGACGAAGCGCTGGCTTTCGTCTCTTTAGACATCAGCGGCCGCCCGTTCCTCGTCTACGACGACGGCGGCGAGATGGCCCCGATGATCGGCGGCTACGATACAGAGCTCACCGAGGAATTCCTGCGGGCCTTCGCCGTCAATGCTGGCATCACCCTGCACGTCCGCGTACTCTACGGCAAGAACTCGCACCACAAGGTAGAGGCCATCTTCAAGGCGCTCGGCCACGCCCTGCGCATCGCCGTCGAGAAGGACCCGCGCGTCGACGGCATCCCGTCGACGAAGGGCTCGCTCTGAGCCCGTGCCCGATAGTTAGGAGGAGTATCCCATGATTGCAATCATTGATTACGGCGTCGGCAACCTCTTCAGCGCCGAGAAGGCGTTCGTCGCGCTCGGCGCGGATGTCCGCGTGACGAGTGACGAAAGCACGATCCGCGAGGCTTCGAAGATTGTGCTGCCGGGCGTCGGCGCCTTTGGCGACTGCATGAAGAACCTTGAAGAGAGCGGCCTGATCCCCGTGCTCAAGGAGTCGGTCGCCGCCGGCAAGCCGTTGCTCGGCATCTGCGTCGGCCTGCAGGTCCTCTTCGACGGCAGCGAGGAGAGCCCGGGGGCAAAAGGTCTCGGTCTCATCCACGGCATGGTGAAGAAGATCCAGGCGCCGGGCCTCAAGGTCCCGCACATGGGCTGGAACTCCATCAAGGTCCGCGAGCCGCGCGAGAAGCTCGACCTCTTCCAAGGTCTCTCAGAGAAGCCCTACGTCTACTTCGTGCACAGCTACCATGCCGTGCCGGAGGATGCGAGCGTCATCACAGCCACGACGGAGTACGGCGAGCAGCTGACGGCCGCCATCGCTTGCGGCAACATCCAGGCCACGCAGTTCCACCCGGAGAAGTCGGGCGACGTCGGCCTCGCCATCCTGAAGAATTTTGTTGAAGGTTAAGAAGGTTAAGAGGAGAATCCCATGATCATATTCCCAGCAATCGACATCCGCGGCGGCAAGTGCGTGCGCCTCTTGAAGGGCGACTTTGCCAAGGAGACGGTCTTCTCGGACAAGCCAGAGGAGATGGCGAAGAAGTGGCAGGCGCAGGGCGCCGAGTTCCTGCACCTCGTCGACCTTGACGGCGCACTGGCCGGCAGCCCGCAGAACCTTGCGACGGTCGAGAAGATTCTCGCGGCCGTCGATATCCCTGTCGAGCTCGGCGGCGGCATCCGCACGCTAGAGAGCATCGACGAGGTCCTCGCGCTTGGCGTGCGCCGCGTCATCCTCGGCTCCGTCGCCGTGCGCGATCCCGAGCTCGTCAAGACGGCCTGCGCGAAGTACGGCGACCGGATCGTCGTCGGTATCGACGCCAAGGACGGCATTGTTGCCGTCGATGGCTGGGGCGTCTCGGGTGACGTCGAGGCCACGGCGCTCGCCAAGGAGATGAAGAAGGCCGGCGTCAAGACGATCATCTACACGGACATCTCGCGCGACGGCACGCTTTCTGGCGTCAACGTCGAAGCGACGGCCAAGCTCGCGCGCGAGAGCGGCGTCGCCGTCGTCGCCTCGGGCGGCGTCAAGTCCATCGCCGACATCGAGGCCCTGAAGCCCTACGAGAAGGCGGGCATCGAGGGCGTCATCGTCGGCAAGTCCATCTACATGGGGACGCTGGACCTCGCGGAGGCTATTGAAATCGCGGCGAAGGAGGGCTAAAATAGATGTATACGAAACGCATTATCCCTTGTCTTGATGTCAAGGACGGGCGCGTCGTCAAGGGCACGAACTTTGTCGGACTGCGCGACGCGGGCGATCCCGTCGAGCTCGCTGCCCGCTACGACGAGGAACGGGCGGATGAGCTCGTCTTCCTCGATATCACGGCCTCGAGCGACAACCGCGGCACGATGGTCAACGTCGCGCGCGACTGCGCCTCGAAGGTCTTCATCCCGTTCACGGTCGGCGGCGGCATCCGCACGGTCGAGGACATGCGCCGCATGCTCAAGGCCGGTGCCGACAAGACGTCGCTGAATACCGCAGCCGTCAAGAATCCGGGCCTCCTCAAGGAAGGCGCGGAGAAGTTCGGCCGCCAGTGCATGGTGCTCGCCGTCGACGCGCGCCGCGCGGGCGACCACCGCTGGGAAGTCTACGTCAACGGCGGCCGCACGCCGACGGGCCTCGACTGCCTCGAGTGGGTCAAGAAGGCCGTCGCGCTCGGCGCTGGCGAGATCCTCTTGACGAGCATGGATGCCGACGGCACGAAGGACGGCTACGACATCGAGCTGACGCGCGCCGTCTCCGATGCCGTCAACGTGCCGGTCATCGCCTCGGGCGGCGCCGGCAAGCTCGAGCACTTCTACGACGTCCTGACCCTCGGCCATGCCGACGCCGTGCTCGCAGCATCCGTCTTCCACTACGGCCAGTTCACCGTGCGTCAGGTCAAGGAATACCTGCAGTCCCGCGGAGTGGAGGTTCGATTCTAATGGCAAATACCGAAAATGCAAAAGAAATGGATATCTCTATGGTCAAGTTCGATGAGAAGGGACTCGTGCCCGCCGTCGTGCAGGAGGAGAACGGCCAGGTCCTCATGCTGGCCTATATGAACGAGGAATCCCTTAAGAAGACGCTCGAGACAGGCTACACCTGGTTCTTCAGCCGCAGCCGCCAGAAGCTCTGGCAGAAGGGCGAGACGTCCGGCAACGTCCAGAAGGTCAAGGAGGTCTCCTACGACTGCGACGGCGACACGCTGCTCGTGCGCGTGCATCAGACGGGCGTCGCCTGCCACACGGGCACCTATACCTGCTTCAGCGGCCGCAAGCTCATGGGCGGGGAGGAGAAGGGCATCGCCGTCGTGCCGCCGGAGAATAAGGCCGACCTCGCCGAAGTCCTCTACGACCTCTACAATGTCATCCAGGACCGCCGCCTCAATCCGGTCGAGGGCTCGTACACGAACTACCTCTTCGAGAAGGGCCAAGACAAAATCTTGAAGAAAGTCGGCGAGGAAGCCGTCGAGACGATCATCGCCTCGAAGAACAACGTCCGTAAGGATGTCGTCTACGAGATGGGCGACCTCTGGTACCACTGCCTCGTCCTGCTCGCCTACCACAACATCTCGCCAGAAGAGCTCTTCGCTGAGCTCATGGGCCGCCGGAAGGGCGCCGCTTACCACAAGTTCACCGGCAAGACCGGCGTGCGCCCAGACCTCTGATGCTGTCCGATTGCAGTGGCAGCTGCGCCTGTGGTATACTATACTCGTTTGCAAAGTCCCTCGGGTCACCGGGGGCTTTTTCATGGGTGGCAAGTGATAGACTGGAAAGGAAAGACGTATGACAAATGAGATGACACCGGAGCAGCGCCGGACGGGGCGCGCGCTCGCGCAGCTCCAGAAGCGCATCCAGAAGATGCACGCCCTGCGCGACAAGATGAACGCGGGCCTCGCGCGCGTGACGGAGGAGAACCTCGACCTCGCCTTGACGCAGAAGAAGAACCTGCGCGCGCTCTCGGCCGAGTACGACGCGCTCGCCAAGGAGGTCAGCTGCCTGCCGCCGCTCGATGCCGCCTCCGTGCTCGAGGAGGAGTACAACTACATCCTGACCATCGGCAACATCATCGAGACGACGCGCGAGCTCAAGAAGAAGTCCAAGATCGACAAGGACGTGCGCGAGAGCATCACGAGCGGCCTCGTGCAGTTCTACGAGGGCCTGCGCGCTGAGCTCGCCCGCACGGCTTACCAGAAGGAGCAGAAGCAGCCGTAACAGAAAATTTCTATTCTGTGAGATTTCTCCCTTGACGCCGCCCCGCGGGACTCTTATAATGAAGGTGTAAAAACAAAAGAAAGAGCCTTGCAGGGCTGACGGGTAAAGTGGAATTGACCACATGTCCTGCAACGTCATGATCAGCCGACCGTCTGGGCAGGGCATCTGTTCCGGACGGTCTTTTTGGTACCCCCGCGGATGCCCCGAGCATCTCTGGAGGTAGATCAAATGAGAAATCGCTGGCTTATCGCACTGAGCGCCGTCGGAATCCACATCTCGATCGGCAGTGTTTACGCATGGAGCGTGCTGACGCGCCCCATCATGAAGGAGATGGGCTTCTCGCTCGCCGAGACGACCTGGACCTTCTCGCTGGCCATCCTGTTCCTCGGCTTTTCCGCCGGCTTCCTCGGCAGCTTCGTCGAGAAGATCGGCCCGAAAAAGAGCGGCCTGATTGCCATGGCGTTCTTCGGCACGGGCATGCTCGGCACGGCCTACGCCATCGCAGCGCAGAGCCTCACGCTCCTGTATCTCTTCTACGGCGTCATCGGCGGCATCGGCCTCGGTGTCGGCTACATCACGCCGGTCTCGACGCTCGTCAAGTACTTCCCGGATCACCGCGGCTTTGCGACCGGCCTTGCCATCATGGGCTTCGGCTTCGCCGCGCTCATTGCGGGCCCGGTCATGCAGTACCTGACGGCGACCGTCGGCCTTGTCAACAACTTCCTGATCCTCGGCTGCGTCTACATGCTCATCATGGGCGCGTCCTCTCTGTACCTCAAGCCGCCCGTCCTCAAGGACAGCACGGGCAAGGTCACGCACATCCAGCAGGGTGTGACGGCCAATGAGGCGCTCAAGACCTGGCAGTTCGCCTCGCTCTGGTGGATCTTCTTCGTCAACATCACCTGCGGCATCGGCCTCCTGGCCGTCGCCTCGCCGATGGCTCAGGAAACCATCGGCATGGACGCCGCAGCTGCCGCCTCAATGGTCGGCATCATCGGCGTCTTCAACGGCGGCGGGCGCATCGTCTGGTCGACGGTCTCCGACTACATCGGCCGCGGCCGCGTCTACATGCTCTTCTTCCTGCTCGAGGTCCTCGCGTTCTGGCAGCTCGGCCAGACGAGAGAAGCCTTCATCTTTGAGCTGCTCGTGCTGCTGATCATCAGCTGCTACGGCGGCGGCTTCTCGTGCATGCCGGCCTATCTTTCCGATATCTTCGGCACGCGCCAGCTCAGCGCCATCCACGGCCGCATCCTGACGGCCTGGGGCCTCGCGGGCGTCGCCGGCCCGTCCATCGTCTCATACTTCCATGCACAGACGGGCGGCTACACGGCCTCGCTCTACTTCTTCGCCGCCTGCTTCGTGCTCAACTTCATCATCGCCGCCGTGCTCAAGCAGTACGGCCAGCGCAAGAAGGAGACGCGCACGGCACTTTAATCTCTATATCGACAACCCCTTTGACTCCGGCTCTCTATGGTTGGCGCGTGGCGCTAGGCATAGCGTCACGCTTGGTTGGCGGCGCCGGGGTCAGCAAATCCTGCCGCATCTGAATTTCCGGATGCAGCAGGATTTTTGGCGTTCTAGGGCGAAATGATAAGAGAGAATGTTTCTAGAAAGGATGATTACCCATGAAAACGATTGCCCTGATTGCCCACGACAAGAAGAAGAGCGAGATGCTCGAGTTCGTCGGCCACCACAAGGACTTCCTCGCGAAGTTCCACCTGATCGCGACGCGCACGACCGGAACGCTGATCAACGACACCTTCGGCCTCGGCGTTGAGACGATGCTCTCTGGCCCGCTCGGCGGCGACCAGCAGATTGGCGCGCGCGTCGCCGTCGGCGATGTCGACTACGTCGTCTTCCTGCGCGACCCGCTGACGTCCCAGCCGCACGAGCCGGACATCAATGCGCTGCTGCGCCTCTGCGACGTCCACGACGTGCCGCTCGCGACGAACCGCAAGAGCGCCCACATCCTGCTGGCCTACGCCGCCGCACACGATGGCGATGAGCCAGCCGAGCAGGCATGATTCTGATACAGATTGTGTACACTTGTGTATCCTTTTTTGGCAAGCGCTGGATTCAGGGTGGCCATGGCCAATTTTTTGATATTCGTTGACCGTCATAAAGCGGCAACCTCCCTCTTTCCTAAGGCGTTTTTCAAGATCAGCCGCGTCTCCCCCGGATTCAGGCTGGGAAGAACGGCCCGGACCCGCGGATGGGAAAAGCCGCCGCGCAGCATATCCCGCAGCGCAGTGCCCCCGCTGGTAGCCGTGGATCACCCGCAGCTCTGTGACCTCCGCGGGGGCGGTGTTCAGCCAGCCGGCAAGAAGATCCCTGGCGTCCCGCTCGTAAACTCCATGAAGGTCCACCGTGGCCAAGCTGCCCTGGCGTTGAAAAACGCATTCAAACCCTCCTCCCAGCAGGAAAGGCCGCCCCAGCGGGCGGCCGCTTTTCTCTTTTCAGTATAGCCGGGCGGCGCGGGAAATGCAAGCCTCATTCCAGCACACGGAAGGCTTTCCATCTGCCGCCTTTGTAGCGCAGCAGCAGGATAACCGCCTTGACGCACCAGTCCCCCGCCATGGCCAGGGCAATGCCGATGACCCCCCAGGTGCAGCCACACCCCCAGCAGGACGGACAGGGCCACCCGCACCACAAGGGTGGAAAACAGGGAAATATACATGGTAAACTTCACATCTCCGGCGGCACGCAGCCCGTTGGCAAAGGGACCGGAGATGGGATAGGCCACGGCGTTGAAGATATTGTGGATTCACCACCAGCCAAAGCACCAAGTTTTTGGCTTCGGGGGAGAGGTCATAGAACAGGAGCATCACCGGGGTGGCCAAAAGCACCAAGGCGTTCCAGGCGATGGAGATGAAAAAGGTCAGTCGGGTAAGCTTTCTCATGTAGTAATCTGCGGCGTCCACGTCCCCTGCGCCCATGCACTGTCCCACCACGGTGATGAAAGCGGGGCCCATGGCAGACCCCACCAGCGCCGCCAAAGACCAGATACTCTGGGCCACGCCATTGGCGGCGATCTGCACGGTGCCAAACATGGCGGTGATGGAGCTTAACGCCACTTCGCCAGCTGGAACAGGCCGTTCTCGATGGAGTGGGCACAGCGATGCCCAACAGCCTGCGCACCATGCTGCCATTCCAGGTGAAAAGGCAGCCCCAAGTGAGGGCAGCGGGATTTCTCCCCAAAAAGCAAAGCACCGTCATGGCCACGGCCGCAAATACCCGGGAGATCGTAGAGGGCCAGGCCACGCCAGCCACCCCCGCGTGAAGGACAAAAATGCCGATAGCGTTTCCCACCACGTTGATGGCGTTCATCACTAGGGAGACATGCATGGTCACCTTGGTCTTGTTCATGCTGCGGTACAGGGCCGCGCCGGCGTTGTACAGGGCCAGGGCCGGATAGGAATAAGCGGAGATGCGTAGATAGACCAGGCCGGCCTACATCACGTCCGGCTCCACCTGCCCAAAGAGCAGCCCCAGCAGGGGACGGTCCCACAGCAGGGTCGCCCCCATGCACGCCAGGGAAAACAGAAGGGAGAGCAGGTACAGCTGCCCTGCGGCCAGGCTGCTGTTCTTCCGGTCCCTGCTGCCGATATACTGGCTGACCACCACCGCCCCGCCGGAGGCCAGGGCCGTGAACAGAAAAATGAAAAAGATGTTCAGCATGTTCACCAGGGAAACGCCGGACACAGCGGCCTCTCCCGCATAGCTGACCATCAGCGTGTCGGCAATGCCCACCAGCATGGCCAGCAGCTGCTCCACGAACAACGGCGCAATCAGTTTTTTCAGGTCCGAGTTGGAGAACAGCTTCTGCCCCTCTTCCACCTGCTGACCGGGCTCTAAAAGCCTGCTCCATATGCCTTTGAACGGCTGCATCCTTTCTCCACGCTCCCAACGAATTTTTCACACTTATTATACCGGGGCAGCCCCGCCCCTGTCCAATACCTGGTAAGAATCCCACAACATGCTTGAGGGGCATTTGTCCCTTTCATCCATGCTCACCCCTGCTAAAGATGCCACTCAAAAAATGAAATAAACGATTTGTAAATTTTCTCTATTTTTGTGGACTTTTTCGGTGGGCCTGGTATAATGAGAATACTGACTCAGCGAGGAGGCATCTCAATTGAATCTCCCCTTACACCCGTCCTGGAGTGGGCCGCGCAGCACCTTTTTTAGCGCCCCTGCTCTGGGACAGCCTGTTTTTCAGGCAGCCTGTGGGAGAGATTCGGCGGGCGGGTTCTCCGCCCCCAGCGGCGCCCCTTCTAGCCAG
>ENA-OQCL01000228-OQCL01000228.1-human-gut-metagenome-genome-assembly--contig:-NODE-228-length-29865-cov-6.391721_pt1 | contig 29865 bp, 23 predicted proteins | sample MGYA00242502_ERZ504586 | MGnify/ENA primary metagenome ERZ504586 (study PRJEB26092, sample SAMD00036316) | human gut metagenome | host: Homo sapiens | study: EMG produced TPA metagenomics assembly of... | reverse complement strand
GACGGAGCTGCGTCAGGAGTGCCGCATCGTTCTGGATGGGGAGGAACGATGGGTCAGCAACGTGGTCATGCGCGGCGAGATCGAAGATTCCGAATATGCGATGATTTTTCTGCGGGACATCACAGAGTCCAAAGCAGAGACGGCACGGCGGATGCAGATGGCCTCAGATAACGCATCGATGGATCTTTTGATCAAGAGTATGGTGCGTCTGCTGGACCGCTTTGTTGTCTGCGATCTTGAGAATGACCGGTATCGGTTCTATAATCTGCAAGGTGAAATGATATACGCGCCGACGGGAACCTACCATGATTTTGTGGAGCAGGTGGCTGTAAGGTATAAGACGTTGGAGCCATTGGCGGCGATAGACGCATTGTTCTCACCGGAAAATATCCGAAAGAATCTGCAGGGCGAGAACGACATCTACAAATTTGAATACTGCTCCATGGATGAGAACACCTATAAGATCGCTTCCTTCATTCCGCTGGAGTGGGATGGCACAAAGCTGGTCAAAGCACTGTTGGCATCTATGGATGTGTCACAGGAGAAAAAGGCCGAGATCGAATCCCATAAGGCACTGAAGGATGCGTACCGGGCGGCGGAAAACGCAAGCCGTGCCAAGACGGAATTCCTCTCCAATATGTCCCATGATATCCGTACACCGATGAATGCAATCATTGGCTTGACCGCCATTGCGGGTGCGAATATCGAGAGTCAGGACAGGGTGGTCGAGTGCCTTGGAAAGATCACAAAGTCGAGTCGTCATCTGTTGGGACTGATCAATGAAGTGCTGGATATGGCCAGAATCGAGAGCGGGCGAATGAGCCTTGCCGAGGAGGATTTCAGCCTGCCGGAGCTGGTCGATAACCTGCTCACCCTCACAAAACCGGCAATCGACGAGCACAAACATCAGCTCGAAGTCCATGTTGAGCACATCGAGCACGAAGCTGTCTGCGGCGACAGCCTGCGCATCCAGCAGGTCTTTGTGAACCTGATGAGCAACGCCGTCAAGTATACCCCGGATGGCGGAAACATCACCCTTACGATCAAGGAAAAACCGAACGGCTTCTCGGAGCTTGGCTGCTACGAGTTTTCCATCGAGGACAACGGCATCGGTATGACGCCGGAATTCCAGAAGATCATGTTCGAGCCGTTCAGCCGGGCAGACGATCACCGGACGACCAAAGTGCAGGGCACCGGTCTTGGCATGGCCATTGCAAGAAACATCGTCAACCTGATGAATGGTAACATTCAGGTCGAAAGCGCTCCCAACAAGGGAACGAAGATCACGGTCACGGTCTATCTGAAGCTTCAGGAGAACGAGAAGGAACAGGAAAAAGAACTGCTCGATCTGCCGGTACTGGTCGTGGACGATGACAAGACCTGCTGCGAAAGCACCGTTGCAACCCTTCAGGAGATCGGCATAGCGGGCGAATGGGTCCTGACCGGCAAGGAAGCCGTGGAACGCTGCGCGGCGCGGCACAAGACCGGCCGCGACTATTTTGCGGTGATCCTGGACTGGAAGATGCCGGAGATGGACGGCATCGCAACGGCCAGAAGGATTCGGGAATGCGTTGGGGAGGACGTCACGATCATCATCCTGACTTCCTTTGATTTCAGCGAGATCGAAGAAGAAGCCAGAGCAGTGGGCGTGAATGCGTTTATGGCAAAACCGCTGTTCCGTTCTCGTCTGACGGCAACTCTGCGGCAGTTTACATCCGGGAAGAAGGAGAAAAACGCCCGGAACTATCTGGAAGATTTTGCGAAGGAAAACTATGCGGGCAAGCGGATCCTTCTTGTGGAAGATAATGCGCTGAACCGTGAGATCGCAACCGAGATCATAGGCATGACGGGCGTGACCATTGACAGCGCCGAAAACGGAAAAATTGCAGTCGAAAAGGTGATGGAAGCACCGGAAAAGTGGTACGATCTCATTTTTATGGACATCCAGATGCCCATCATGAATGGTTACGAAGCCACTGCTGCGATCCGTGCGCTTGCCGGCAGCCGGGGCAAGGTGCCCATCATTGCCATGACGGCAAATGCCTTTGCCGAGGACGTGCAGCTGGCAAAGAACACCGGCATGAACGAGCATATCGCCAAACCGCTTGATTTGAATAAGCTGAACGATGTGCTGAAACAGTGGCTGTGATCTGTGCATTGCCGTAAGGCACGTGATACTGTTGACCGGGCAATCAAAAAGCATGAAATGAAGAACGCCGAGGAATCCCTTCCCATATGGGAGGAACCCTCGGCGTTCTTTAGTTTATATAGCAGCGGTCCTCACCGGGCAGCAGATAGATCGTATCCACGTTCAGCAGCTCCTTTTCACTATGTTCGTGTGCAAACCGCACAACACGCAACGTCTGCTATTGTACCATGAACCATCAAATTCTTCTATTGACCCTTGCGCCAAAAAGGTACAGGCTTTTTCGTAGGATGTGACGATTGACATCCTCAAAAGCATCCCGCAGGGAGGCGCAGCCTGCATTGAAAATGCAGATCAAAGGGGTTTGGGGTGTTCCCCAACAAGCGTTTTGCAACGCAAAAACTGTTTTTGTATAGACGAAAACATTGCTTGCTGGGTCACTTTTCGTCCGGGGCGGAGTCCGGAGCGCTGCCGCTGCCGGAGTTCAGGATTGCCACGAACTGCTGCAGCTGCTTGAGGGAGCTGACACCCAGTTTTTCGTAGATGTTCTTGTTGTGGAAGCGCAGGGTGCTGTCCTTGATGTCCAGCTGCTCCACGATCTCCCGGGTGCGCAGCCCGGCGGCGTAGCCGTCAAAGATGCGGCGTTCGGTCTTGGTCAGGGTGGGAATGCCCGCCACAAAGGTCTGGAAGGCATCGGGCACCGACTCGTTGCGGCACACGTCCGCCAGCCGGGATAGTTCAGTTTGCATCTGCTGGCGTTCCAGCTGCAGCTCGTCCATCCGCCGCCGGGATTCCCGCCGGTCCTCCTCGAACTGCCGGAACGCCGGCGAGAGGATGCGACGGTGGAAGTTCATGCAGCAGAACACCACGAAAAAGGCGATGAACAGGCCGATGAGCAGCATCTGCAGATTGCCGGAAAAGACCAGTCTCCGGTAGTCTGCCATGGGGATGCACACCGCCAGCCGGTAGGACTGGCTCTCGCTCAGGCGGCACAGCTGGGAGATGCCCGCATAGGCGCTGTCGGGGCCGGTCAACTGGGTCAGCCCGCCGCCCATGCTGCGCAGCACCAGCGTGTTCCGGGGGGCATGGTAGTAGCCGCCGGTGGTGCCGCTGCTGAGGGCGGCATCGGCGGCAAGGCCGTCCCCCGCCGGGGCCAGCAGGCAGCTCAGCCGGTCAAAGCCGGTGGGCTGGGCAAAGCTCTGCTTGAAATAGCTCTCGCTAATCTCAAAGCCGCACAGCCCGTACATCGTGCCGTCCCGCCCCCGCAGGGGCAGCAAAAACAACTGCACCTCCTCCGAGGTGCCGGGCAGCTCGAGCCGCTCGGTCAGCGTGTAAGACTGGTACAGCGGGGCGCTGCCGGGGGTCATCCAGCGGTCGTAGTCCGGGAACTGGTCGGTCTGGAACTCCATGCGCCACTTGCGGTGGGGCATCACGCTGTGGGCCTTGCCCACCTCCGCACTGCCCCGGTACAGCAGCAGGGGCACGGTGGGGGTGTCGGCACCGCTTTTCTGCACATACAGCCCGGCGCGGGAATGCTCTGCTCCCTCCATGCGGGTGTTGACGGTGGCATCCAGCAGCACAAAAGCGCCGGAACAGCCGGTCTGGCGCAGACGGCGGCACAGCGGCTCGATCATTTCCTCCTCCAGCGCGTTCAGCACCTCGGGGGAGTCGTTCAGCTGGGCAAAGGACATCTGCCGCAGAGCAAGCTCCTTGTCCACCTCTGCGCTCATGTCCTCGGACAGGTTCACGCCCATGACCGCCAGCTGGTCAAAATAGCGCTCCATATCGTTCTGGAACACCGAAAACTGGATCTGCAGACTGCGGCTGATGTCCTTTTTGGTGTTGTGCAGGCTGGCAAACAGGAACAGCGCCGCACCAAAGGTCAACACCAGCAGCACCACCAGCAGCAGACAGGCCCACAGCAGCCGACTGCTCATGGGGCTTTGGCGGATCTTTTCACGGTGCCGGTCAACAAAGTGCATCAAAGTCCCTCCTTTTCGGCTGAGCGGCAGGCTCAGGCATTGTCACACAGCAGCTGCCATGTTTCCTCGGCAAGGGCTTCCAGCGTTTCGCCGTCCGCAAGGCGCTGGGGGTAGTCCTTCTGGCGCTGGCGCAGGCTGTCGTACAAGGTTTTGGCCTTGGCGTGGTACCCCACAATGCCCGGTTCGGACAGGGGGGTGTTCTGGATGCGCATTTCGTTGTAGACGTCGTACAGCCGCTGATAGCTCTGCTGCTCAAAGGGATAGTCCGCAATGGCGTCAAAGGCGGCGCTGGACACCGGCATGTAGCCGGTATCGGCGGCAAATTCCAAATTGCGCTGCTGTTCGGTGAGCCAGCGCAGGAACACGGCGGCGGCTTCGGCCTTCTGGTCGGTGGTCTTAAAGGCACACAGGCCCACACCGGCCTGCGGCATCAGAGGCGTGGCGGTGCCTGCGGCGTGGGGCAGGGGAGCCAGCAGCAGGTCGGTGGGCTCGGTTGTGTTGTCCGGGTAGGTGACGAAATCATTGTAATAAAGGATGGCCGCAGAGCTGCTAAGGCCCGCCAGCGTCTCGCCGGTCATCACCTGCGTGTTGGAGTACAGGTCCGACACCAGAATATCGCCCTGCACCAGCGCCCGGGCAAACTCCATCCACGAAGCGCGGAAGGTCTCGTTGGTCAGATCGTACCAGCTGCCCTTGTACAGCTCGCCGCTGCCCTGTTCCAGCGCGTTCAGCTCCACCAGACGCAGGGGGTAATCCAGCGCGCAGAAGGGCTTGCCCTGCGACCACTGCCGGTAGGCACCCGCCATTTCAAAAAAGCCGTCCCATGTGGCAAGGGTGGAAAGCTGCGCCCCGGTGTCCGCCGCAAACCGGGCGTACTGGGAGCCGTTCAAAAAGATGAGCTGGGTGGATTTGGACACCGGGAACACCACCTGCTTCCCGTCAATGATGCCGTCCTGCACAAAGCCGGGCACATAGGCCGCCATGTCCTCGGCGGTGAACCAGTCGTTCCAGTCCACAAGGTTCTCAATGCCCAGAGCGCTGGCGTCCGCGGAATGGGCCGAGAACAGATCCGGCAGGTCCAGTGCGCCGGGCTTGCCAGCCTTGGCGTCCTGTAGCTGGCCGCCGATGGCGGCACTGTTGGTCATGTTGGTCACGTTGAGCAGGATGCCCTTCTCTCTGCCCACCGTGTCGTTGAACTCGGTCAGCAGGCGGTTCATGGGCGAGTCCGCCTGTTCGCCGTACACATGCCAGATGCTGAGCATGGTGGGGTCCTTGGGAGAAAGCAGGGTCTTGCTGCCGCCGCAGCCCGCAAGAGCCAGACCGGGGACAAGCGCCGCAAGCTTTAAAAATGTCCTTCGTTCCATTTTTCATGACTCCTTTCCGCACATTGCAGCCAGAGGGGGAAACCGGCACAGGCAGGGCTGCAGCCGCCTGTTTTGGTGGGAAACCACCCCCAAATCCCCCAATTTTGGGCTTTTTGGGGGATTTTTTGAGGGGGAAGCCCCAAACCCCAAAATTTTTTTTGGAATTGCCCCCCAAAAACGGCTTTTCTGAGGGGGCAATTTTTTCCCGGGTATGATACAGTACAAACAGAAGAGGTCCCGCGCCGGTGCAGAAAGCCTGTCGCTGTGCACAAAACGCGTCAACAGGCATCTGTGGATTCTATTCATAAGGATAGCATAAGATGGAGCGGACTGCAAGTGCAGAGAATACCAAAACCAGAGCCCCCTAAAAAGCAGAGGGGACAAACAGAAAGGAGCACCCCATGAAAGAGATGAACCGACGCGAATTCCTTACCCTTACCGGCGTAGCCGTTGTGGCGCTCTCGCTGGCAGGCTGCGGCGGGCCCTCCACACCTCCCGAACCTCCCGCACCTCCGGCCTCTGAGAGCAAAGAGATGGCCCTGTTCAAAGCCATCAACGAGGTCTGGTATGAAGTCAACAGAGAAGTAGTCCCCAATCCCAAACTTGATATCTGCAAGTCTGTGGTCTACTGTCAGGAGGCTGCCGACCTCGCAAAGTTTACAGCCAGCCCCTTTGAAACCTATGAACCTGAAGTAGACGAAGAGGATTACCGCAAATGGAACTTGCCTGATGATGTATTCCACGAGTACCAACTCCGTGAGTCTGAAATGATACAGGAAATCAGGAACAAATATGGAAACGGAAGCTATCGGGGGACTGCGGGAGTTTCTAACAGCACCCATGACGGTATGCAATTAAAGCAACTGTATCCTCGTAGTCCGAGCGAGGTCAGGGAGTTTGTGCGGTATCTGGCCGGGCATGGACTGGCGAGTCCGCATCCCGAGCAGTGGATGATCGGGCTCTACTGCCCCACCATTAAGGGCAAGACCTATACGGTGGCGGTAATGGTAAACTTTGCACCGATCTGAAGCGGGGCAGGGATGCACGGACTTCCCGCAAGTTGCGAACCGTAATCTATCATATATTGTATTGAAAGGAGCACCCTCATGAAAGAGATGAATCGACGCGAATTCCTCGCCCTCTCCGGCGCATCGGTCGCCCTGCTGGCACTGGCTGCCTGCGGCAGCACCCCTTCCACGCCCGCAGCGCCCGCTGGCAGCAAGGAAGCTGAGCTGGTGGCAGCTATCAACAAGGTCTGGAAGGAAAAGCATGATGCAGGGGCGGTTGTCCACGAGCAGCTGACCCTCAATCAGGATGCGGTGGGTGCCATAAGGTGCTACGGACGTGTTTTTGAAGAGGCCAACGAGACACCGCATACGTTGAAAGACCCTGACCACAAGATCATTTTTGGGGAACTCAATGGACTTGAGGACAAGATACGGAACAAGTATGGCAAGGACAGTTTGGCAGGTATGGCCGGCATCTCCGAACCGTCTCCCGAGAATGTGGTGGCTCTGGAGGATGAGTATTCTTGCGAGAATACTGCCGTTCGGACTTTTGTAGCAAAACTGCTGAACAATTCTGATAGCGCCAAGGCAGAGTTCATCAGCATCTACTGCCCGGTGGTTCAGGGCAAGACCTACATGACCGCTGTTGTGTTCCGAAATAACAAGGCATAAGATAACCAGACTTCCCCCTGTTTGCCCCGGGCACACTCCCCCTGTGTCCGGGGCTTTATAGAAAGGAGCACCCCCATGAAACGATATGACCGACGGACTTTCCTGAAGCTCTCCGGCGCATCGGCGGTGATGCTGGCGTTGGCAGCCTGTGACGATAGCTGCTCCTCCGGCTCTACAAGTTCCGGCTCTGCCACAGAAACGCCTCCTTCGCCGCCGATCCCTGTGATCCGGGACGGGCAGAAGATCCTGACCATTTTCAACGCAGAGCTGGCCCGGCGAAAGGTGGAGAACATCAAGTTCGAGTACAGCAAGGGTCTGGAACACGCCATTCAGGCAGATGTGCAGATGTTTGTGGATAACGGCAGCCCGGAGTTCCCAGCGGAAGAGGGGCTCAGGCTGCGGATGGAGGGCGACTATGCCGCAAAGATGTGGGATGGTCTGCACGAGGCGGGTTACAGCTCCGGCTCCACGGCTATCTTCGGTATGCTCAATCAGTACCGGGTGGGCGTGGATTTCGACCACGAAGGAAAGCACCTTTACAGCATGGATCGTCTCTACCCCGCCACCGAGGCCCAGTTCCAGCAATTGGTGGATGAACTGATCAAGGACTACGGCGGTGTGCCGGGGCTTCATGAGGACGACCCGGTGGTGAATAAGGTAGGCATCACTGTGGTGGATATCAACGACAAGACCTATTGGGCCGCCTACATCATCGACAAGTGGCAAGGCATAGGAGACGGCTGAGCCATACCATAGAAAAGGAGCCTACTATGAAATACCAACGCTTTGCGGCCCTTGTGCTGGCTGCGGCCCTGCTGCTGGCGGGGTGCGGCGGCACCCAGAGCAGCCCCAGCGCCGCTGCCGACCAAAGCTCCGACAGCAGCCGAAGCACCCCCGGCGCGGTGGCGCAGGCCGCCCAGACAGACCGCATCACCGACCAATACACGCTAGGAAAAGAATGGTTCGGCGTGGTGGGGGGAGGACGCGGTGCAGTACATTTCCGTGCCATGTCCGCAGCTGGAATGCGACAGCCCGGACGCCGCCTACATCAACGGTGAGCTGAACGCCATCTATGCGGCGGATTTCCGGGAGTTCGAGAACAGCGAGGAGGCCGGGCAGCCGGGCGGCGAGTACCCGCAGATCGGTGTGGGCTGGGATGACTGGTGGTACGGCGACTGCGTCAGTCTGGTGGTGCGCAGCCGCTACGGCGGCACCGCCCCGTGGCGTTACAGCGGCTGGTGCTTCGATTTTGCCAGCGGCCGGCAGCTCACCGTGGCCGAGATGCTGCGGCGGATGGGGCTGGACCCGGACGAAGTGCAGGCGCAGGTGCAGCGGCAGGCCATGCAGGCCTTTGACCGGGAGATGGCGCAGGGCGCGTATTACGAGGGCCTGCGTCTCGGCGGAGAGCTTTCGCAAATGCGGATGGATACGCTGGAATACAATGAGCTGGAAAACCTGTGCCTGCTTTTGCCACAGCAGGATCAACTGGTGCTCCGGGGTAAGTACAGCTGCGAAGAAGGCTGGCAGCAGCTGGATATGGAGCTCTCGCTGCCCCCCGCTGACACCCCGGTGCTGACCGACACCTACGATGGTGTGCAGGTGCAGCTGGAGGGAACGCAGGCCACCATCACCCTGAGCCCCACGCCAAAGACCGACCAATGGGGAGACATTGGCATCCGGGTGGAACAGGAGCACAGCTACCCCATCCTTGGCGCTTATAACGAGTATGTGGACGTGTGCATCGGGGAGCGGGAGGACGGATTCTTCCACCCGGTGGTCTATCTGCTGACCAAAGACGGCGTGGTGGAGTATGTGGACGTGTTGCGCTGCCTCATGTTCGGCAACGCCATGATCTGTCAGGACCCCATCTACTTTGCCAACAACGGCACTGCGCTGGAACGCAGCGGCAGCGAGGTGAACCTGCGCCGGGCGGATGGCTCTGTGCTGGAACTGGCTCCCCTGTCGGCAGAGTGGAGCGCGCAGGAGATTCCCTATTCCGTCACCGGCTCCTACAACTACACCTCTGAAACCGGTTGGAACTGGATGGATCTGACCAGCGACGGCAGCGTTCAGCTGGGCGTGCAGGACAACAGCCGCATCTATCGGGGCGATGCCGCGTATCTGGGCGTGGTGCCCGAGGGCGTGGTGCTGGGCATCGCTGCCGATGAGGAGCTCGAATTTGTGGCGGCGTTCAAGAACGACCAGTACAACGAGAACCTGACCCTGACCATGATCGCCGGACAAAACCCCTTTGCCGAGGGCGAGACCCAGCTGCAGATGACCCGCAGCTACGGCTGAGAACACAGGAGAACGACCATGAAATACAAACGCCTTGCCGCTGCGGTGCTGGCGGCGGCTCTCTGGCTGACCGGCTGCGGCGGCGCGGCGGCTCCCGCTGCCCCCGCAGGCTCCGGCGCAGCTGCCCAAAGCACCGCAGACACGGCGGTGCAGACAGCACAAAAAGACCGCATCACCGAGCAGTTCACGCTGGAAAAGACCATCCAGCTGTACGAGTGGGGCAGCGCACAGAAGCTGACCATCCATGTGCCGCAGCTGGTGTGCGACGGCCCGGACGCTGCTTATCTCAACGATGAGCTTGCCGCCATGTATGCGGCAGACTTCCGACAGTACGAGGACAGCCCGGAGATCGAGCCGCAGCAGGACGAGTGGAGCCCGGAGATTTATATCAACTGGGACGCCTACTGGTACGGCGACTGCGTAAGCCTTGTGGTGTTCCGCTACGACGGCGGTACCGACCCGGGGTATTCCCGGGGCTGGTGCTTCGATTTTGCCACCGGAAAGCAGGTCTCGGTGGCTGAAATGCTGCAGCGCATGGGGCTGGACCCGGATGCCGTGCAGCAGCAGATGCTGCGGCAGGCTATGCAGACCTTTGACCGGCACATGGCGCAGGGCGGCTACTATGAGGGCCTGCTCAGCGGCGGCAATCTGGCAAGCATGCGGATGAACACGCTGGAAAACAACCAGCTGGAGGACCTGTGCCTGCTGCTGCCGGAACAAAACCGGCTGGTGCTCCGGGGCGGGTGCAGCTCCACCGCCGGGTCGGGCTGGCGGGAGCTGGATGTGGAGATCCCGCTGCAGGCTGCTGACCCGCAGCCGCAGACGGTGCTGACCGATACCTACGGCAGCGCTTCGGTGCAGCTGGAAGGAACACAGGGCACCATCACCCTCCGCCGCACGCCGGAGACCGCCGCGTGGGAATCGGATTACGGCATCCGGCTGGAACAGGACCGCACCTACCCCATCCTTGGTATCTATAATGAGTATATCGACCTGTGCATCGGAGAACTGGGCGCCTCCTTCCACCCGGTGGTCTATCTGCTGACCAAGGACGGCGTGGTGGAGTACGTGGATGTGCTGCACTGCCTCATGTTCGGCAGCGCTCTGGTCTGTCAGAACCCCATCTACATTGCAAATCAGGGCGTGGCGCTGGAACGCAGCGGCAGCGAGGTGAACCTGCGGCAGGAGGATGGCTCTGTGCTGGAGCTGGCTCCCCTGACGGCAGAGTGGAACGCGCAGGAGCTCCCCTACGAGGTCACAGGTGCGTTCAACGATATGGGCGACGACCAGTTTGACTGGATGGACGTGGAAAGCAATGGTTCCGTCCAGATGGGCGTGCAGGACAACAGCGTTTTCTATCAGGGCTATGCCGATTATCTGGGCGTGGTGCCGGAGGGAATGGTGCTGGGTGTCTGGACCAACGAGACGGCGGACGGGGCACCCGGCATCACCTTTGTGGCGGCGATAAAGTACGACCTGTACAACGAGACCCTGACCTTGACCATGCTCAACGGTCAAAACCCCTTTGCCGAGGGAAAGACCCAGCTGCAGCTGATCCGCTGCCCGGATAACTGACCACGGCGGGAGCCGCTGAGAACACAGGAGAACCACCATGAAACACAAAGCATTCCGCTGGATACCGGCAGTTTTGCTGGCGGCGCTGCTGGCAGGCTGCGGGGCAGAGACCGCAGCCTCTGCCCGCCCGGCTGGCAGCCGGGAACTGAAATCGACCCCGCCGGATTCCATGCACGCCACCGCGGCGATCACCGAGCAGTACACCCTTGAAAAGGTGGTGCAGGCGGAAAACGGCGGCAAGGTTCGGCTGAACATCCATCTGCCCCGGCTGGAAAGCGACAGCGCCGATGCCGCCCGCATCAACGCCGAGATCGCCCGGCTCTACGAATACGATGTGCAGGAGTACGCAGACTGCCCGGAGGCAGCCGATCCGGACGTGTGGGACATCTGCATTGAGATGAACTGGAATGCCAGCTGGTACGGCGACTGCGTCAGCCTTGTGGTCAGCAGTTATTACGGCGGTACGGATATGCCCTTCCACAATGGCTGGTGCTTCGACTTTGAAAGTGGAAACCAGCTTACCGCCACCCAGCTGCTGCAGCGCATGGGGGCAGACCCCGCCGCGCTGGAAGAAGCACTGTACCGCGACGTGAAGCGCCGGGATGAGCTGGACCGGCAGGTCGCCTGTGAGCGGGGGCTGCTGCCTCCCGGCAGTCTGAAAGAGGGAAACACCGCATGGTGGGCTACACTGGATGAGCTGCCGCTTTCATTTGACGAAACGAGAAACGTTACCTTTTTCGTCCGCCGGTTCAGCGCCTCCCGGGAGGAGTATGTGAACGATGCCCCAACCATCCCGCTGGACGCGCAGCCGCTGCCGCAGGACTGGGAGCAGCAGGTGCTGGCCGAGTGGATGGCAGTCACGGCGGTGACGCAGGGTGAAAGCTATGTCCCCGCCGACCGCAACGAAAGCTTTACCCTGCGGCTGGAAAAGGCCGAGATTACCGGCACGGTGACCGTCTCCTTCATCCGGGAAACATACGTCAGCCCGCAGATCCAGTCTGCTGCCGAGACCCGCACCGGAGAGCTGAACGCCGGAGCAATTACCCGCTGGGACGGGGAAAAAAGTCAGGACTGGAACCTGACAAGTCTCAGCGAGGACGGCAGAAGCCGCTGGACCATCTCCATGATGGAGGACGGCTCACTGCTGATGCAGTCCACCGGCCCCAAAAAGGGCAGTGAGGTCTGGTACGTTTTTCAGCGCACCGAGGCGTGGGACGATATCGGCTACACCGCCATCCCCCGCAAGCTGTGGGGCACTTACCGCGCCGGAGACGAGGCCGCAAAGGGCATCCGCTGGATGACCTTCCTGCCGGACGGCAACTGCTACATGAGTGTGGAATGGGACGGGTGGAACGGCATTCTGACCGGCACCGCAGAGGGAACACAGGGCCGCACCGAGGATGGCACCGAGCTGCACTTCACGCTGACCGACACGGACGGCAAGGCGTGCGAGTTCTGGGCCATTTTGCTGAACGATGACGGCAGCCCCAGCGGCTGCAGCCTGAAATACCGCGCCGGAGAGCAGTTGTTTGACCGGGACACACGTCCCGCTTACTGGAAAAACGACTCCCCGGAACAACCCCTTGAACCGTGACCAAGACCGGAAACCGTGCGATAACAGAAAGTTATCGTTTGCACAAATAAAACATACAGGAGGAAATTACTATGGGTCTTATCAAAGCAGGTATGGGCGCACTGGGCGGAACCCTTGCAGACCAGTGGAAGGAATTTTTCTACTGCGATTCTCTGGACAAAGATGTGCTGATGGTAAAGGGCCAGAAGCGCACTTCCCGCCGCAGCTCCAACAACGGCGAGGACAACATCATCACCAACGGCAGCGGCATCGCCGTGGCAGACGGACAGTGCATGCTCATCGTGGAGCAGGGCCGCGTGGTGGAGGTGTGCGCCGAACCGGGCGAATTCACCTTTGACGCATCCACCGAGCCCAGCGTGTTCACCGGCAACTTCGGCGATAGTCTGGCAGAGACCTTCCAGACCGTAGCCAAGCGCTTTACCTACGGTGGCGACACCGGCAAGGACCAGCGGGTGTACTACATCAACACCAAGGAACTGGGCGAGATCCTGTACGGCACCGCCACCCCCATCCCCTTCCGGGTGGTGGTCAGCGAGGAGCGGGGCTACAAGCTCTCGGTGAACCTGCGGTGCAACGGCAGCTTTACCTACCGCATCTGCGACCCGCTGCTGTTCTACACCAACGTGTGCAGCAACGTCTCCACCCAGTATGACGCATCCGAGATCGCTCCCCGCCTGAAGAGTGAGTTGCTGAACGCTTTGCAGCCCGCGCTGGCTACTCTTTCTGCCAACAAGGTGCAGTATTACGAGATCCCCGCCCACACGCTGGAGGTCTCGGACGCCCTCAACGAGCAGCTGTCCAATGTCTGGCGCAAAAAGCGCGGTATTGAAGTGTTCTCCTTCAACATCAACTCCCTGTCCATCCCGGAGGAGCAGCAGAAGAAGATCACCGAATGGGAAGAAAACGCCATGACCACCGACCCCACCACCGCTGCAGCTCGTCTGGTGGGCGGCCAGATCGACGCCATGAAGACCGCCGCCGGCAACACTGCCGGTGCCATGACCGGCTTTATGGGCATGGGCATGGCAGCCGGTGCAGGCGGTATGGGCGGCATGAGCGCCCAGAACCTGTTCGCTATGGGCCAGCAGGCCCGTCCGGACAGCGTGGACGCGCCCCAGCAGGTCAGCCGCCCCGCACCCGCCCCGGCAGACAGCTGGAAGTGCAGCTGCGGTGCTACCGTTACCGGCAAATTCTGCCCGGAATGTGGCAGCAAAAAGCCGGAGCCGAAGCCCGCTGCGGACAGCTGGACCTGCAGCTGTGGTGCTACCGTTACGGGCAAGTTCTGCCCGGAGTGCGGCAAGCCCCGCCCGGCGGCAGCAGAAGGCTGGACTTGCAGCTGCGGCGCGGTGAACAAGGGCAAGTTCTGCTCCGAGTGCGGCAAACCCAAGCCCACCGGTACGCCCAAGTATAAGTGCGACAAGTGCGGCTGGGAACCGGCAGACCCTGCACACCCGCCCAAGTTCTGCCCGGAGTGCGGCGACCCCTTTGACGACAGCGACCAGACCTGATCTGACAAATACAGAGCAATGAAAGGAGCATACCATGATGGGATTCTTTTCCAACCTGTTCGCAAAACAGAACTGCGCCGTCTGCGGCAATGAGTGCGGCACCCTGCACCGCTCCAAGCTGCGGGACGGACAGTTCCTCTGCGATGACTGCGGCAACAAGTGCTCCAAATATATCCGGCTCAGCGAGCTGACGCTGGACGAGGCCAAGGAGCACATGGAGTATATGGCCCGGATGAAGCGGGTGTTCGACGAGGTGTTCGACAAGACCGAGTTCCGGGTCAACGCATACCCCTCCACCCCGACGCAAATGGGGCTGGTGTTCTGCGATGAGCTTGGAATGCTGTACATCGACGATCGCACCGGCGGACGGGGCAAGATGCCGGAGCTGATCCGCTACGACCAGATCGCCAGCTATGAGGAGTATCTGGACGAGACCCCCGCCAAGGAGCCGGGCCAGGAACCCACCCTCAACGGCGGCGGCCTGAAGCTGAAGCTGGTGCAGCCCCGCAGCATCACCGAGGCCCAGACCCAGCGGGGTATGCGTCCCCACCCCTACATCAAGCAGGAGCTGGTCATCTGCTTCAGCAAGCGGGACCGGCGGGAGATCGGCTATGCCCACATCGCACGGCAGCATCTGGACCACATCTTCGGGGTCCACGATAATGAGACCAGCATGTTCGGCCGCCGAATGTCCAAGGCCGAGGAACGGGAGCTGAAGGGCCAGATGGGCATGATCGGTGCCATGGGTGCCGTGGCATCTGCCGCCATGAAGGGCGGGCAGCTCTCTGAGCAGGAAAAGGCCCGCTTTGTGGAGAACATCAATCTGGCAAACGACGCCCAGACCGGCGGCATGGCATTGTACAGCCGCCGCGCTGACGAAGCCTTTGCAAAAGTGCAGTGACCCCAAAAGGAGGAACGAATATGAGAAAGATCCAGCGCAGAGATTTCCTCAAGGCCATGGGCCTTGCCACCGCCGCCCTCGGGCTGACCGCCTGCGGCGGCTCCGGTGCCGCCAGCGCATCCAGCGTTTCCAGTGCACCGGCTTCCAGCAGCAGTGCCCCGTCCGCTTCGGCACAGCCGGAATCAGCAGTGGACAAAGCCGCCCCTGCAGGGGCCCCTGTGACCCAGTTCCAGACCGGGGAGCTGACCATCGGCGAATACACCTTCAAGGCGCAGTACATCCCCTTTGACGTCCGCCGGGAACTGGACGGAGCGCATCACTGCATCCATGCGGACAGCTACCGGGGCAATTACTTCTTCAGCTTCTACAACGAGGACGATGAAGAGCAGTCTGCTAAAATCTTCGAGTATGCCATCCAGGACGACCGGATGACCCCGGTGGCAGAGTACAACATTGACGGAAGCAACGCCCTCAGCATCGACCGCAATGGCATCCTGTACGCCATGGACAACTTTGATGTCTACTGCTACGATCTGAACAGCAGCGACCCGGAAGAGCCCGGCGACGCACTGGACTACATGGGCAGCTGCTATTCCTCCAAGGATCGGGATCTGACCGTGATCTACTGGACCGACTCCGCACCGGTGCTGGTGCAGGACGGCGAGTACACTGAGCTGACGCTGGAGGGCGACAACGAGATCGGCCCCTTCTGCAGCATGCCCTCCCTGAACCTCAGCGGAGACGAGCTGCTGACGGTGGGTGAGCCGGACTCCAGCGGAGACTACTACTTTGCCGCCTTTGATCTGGACGGCAATGAGGTGGCCCGCAGCTCGCAGCCGGTGGGCAGCTTTGACGCCGTGATGATGAAGCGCCCCAACGGCTATCTGCTGGACACGGGCTATATGTGGGAGCTGTACGCGCCGGACGGCACTTTTTTTGGAAAAGTCCCTTCCCGTGGGTGAGCGCGAGACCCTATGCCAGCTGTGCGGAGAGTTCTGCACCTTTGATGTCTTCCTGCCGCTGGAAGAAAACGCTTTCCTTGCAGTGGGCCACCACGGCAAAGCCACCGAGCCGGACGAGCCGGTGGTGTTCCGCATCACTACGGATTTCTGAGCCGACCGCTTCGGCGGGAAGACCAACGCAAAAACAGCGGGGCCGGGGAAGAGCCCTCGGCCCCCTTTGGAACAACAGGAGGAAACGCTATGGCAGGAATGCTGGAATATAAGTGCCCCTGCTGCGATGGCGCCATCCAATTTGACAGCGCCACCCAGAAGATGAAATGCCCCTACTGCGACACCGAGTTCGACGTGGATACCCTCAAGGGCTATGACGAGGAGCTGAAGGACGAAAAGCCCAGCGAGATGGAGTGGACCACCCCCGGCGGCAGCTGGGCAGAAGGGGAGACCGCCGGTCTGCATACTTACAGCTGCAAGAGCTGCGGCGGCGAGATCGTGGGCGACGACACCATGGCCGCCTCGGCCTGCCCCTTCTGCGGCAATCCCATCGTCCTCACCGGACAGTTTGCCGGGGCCCTGCGGCCCGACCTCATCATCCCCTTCAAGTTGGACAAAAAGGCCGCTAAGGCCAAATTGCAGGAACACCTCAAGGGCAAGACCCTGCTGCCCCGGGTGTTCCGCAGCCAGAACCACATCGACGAGATCAAGGGCGTGTATGTGCCCTTCTGGCTCTTTGACAGCGACGCCGACGCCCAGCTGCGCTTTACCGCCACCCGCACCCGCTGCTGGTCGGATGACGACTACGATTATACCGAGACCAACTACTACTCCGTCCGGCGGGACGGCACACTGGGTTTTGATGCCGTGCCGGTGGACGGCTCGTCCAAGATCGAGGACGACCTGATGGAGTCCATCGAGCCCTTTGCCATGCAGGACGCCATCCCCTTCCAGACCGCCTATCTGGCCGGCTATGTGGCGGACAAATACGATGTGAGCGCCGAGGACAGCATCGAGCGGGCCAACAAGCGCATCCGCCGCTCCACTGAGGAGACGTTCCAGCAGACCGTTACCGGCTACGATTCGGTCAAGGTGGATAACAGCAGCATCCAGCTGCACGGCGGCAAGGCAAAGTACGCTCTGTTCCCGGTCTGGCTGCTGAGCACCAGCTGGCGGGGTGAAAACTATCTGTTTGCCATGAATGGTCAGACCGGCAAATTCGTGGGTGACCTGCCCGTGGACAAGGGCGCTGCCCGCAAGTGGATGCTGGGCCTTACGGCTGCCCTTTCCGCCGCGTCCTACGGCGTGATGTGGCTGCTGTGGCTGGCACGGATCCTGTAAAGGAGGGACGAACGATGAAAAAGACTTCCAACCGACTGCACTCCCTCTTTGCGGCGCTGGCAGCACTGATTCTTGCGGCGGCGCTGGCTGTTCCGGCCTTTGCGGTAGAGGGCGGCTTTGCCGACCTGTACTACCGCATGTTCGACGACGCTGAGGTGCTGACCGAGGACGAGGACAACGAGCTGGAGGACGCGCTGGAAGAGCTGAGCCTGCGCCAGAGCTTCGATGTGACCATTGCCACCATCGAGTCGATGGAAAGCGTTGGTGCCGACAGCATGGAGCAGTTTGCCGATGATCTGTATGACTACTGCCAGTACGGCTACGGCCCCGATATGGACGGCGTGCTGCTGCTGGTGAGCGTGGGCGACCGCAAATGGCACATCTCCACCTGCGGCTACGGCATCACCGCCTTTACGGATGCCGGCATCCAGTACCTTGGCGAGCAGATGACCCCCTTCATGGCCGATGGAGACTACGCCGGTGTCTTCCGCACCTTTGTCCAATGGTCGGATACCTACATCGACGCTGCCCGGGCGGGCCACCCCTATGACGTGAATAACCTGCCCCGGGAGCCGCTGTCTCTCATGTACCTGTTCCTTGCGCTGGGCATCGGCCTTGTGCTGGCATGGGTCGTCGTCCATGTGATGAAAAGCCAGCTGCGCAGCGTGGCGTTCCAGGAGAATGCCGCCAGCTATGTGCGGGAGGGCAGCATGAATCTGACCAACAGCCGGGAGCTGTTCCTGTACCGGGACGTGCATCGCACCGAGCATGTGGAGGCGAAGGACTCCGACAGCTCCGGCGGCAGTTCCACCCACACCTCCTCCAGCGGCACCACCCACGGCGGTGGAGGCGGCTCGTTCTGAAAGGAGCATGTTTATGAACCCTTATCTCTCGGAAAAAGCCCGGGGTGAGATCCCCCGTGTCCTCAAATGGCTGCGGAACGTGGGGCTTGCCTTCTGCGTGTTCTGCTCTGTTGGCGGGCTGTATACCCTCTGTCTGGACCTGCAGGCTAAGGACACCTCCCACGTTGTCGGGTATGTGTTCTGGATCGTGGTGGGCGCAGTGCCCCTTGTTCTGTTCGCACGCAACGAAAAACGCCGCTACCATGCAAGAACCATCGCCCGCAGGGTGGAGAGCTACTCCGGGCCGGAGGTGCCCCTGCGGTGGCTGTGCAACAGCGTTGGCATGGACACAAAGGACCTTGCATGGTATTTTGAAAACGGTTATTTTGTAAACCTCAGTCTGGATCTGAACCAGAAGATCGTTCGCAGGCGGACCGTGCCCCGCCATGACCCGAACCGGAGCTGAACCCTCACAGCTGAAACAGAAAGGAGTATTTTCATGGGACTTTTTGATAAGATGAAGCAGGCCGCCGCAAATGTTTCCGGTAACCAGACCGTCACCTTTACCTTTCAGGCTCTGCCGGAAAGCCTTGCCCAGATGCAGGCACTGCCGGAGGCCAGTCTGGACACCCCCTTTAAGACCGCAGCCCTCACCGTCTGCGCGCTGTGCGCCTACGGTGCCGATAAAAACATCGGGCTGGAGATGCTCAACTGGCTGCGGGGTCCCCGCCCCATGAACGGGCAGGAGATTTCCTTCCTGAACGACCGCTTTCGGGACGGCAAGAGCTATATCCCGTTCTCCTACTTTGTGGGTGCGTCGCCGGAAAACGGCTATACCCCCCGCCAGCCCTTCACCCTGCTGGTGGGCAGCAACCACACCTCCAACACCGAGGAAGGCTACTGCAAGCTGTTCATCCCCTGCGGCGGCGCCGACAGCCCCCGCCCCATCAAGCTGCGCCGCAAGGGCGACGGGCAGTGGTTCTTGTGGGAGCAGTACCTGATGACCGGCATCCGCATCCCGGCGTCTGCCGACCCGTGGGCGTAAAACAAAGGGGCTGACATGAAAGCCATGAAAACTTTTGCAGCACTGCTTGCACTGGCTTTCAGTCTGGCAGGGGTGTGGGTGCGGTGGACGGCGACCCCGTCCGCCCCGCTCCCGGCAGCGCCGGGCAGGGCAGCAGCGCAGCGGCTTCCGGTGCCGATTCCGCTGAGCCGGAGCAGCTTGCCGCGCTGCGGCAGCTGGCCGGGGAAAACGGAGACCTTGCTGGGGTGCTCTATCTGGGCAGCGTCCCGGAGCGCACCACCGATGTGCACGCCGTGCTGGACAGCTTACCGGAACAGCCGTGGCAGTTTGTTGCGGACATCCCGGCAGACCGCTGGGTCGCAGCGCCGGGCGGCGGGCGGGAGCTGTACTGCATTTTTGCGGTGCGCGGGGAGGATACGCTTTTTGTCTATGAAAAACAGGACCCCGCGTATCCCGCGCAGCTGGGGAAAAGAACTTTACGGCAGGCAGGGCGGCCAGCCCATTCTGCTGCTGTGCAACGGCAGCAGGGAGGACACCGACACCATGGTAACGGTCTATTGCAGCACCGGACGCCCGCTGGACTGGAACCCGCAGCTTTCCGCCGAGACCGGCCGCCCTGTGCCGGTGGAGGGCGTAGACGATTTTTCCCAACACCCGGCGCCCGGCGCTGCCCCCTGAGGTGCGCCCCGGCAGGGCATGAGAAAGGAGAACTTATGAAAAACCTGAAACTTTTGGCAGCCCTGCTGGCGCTGACCATCGGCCTGGCGGGCTGCGGCGGGTCGTCCAAGGGCGGCAGTCCGGCCAGTTCTACATCCAAAAATAAACTGGACGGTGACGGCATGACCGCATCCAGCACCCAAGAGCAGGAATACGAGGAGCCGGAGGACGTGACCTACATGCGCCTTCTGGCAGGGGAGGACGAATACCGCGCCTGTGTGCTGTATCTGGGCGGCTCCTACGAGGTGACTACCGATGCGCAGAAGGTGCTGGACGGCCAGACCAATCTGCGGGATCTGTGGAGCTTCGTCTACGACATCCCGCAGGATCACTGGGTCGTGGCACCGGATGGCGGGTGCGACCTGTACTGCATCTTCCCGCAGGACCCGGATGCCACCCTGTTCGTCTACGAGACGAGCCTGACAGACGATGCCGAAAACCCGCTCCAGCGCGGCAAACAGCTTTATTACAGCGAGGACGGTCAGCCCATCCTGCTGCTGTGCAACATCAGCGATATCGCCCCCAACACCGAGGTGGAACTGTACCCCAGCACCGGCGAAGAGCTGGTATTCAGCCCCTTCCTTTCCGGCGAGAACGGCCATGTGGTGGAAGCCGAGGGCGTGTGCGATTTTACCATCTACCCGGAAGGGGACGACTGGGAGACCGACACCAGCCCATGGTCGCTGGAGGGTAACTGGCTGGAGACCGGCCGCGACACCGACGAGGGCTATTTTGACACCGACCCCGCAGACGCCGACCGGATGTGCTTTTTGCCCACCGACGCCGACACCGAGGGCAGCCAGCTGCCCCTGACCGCCAGCTACATCACCCCTTACCCGGAGCTGAACGTGGAGGAAGCCGACCTGTTCTATCAGGAGGGCACCCCGGAGGTACCCTTCCGCTCCAATCAGGAGTGGTACGCCACCTTTACCGGGGAGGACGGCTCCCGCTACGCCGTCACGCTGGAGGACGAGGACACCCTTGCCCTGAAGTTCTATCTGGACGGTCAGGAGAGCTACCTGAGCCTTGTCAACACGGTCTACTTTGCACGGCAGGAGGCCATGGGCTGACCGGCGCGCACCCCAACACCGGGAGGAATGCACCATGAAACAAACCAAAAAGATCACCATCCTCCACTCCAATGATCTGCACGGAGATTTTCTGGCAGAGCAGGTGGACGAAAAACTGGTGGGCGGCGTTTCCATGCTGTCCGGCTACATTGAAAAGGTGCGGGCAGAACAGCCCAACACCATCTACGCCATTGCAGGTGATATGTTCCGGGGCTCGGTCATTGATTCCGAATACAAGGGACTTTCCACCATCGAGATCATGAACGCCCTTGCCCCGGACGTGGTTACCATAGGCAACCACGAGGTGGACTACGGCATCGCGCATCTGCTGTTCATCGAAAAATGCGCGCGCTTTCCCATCATCAACGCAAACCTCTACATCAAAAACACCTCCACCCGGCTGTTTACCCCCTACAAGATCCTGCGGATGGACGGCATGAACATCCTGTTCATCGGCATCATCACGCAGGACGTGATCAACCAGACCAAATCCGAATCTCTGATAGGCTCCTTTGTGGACACCGCCGCCGCTGCCGCCGAGGTGGGCAAGATCTGCAACGCCCACAACAGCATCGATATTGATTTTACCGTGCTGCTGACCCACATCGGCTTTGAGGAGGACCGCCATCTGGCGCGCCAGCTGGACCCGGCGTGGGGAGTGGATCTGATCATCGGCGGGCACAGCCACACCCTGCCGGAGCACGCGGTGGAGGAAAACGGCGTGGTCATTGCGCAGGCGGGCACCGGCACCGACCAGATCGGGCGCTTTGACATCGTGGTGGACACGGACAACAACTGCATCGATTCCTACACATGGCGCACCGTGCCCATCTGCGCCGAGACCTGCCCCCGCAGCCCCGCCATGGAGCAGGTGCTGCACCGCTTCACCAGTCAGGTGGACGAAAAGTACAGCCACATCGTGGGGCGCTTCCGCCGGGAGCTTACCCACCCCCAGCGCACGCAGGAGACCGAGCTTGGCAACCTGTTTGCCGATATCTTTACCCGCAGCCTTGGGGTGGATGTGATGCTCATCGGCTCCGGCAGCATCCGGGCCGAAAAGCTGGGCCCCATCGTTACCTACGGCGACCTTATCGAGGGCTTCCCCTACGATGACGGCGTATTCATGTTCAAGGTGACCGGCCAGCAGCTGCGCCAGATGCTCCATTACATGCTGCGGGAGGAAGCCTACACCGGCCATACGGAGTTCTACCAGCTGCCCTCCACCCTGCGGCTGCGCTACGACCGCCGCAAGGGCGATTTTGATTACTTTACCTACTGCGGCAGGGAGGTGGGCAAGGAGATCGGCGATGACGCCCTGTTCACCGTGGGCTTGCAGAACTACCACTTTAAAAACATCGAAAGCTTTTTCAATATCTCCTACGACACCATTTGCAAGCTCCAGAAGCCCCGCAGCGTGGCAACCTCCTGTCAGGATATCCTGATGGAGTATTTCCGGGAGCACGAGATGCTGGACGCGGTGGTGGACGGCAGAATGACCATTCTGCCCCCCACGGCAAGGGAAGGAGACTGACCCATGCGCACAGAAAGGAGGAGACGACCCATGCGCACTTTCTCGCTGGTGCTGCTGGGGCTGGCGGTGGGGGCGGCACTGCTCAGCCGCAGCCCCAGCCGCCCCGCCCCAACACCCCCGGAGCCTGCGGCCCCGCCCCGGCGCTGGCTGACCTTGAAACGTTGGAGTTCTGGGAGCAGGGCAGCTATATCCAGCCCATCTCCCGCACCTGCCTCACCCGCACCCCCGAGGGCACCCGGGTGGAGCTGGAGCTGTACCACGAAGAAGTGTACCAGGAGCAGGCCGGGCCGGAGCTTCTGGAGCAGGCCAAGGCCATTCTGGAAGAGTACGGCGTGGGCGGCTGGGCAGGCTTCTCCGGCCATGACCCCAATGTGCTGGACGGCAGCAGCTTCCGGCTGGAAGCCACTCTTGCCGACGGCACCCGCATTGAAGCCCACGGGGAAAACAAGTTTCCCCCAAACTACCGGGACGTGATGAGCGCTCTGGACGACCTTACCGCCGCCGCTCAGAAAAACGCCCTGCAGCAATACACCCCATAACAGAAAGGAGCACCCCATGAAACAGCGATTTTCAAAACGAACGCGTCTTGTCAGCGCCCTTTTGACGCTGGCCATGGTATTCACCTTCCTGCCCTTCAGCGCCTTTGCGGACGATGACGTCGATTTCTGGGTTCCCCTGCACAGCGAAAACTTTCCGGACAAAACGTTCCTGGAATATATCAGAACGACGTTTGACAAAGGAGGATCGGAGGATGGAGAACCGAATGGAATTCTGGAGCCAGGCGAATGGAGAGCTGTCACTACGATCGATGTCCGCAACAAAAAATATTACCAGCCTGTGGGGCATTACGTGTTTTCGCAACTTGAAGAAGCTGAATTGCTCCGATAACCAGCTGACATCTTTGAACCTAAGCTACAACACCAAGCTAACGCAAGAAAACCTCAAGTGCACTGGAAACAAGTACCCCATTACCATTGATGAGACCGAACGTACGTTTGACTTGAGTACCCTCCCTGCTGAGTTTGACGTAAATAAGACCAGTGAATGGGCTGGCGGCACTGTGGAGGGCAACACCCTGAAGGTGAAGCCAGGTGCAACGCAGGTAACTTACACCTACGATTGCGGCAATGGACTGACCAGCGTATTCAGTCTGCAGGTGCTGACCTTGACCAGAATCAAGCAGGTGAATCTCCGTGTAAACACCCCCAGAAAGAACGAAATGCCGGACGAGACCGTTGTTATTCTGGACAACGGAGCAGACGTCTGTGACGCCAAGATCTACTGGGTCGAGGGCGACGGCGTAGGCGGCAAGCCGATCACCGGCACCTTCAGACCGGGCAAACGGTACACCCTTCAGGTGGGTCTGTACGCAAAACCCGGATATAAGTTTAGCAAGGATACCGTCTGCACAGTGAACGGACGGGAAACAGAGTTCATCTGGACCCAGAACGATGATACGGAATATTGCGCAATAAAACATTATTCGGTGTCGCTGAGTCCGGGCGGATTTGAGCACGACCACAAGATGGAAATGACCCACGACGAGTACAGTCACTGGATGGAGTGCCCCATCTGCCATACGGTGCAGGACACCGAAGCCCATGTCTATGATAACGACAAGGATACCACCTGCAACGTCTGCGGCTATGTCCGCAGCCTGACCCCGGGCGGCGGTTCTACCCCGGGCGGCGGCTCTACCGGCGGCGGTGACGGCGGCGGTGCGGTCGTCATCGTGGCGGCGGCAGGCGCAGTGGCGGCTGGCGTTGTGGGCTACGGCGTGTACAATTATGTTTCCGGCCGCAAGCTGCAAGCCCTGCTGCCGGAAGGCGTGGCTGCACCCGAGAACCGCGCCCAGACCGCGCTGCTGCTGTGGAACACCGCAGGCCGTCCTGAGCCTGCCGAGGCCCCGGCCTTTGCAGACGTGGCAGACCCGGATACCGCCAAGGCAGCCCAGTGGTGCGTGGAGCAGGGCCTGATGAAGCGCCGCCTGAACGGCAAATTTGCCCCGGGCAGCAGCATCCCGGCCTATCAGGTGCTGAACGCCTACCGCAAGCTGGCGGGATAAAACCTCTCAGTCTCGCTTCGCCCGGAAGCTCCCCTGACCGGGGAGCCAAGAACGCAGGCGTGTTCCGGCAAATGACATCAAAACGCAGCCGATGCTCTGACTTTCCCATCAGGAGAGGGGGCGCGGCATAAAAAATAAGCATCCGCAGCGCACTGCGCCTGAGCTGAAGCAGCCCGGCCATGCGCTGCGGATGCTTTTGTTGTGCGGCGGGGCACGCCGCCAAAAACAAAAAATCCGAACCCTTCTCTTTCGAGAAAAGGTTTGGGTCTTCCTTGTCTGGTGCGAGTAGTGATGCAGAACTTTTTAAAAACAATCGTAGTATAATTTGTTTTTGAGGTTATCGGGTAGCAACTTGCTTGTATCACATCCCGATGGGCAGCTGTATTGAAAAAACAGCTACCCAAGACAAAAAGAAACGCCGTATCGTTTAACACGATACGGCGTTTTATGGACCTAGAGGGATTCGAACCCTTGACCTCTCGGATGCGAACCGAACGCTCTCCCATGCGGACCTTAAAGAAGCCCCCAAAGGAAAAAACATTTCTTTGGGAAAACGGCAAAAAATATAGGCGTAATGCGGGTTTTCAGACGAGCATTACTTTCGAGAAAAAATTGCCGTTTTTGCTTCAATGTAAAAAAGTCACACTTCAGGAGAGATGCGCTTCAGATGCGATTTGAACGGGCGACCATCTGAATACTTCTTGCGGATCACGCACCGTATGGGGATGATTCGGATTATATCCCCTGTACAATAAAATTGACGAGAAACAGTTAGATTTTTTCTGGCTGTTTCTTTTTTATTGCACAAATCGGCAAAAATCAGTGCCGACGGTTACGCACCCAACGAAGAATGAAAATTGCCTAAAAAACGCTATCAAATATCGCAGTTGCTCTATACAAAATATAGCAATCGGTATACGCACCATAAAACATATACGGTATAACGTCAATTTTTGTACATATCTCAACTGAATGACTGGAGGTGAGTTTTCAAAATGCCTGTTATTTATGTTGCAAAAACATCTTCCTACGCACGAAGAATCACGTTCGTTTTAGGACAGACGGTTGAAAAACAGCATGATCCTTGATTATTTCTACGGGCAAGCCGGAGAGCTGTTTTCGTTCTACCGCATTCCAAAGGCTCTGTTTCAGGAGCCACGGTTCCAGAGCCTGTCAACCGATGCCAAGACCCTGTACGGTATCCTGCTGGACCGCATGAGCCTGTCCGTGAAAAACGGCTGGCTGGACGAGCAGAACCGGGTGTTCATCCTCTTCACGATACCAGACCATGCCCATCGCAGAATAAAAGCTCCACAGCGCATACCTGTTGGTATAAAATACTCGGCCATCCCAATGGCTTTTGATGGAATAAGGATGGCACCCAACCGCTGATCTTAAAAATGCCCAGATAACACAAAGCCGGGCTGCTGCACAGAAACTGTGGAGCAGCCCGGCTTTTCTACAACGCAGTCACACCGCTGCAGCCCTGATCCAGAGGAACAGAGTGGGTGCGCTTAGCCTAGGGTGAGGGTGTTGGTGACGGAGACCACGCAGGCGAGAATGCCCATGATGATGCCGCCGATGTAGGGGTTTTTGGACTTCTTGTAGATCTTGCTGCACACAAAGACGGCAAGGGGCAGCATGAAAACGATGGGGTAGAGCCAGATGCCGGTAATGGAGCCGCCAAGGTGAGTAAGCTCGGACCACAGGAAACCCTTGTTGTAGAAGGTGATGTACTGAACGCCGATCATGATCTCGGGTCCGATAAAGACGAAGAACATCTGCACCAGAGTGCTGAGCCAATTGGACTTACCCAGCTGTACAAAGTTGAAGCCGTTGGTGGCAACAGACAGGGCAATGTAGTACACCAGCCAGAACACCAGATACTTTGCAATGGTGGCAAAATGCATGGGTGCAAATGCACGGATGGTGATGAAGCACCACAGGCGGAAGTCGGTGAGGAACAGGTAGTCGGAGATGAACACCAGCGCATAGGCGGCGACCACTACGATAAGGGACAGAACGATGGTCTTCCAGAGCTTGCGGCCGCTGATCTTCACGCCGCGCTCTGCCAGGTCCAGGCCGTTCTTCTTGCTATAGCAGTTATAGGCCACCACCATAAACAGGATGGTAAACACGCCACAGAGGAAGGTCCACATACCGATGTACCAGGTGGCTTCCTGATTCCAGAATGCCGGACGGTTCTTACTGCACCATGCATAGATGGTGGGGTAGAGGATCACGCCCATGATGGCACCAAATGCAAGACCGCCCCAGTACCAGCCCTTGCCCTTGCCCTTGGGAGCAGGGAGCGGCTGTGCGTCTGCAGCAGGCTTGAGCTCTGCAAAGTAGCGAGCGTCTAGAAGGGCGATGGCGGCGTAGATGACGAACATAAAGAAGCCAGCGATGCCCACCGTATTGAAGAATGCCTTCCACTGCCATGTCTGGTTGTTGGCATCCAGCTTGATGGGAGCATCCAGTGCCTTGTCAAAGAAGGTGACGCTGTCAGCAACAACATTCTTGGAGAAGTGTGCCCAAGGGTGGGTGATGGCCGGGTTGAAGATGACACGGATGGATTCCTTGCCGTCGATCTGCTCGGTGTAGTAGGTATCGGCACTGCGCTTGTCCAGACCGGTGGGGTCTACGCCAAAGTGCAGGAAGGACTGTGCAGTATTCTGGTCGATGTAATCCCGGGGAGCACTCTTGGTGCCGTCTTCCTGCTTTACCCGGTGGAAGAACTCGTCGTACTGGCAAGCAACGATACCAGCATCACGGCTGCCAAAGATGTTGACCCACTGATCGTCCTTCTTGTAAACGGCATCGTTGGACACCAGCAGTGCGGCGGCGATCAGCCCTTCCTCGTCCTGCATCACAGCCACACGGCTGGCAAGTGCGCCGTTGGAGTGACCGGTAACGCCGATGCGGCTTGCATCAACATAGGGCAGGCGAGCAATGTACTTTACGGCATCGTAAAGACCGTTGGCGTTGTTCTCGGCGTTAAACCATGTGCCGTCCGGGATGATCTCAGAGTCGCCGTGACCGTACATACTGATGGAGATGACCACATAGCCTCTGCGTGCGTACTCAACATAGTTGAGGTCCTGCATCTCACGGTTGTTGTACCAGCCATGGCTGGTAACGATCGCCGGAGCGGGGGTCTCTCTGGTGGCGTTTTTCGGCACCAACAGAAGGGCGTCCAGTTCGTGACCGCTGTCGGTGACCATAGTGATGTCGTGGTACTTGATCGCACCGCCGCCTGTCTGCACCATGGATGCGCCCAAAGAGCTTATAAGGCATAGGATCAGAGCGATCGCGACCCAGAAGCTCGCGCTCTTTTGCTTTTTCATTTTGTTTCCTCCTTGTTGTGATTTTTTTCTTTTTGTTGAGTGTAACACTTCACACTCAACTGCCTAATGAGAATTTATCAAAGATGCACAAAAAATGCAATAAATAAGTTTGCTGCTCTTTTTATGGATTTTGTTGCTGTTTTTTGTCATTTGTTTGCTTTTTGTCTTTTCCGTTTGTATACAAAATAACTTCCACAAATTAAAGCTGCTGTAATTGTGAGAACTGAACAAAGGGGCTGCAGCACGTGATTTTGTGCTGCAGCCCCGATCCGGTGCTTTTTTGGAAAGCAGTGCCCGCTATTATGAAAATTTTTTTCGTTTTTTCGACGACCGGTAGACGGAAGGGGGGATTCCTTCCGTGCGTTTGAACACCGCTGTAAAGTGGCTGATGTTGTCATAGCCTACCTCTTCAGCGATCTGGGAGATGCTTTTGCCAGTCTCCAGCAGCAGCTCCTTTGCCAGTTGGATCCGGCGGCTGCTGATGTAGTTCACAAAGCTCTCTCCCGTTTCCTTATTAAAGGTCCGGGAAAAATAGCTGGGGCTGAGGTGGCACAGGTCTGCCATCTCCTTCATGGTGATCTCCTGCTGCAGATGATCCCGGATGTAGACCACCGCCGGGTAGACCACGCTGCTGGGGTTTACCGGCAGCACCCCGGTCTGCTGCGGTCTGTGCTCCTCCTGCGGCAGGAGCTCCTGGATCTGGATCTCCTCGCTGGACTGTTCGGCGTTGGCACTCATCAGCCACTTGTAGGTCTCATCCCGGGTGTGGCTCTTTACGGCACGGTCAACAATATAATGCACCATATCGTTGATATATTCTGCGACCTGAACGATCCGGTCGTAATCCATTTCTGGCAGAAGCTCGTATTTCCGCAGGATCTCCTGCTGTGCAGCGTCCTCTTGCGGAAGGATGGAACTGATCTCGTTTACCAGACGCTCCGCCTTTTCCTGGTCCTTGTGCCGCAGACGCACCTGCCCGAACATCACGGCACCAAGGTAGATATCCCCCACCATGACGGGGACCGCTACGTCCACGATGCCGCAGTGGCACAGGTAGATGTAGGGGCGGCCCCGGCGCACTGCCTCAACTCCTGCCAGCGCATCGCAGCGGAAGCAACGCTTGCGAGAAACGGGATTCTCTCGCACGATGCTGCAGAACGCGGTACGGCCACTGTGTTTCGTGACAGGCTTCCCCTTGATGTCGATGCAGACGATGGCGGTACCGGTCAGCTCCGCCAACCGGTCCTGCATTTTTTCCCAGAGAGGGATATCCAAAACGTTTTCTATGGTGTATTCAAACCTGCTCATACCTTCGATTTTCCTTCTCCTTGCCGGACATTCGAACACTGCCATCATAAATGACCCGGCATGGAAAAGCAAGGTCCTCGGAGCAAAATCATGGTAATGTACAAATTTTCTACATTGAATAGGGTATATTGACGAGGGATTCCGTGGACAGATCTGCCCAAACCGAATGCAGCAGGCCTTCATCAGCCCTGCGTCGAGCGGAACGACCATCCTCAGGCTCACAAAAAAGCAAAACGCCTGTTGGGACACGGCATTAGCGGCAGCATCCCCAGTAGACATTCCTACTGGTTGGGAACCGCGCACTAAGCAACAGCAATGGGTTGCGTTTGCTGATTTTCCGCAGTGTAGTGTTTGCAGCGAAATATCGGAGAATGGTGATTTATGGCCAAATCAAAAAACGATATTGGTCAGATACTTCGCAAACTATGCGAGCAAAATGGATATTGAAATAATTGAAGCAGAAGCCTGCCCGGACCATATCCATATGCTGATAAGTTTTTCGCCGAAGTATAGCATTTCTTACGTTATGGGATATCTTAAGGGAAAGAGCAGCCTCATGATTTTCGACAGACACGCGAATTTAAACGTACAAGTATGGAAATCGGCATTTCTGGGCCAGA
>ENA-OQCL01000227-OQCL01000227.1-human-gut-metagenome-genome-assembly--contig:-NODE-227-length-29886-cov-3.475520_pt1 | contig 29886 bp, 41 predicted proteins | sample MGYA00242502_ERZ504586 | MGnify/ENA primary metagenome ERZ504586 (study PRJEB26092, sample SAMD00036316) | human gut metagenome | host: Homo sapiens | study: EMG produced TPA metagenomics assembly of... | reverse complement strand
CCCGCAGCCTCATCGAGGGAGTGAACCGGCGGTACGAGGAGCGGCAGGCTCTTTACCGGCGACTTGCGGAGCCCCGAGACCTCCTCGCTCTGGTCGGCGGGGAAGACGCGGAAGCAAAGCTCCTCGAGGAGCGAGAAAGAAGGGCTCTTGAGGCCCGCTATGAAAGGGATGATTACGAATGAGCAAGGTGAAGGATGCGGTCACACTGGCGATGCTTCTGGTGGCGATTGTGCTTTCGGCAGGATGCTCACCCTGCCAGAGTACTCCTCTGCGGGCCTTGACATCTCCGGGCTGCCCTCCGCCGCCCCGGCAGGGGAAACATACCGCCCCAACGTCACAAGCCCTCCTGTGTCCTCTGTGGCGTCCCCTGCGGTCACGCCGGAGCCCCTTACACCGAGAGGGACGTCGAAATGCTGGCGAAGACCATCTGGGCGGAGGCCAGAGGCGTCCCCAGCGACGCAGAGAAGGCAGCCGTCGCATGGTGCGCCCTCAACCGGCTGGACGCCGGTACATACGGGAAGACCCTCGCGGAGGTGCTCACTACGCCGTGGCAGTTTGCCTACTACGAGAGCTCGCCGGTCACGCCGGAGCTCGAGGCGCTCGCCAGAGACGTCCTCGAGAGGTGGCAGGCGGAGCAGCGCGGCGCGGAAGGCGTCGGGAGAACCCTCCCGGAGGACTACTTCTTCTTCGAGGGGGATGGCCTTCGGAACCATTTCCGCAAGACCTACGAGAAAACCGGGGCGACGTGGGATTGGAGCCTACCAGACCCCTACGGGGAGGCGGCTGTATGAGCAAGACCACCCCGAGAATGTGTAAAATCTTCAACTGCGACAGGCGGCATGGGAATTTCTGCTGCGCCGACTGCGGCTACAAGCGGAACGGTAACTGCAAGAACCCCTGCCTCAACGGGCCAGAGCGGTGCAACTGCGTCGCCGAGCCGGAAACCAAGAAACCAAAAACGGGAGGTAACACGAAATGAAAGCGAAGCTCAAAACCCTCAAACGCGGGCAGACCTTCTACGGCGCGGGCATCCAGTGGCTCGTGCTGGGTCACACCAACAGCAGCCAAGGGCTACCCATCGTCACACACATCGTTTCCACCGGCATCGTCGAGCGCCGGGCCTTCGATGAGAAGAACCGCAACGACCTCGGCGTCAGCACCCTGCTCGCCTACCTCAACGGGGAATTCCTCGAGAGGCTCGAGGACGCCTTCGGAGAAGGGGCCGTCGCGGAACAGTTCATCGACCTCACCAGCAACGACGGCCTCAAGGACTACGGGAACGTCAAGGCGAAGGTGGGCCTGCTCACCGAGGAGGAATACCGGCAGCACCGCGACATCCTCCCGCCCCTCGGCGACGAAGGATGGTGGTGGCTGGCGACGCCGTACTCCACCGAGCGGGCAGGCTACCCATCTCTCGTCCGCTTCGTGTACTCGGACGGGACGCTCGGCAACTACTACGCGTACTACGGCGACTACGGCGTCCGCCCGGCTTTGTATCTGAAATCCGACATCTCGGTATCTCTGGACGGGGACGACGAAAGCACCATTGAGGTGAGCGAGGAGGAGCTCTATAAGGCGGCGGTGCAGAAGTTCGGCGAGCGGGCCCAAATCCTCGTCGCCATCGAGGAGATGAGCGAGCTCACCAAGGCCCTCCTCAAGTACATCCGGCACGAAGACTTTAACCAAGGGGACTACGACGACATTGTCGAGAGCATCGCGGAGGAGCGGGCCGACGTGTCCATCATGCTCAACCAGCTCGCCGTCATCTTCGGCAAAAAACGAAGACGCGGAGACGGAGAAGCTCGAACACCTTGCGGACATCATCAAGGACGCCTTATGAACAGGCGAATTTTGAAGAAGCGGGCAAAACGGTTCATGGACAGCTTCACCCGCGAGAAAATACCCGCAGCCTTTACCTCCGAGGAGGAACGCCGCCAGTACGTCAGCGCCTTTGCCCGGCAGTACGTCGGGCAGGCGGCGCACTTCCCGGAAACAGCGAAGGAGGCCCAGCATGAACATCCACAAGACGAAAATTGAGTGGTGCAGCCACACATGGAACCCCGTCACCGGCTGCCGGCACGATTGCCCCTACTGCTACGCCCGGCGCATCGCAACGCGGTTCGGCCCCAAGATTGACGAATTCCCGGATGAGAGCGGCATCATGGCGTTTGTCAACGAAGGCGTGGACTGCTACGTCGTCGAGAAGCCCACGGAGCTCAAGGACTGGCAGGGAAACTACCGGCGCTCGACGCCTTACCCCAAGAACTTCGCCCCCACGCTCCACAAGTATACGCTCACATACCCGGAGAAGCGCCTCACCCCCGCCATCATCTTCGTCGGCAGCATGGCAGACCTGTTCGGGCGCTGGGTGCCGGACGACTGGATAGAGCAGGTCTTTGACGCTTGCTGCCGGTCCCCGAGGCACACCTACCTGTTCCTCACCAAGAACCCGCAGCGGTATTGCGACCTCGCCAGCACCGGGAAGCTCCCCACGGAGCCGAACTTCTGGTACGGAACCACCATCACCGGCCCGGATATGCCTTTTTTCTTCTGGGACAAGGCGAACACCTTCGTGAGCGTCGAGCCCCTTTTGGAGCCCTTCAACACCGAGGCCACCGGCGGCGAAAACCCCTTCGAGCGCGTCGGATGGGTAATCATCGGGGCCATGACGGGCCCCGGAAGCAGGAAGCAGCAGCCGAAGCGGGAATGGGTGGAAGCCATCGTTAAGAAGGCCCGAGAGGCGGGCACGGCGGTCTTCATGAAGGACAGCCTCAAGCCTATCTGGGGCGACAACATCCTCCGGGAGCACCCGCCCGGCATGATAGGAGGCGACAACAGTGGATGAGCGAAGGAAAATCGACTGTGTTTCAGCCGCAGACCGCGATACCCTCGTCATGATACTTGCCCGGAACGGTTACGCCGTCCGGCAGGCCAAGGAGAAGCGCGGAACCTCCAAAAGCTACACCTACTTCGTCGAATACTGGAAGGAAGGAGGAAAGCCGCTGTGAGGAAGGGAACCAAGCGCATCACCGTCGTCGTGACGGCCCAGAGCTACTACCACCTGCGCCACCTCGCGGATATGGCCGGCTACAACAGTATCGGGCGCGTCATCGACAAGCTCGTGCGGGAGCACCAGCTCGCCATGCGGGGCGGTTACACAACGGAGAAGCCAAACGAAGGAGAGAGACCATGCAGAGAACGCACAGACCGACATCCCACAAAAAAGACCCGATGAAGCAGTACCAAGGGGCTGTGAGCCGGGCGCAGGGCAAGCACTTCGAGGAGTACATCGACCTCTCCCTCCGCTACTACGAGCAGCGGGGCGAGGCCGTAGTCGAGAAGACGCCAGAGCCCATGCGGCCCACCAAAGACCTCGGCAACGGGAAATTCATCGCGTACTACGAGAAGGCCGCGCAGCCGGATTACAAGGGCACCCTCAAGGGAGGCAGGGCCGTCGTCTTCGAGGCCAAGTACACGCACTCGGCCCAGATGGAGCAGAGCCGCGTCACCCGAGAGCAGGCCGCCCGGCTGGACGACCACCTTGCCGCCGGGGCCATGTGCTTCGTCGTCGCCGGCTTCGGCAACGGAGACGTCTTCCGCATCCCTTGGGAGGTCTGGCGCGACATGAAGACGCACTTCGGGCACAAGTACGCCACCCCAGAGGAGCTTGAGGCCTACAAGGTGCCTCTGGGCCGGAACGGCGTTCTGCTTCTGCTTGATTGAGGAGGAAACCACGATGGCTGGAGAGCTGCACATAGGCAACGACCAATTTCAGTACATCGCCCGTATCAGCCACGGGAAAGACAGCTTGAAAATGCTCGATGTCATCGTCTCTCGCGGCCTCCGCCTTGACCGTATCACCACGACGGACATCTGGGCGACAGACACTATCCGAGGCGAGCACCCCAAGATGGTAAAATTCAAGGAAATCGCCGACGAATTCATCTGGCGGAAGTACCGCATCGAGGTCGAGCACCTGTGCGCCATGAGAAACGGCCAGAAGGTCACATACCAGCAGGAATTTTATAGGCTCCCGCAAAGGTCAGACGGAGCCGCCATAATTCGAGGGTGGCCGATGAGAAAGATGCCGTGGTGCCAACATCTCAAAACCGACATTAAAGACCCGAACAAGCGCGGGAAAGCAGTTGAATACATCGGCATAGCGGCTGATGAGCCGAAGCGTCACGGACAGCTCAACGAGAGAAAGCGGGCTCCGCTCGTAGAGTTTGGCATCGAAGAAGACCTCTGCGGACTTTATTGCAAATACCAAGGAATACTCGGCCCAAGCTACGAAAACAGTTGCCGGGACGGATGCTGGATGTGCCACAACCAAGGCGTCAACCAGCTACGGCAGCTTCGGAAAGAATACCCAGAACTATGGTCTATCATGCTCGCGTGGGACAGGGATAGCCCTTGGAGCTTTAAGCAGCCGAGCCGAGGGGGGGCAGGTCATACCGTGCAGGACTACGAAAGGCGTTTCCAACTTGAAGACGAACACTTCCTCGTACCGGGAGACCTCCGCTTCAAGTGGTCGATGCTGGACGGCGATCTCCAATACAGACTTTTTTGAGAGGATGGTGCTATGAGACCAATTTCCGAAATTAAGGCCAACTACCGGCTCCGCATCGTCAGCAGCGGAGAGGACGGCTTCGCGGCCTATATCAACCACCCATGCTACAAGCCCACGGCCATCGCCGTCATCGCCTCGTGGGGAGGCGGATGGGAGCACGTCAGCGTCAGCCTCGCCCGCCGGTGCCCCACATGGGAGGAGATGTGCATGGTGAAGGACATCTTCTGGGGAGAGGAGGAATGCGTCGTCCAGTTCCACCCGCCCCGCAGCGAGTACGTCAACAGGCACCCGTACTGCCTCCACCTTTGGAAGAAAATCGGCGAGGAGTACGAGACCCCGCCGAAAGAATACGTCGGATGAAAGGAGACCAAGACCATGAAGAAGAAGCGCGGAATTTTCGCAGGGCGGCAGCAGACGCCGCCCGCCATCCCGCCCACCCAAATCAGCGACGCGAAGCTGCTGGCCGACCTCGACGTCGAAATCGCAGCAGCAGAGCGGGCCGCCAATCCCCCGGAGGGCTCCACGGCGGTCATCAATGCACTGTCCCCCGGCCTCGCGGCCATGATGCCGACGGCCACGAAGCAGGCCCGGAAGAAGCTCCTCACCCTGCAGCAGGTCAGAAAGCGCCTCGCCGAGCTCATCGAGAAGGAGTACCAGCATGAATAGAGTAATCCTCATCGGGAACCTCACCCGAGACCCCGAGCGGCGCACCACACGCAGCGGCGTGACGACTTGCAGCTTCACGCTCGCCGTCGAGCGAGACCACAAGGACAAGGACGGCAACCGCGTCACCGACTACATCACGGTCATCGCGTGGAGAAACACCGCAGACCTGTGTTGCCGCTACCTCACCAAGGGACGGCAGGCAGCGGTCATCGGGAGCTGGCACAACCGCAGCTATGAGGACAAGGACGGAAACAAGCGCACGGTCTCCGAGTGCATCGCGGACGACGTGCAATTCCTCGGGGGCCCGCGCCGGGACAACGCCCCCGGAGGGTATGACGACGACTACCCCTTCCCGGACGAAGAATAACAGCAGGCCGCCTCTTTTAGAGGGGCCACCCCATACGAAAAGGAGGCGGTCAACATGGGGAAGAACAACTGGCCGGACTTTGACGCCATCATCCAGAAGGCCGTGAACGCAGGCCGGGCACAGGGCATGAGCATCGCAAAGGACGCCTACAAGGCCACCGAGCGCAGGCTCTATGCCCTGCCCGTCCTGCGCCAGAAGGTCGAGGATGACAAGGAGAAGCTCGAGCAAATCAAGACCCACGGGGCCCCGGAGCGGAGCAAGAGCATTGTGCGGTTCAGCCGCACCGGCTACCGGCTCACCCCGGAGGAGATGCTCGAGGCCATCATCAAAGACCTCGAGGCCACCATAGCGGCGGATGAGTACGAGATAGAGACGCTCGAGAAGGCGCTCGCCCATATCGAGGACGACCCCTTCTACCCCGCCGTCGAGGCCAAGTACATCGACGGGCTCGAGGACGACGACATCGCCGCTGACCTCAAATGCGGCAACACGCAGCTCTGGAAGCAGCGTGGAAGGCTGGTGCGGGCCGTCGCGGTTCTCCTCTACGGCTCGCAGGCGTCAATGTGAATTTCAGCCGCGAATTTGCGAACCTTGCGTGTGAATTTTGCCTGTGCTATAATACCTACAATGCGAAATTGCGGATAGCCGCAGCAGCAAAGGGCACCAAGGCCGTCACGGGAAACCGGGGCGGCCTTTTTTTCATGCCAGAAAGGAGGAAAGCGGCGTGAACATCAAGCGCATCAAGCTCGCAGACGTGAAACCGGCGGCCTACAACCCAAGGCGGCAGCTCAAGCCCGGTGAAAAGGAATACGAGGCGCTCAAGGCATCTATCAGCCGGTGGAGCCTCGTGGAGCCGCTCGTCGTGAACCTTCGGACGGGCAACCTCGTCGGCGGGCACCAGAGGTACAACGTCCTGCTCGACCTCGGCCACACGGAGGCAGAGGCGGCAGTCGTAGACCTCGACGAAAAGCAGGAAAAGCTGCTCAACGTCGCACTGAACCGCATCGAAGGTCAGTGGGACTACGAAAAACTGCAAGACCTGTTCGAGGAATTCAGCGCAGAGGACATCTTCGCAACCGGCTACTCCGACGGGGAGCTCAAGACCCTTTTTCGGAGGTGAGGACGAAGACCCCACAGACCTCTACCAAGATGACCCGGAGCCGGAGGAAGACGACGACGACGACGACACCGAGGAGGACGACGGGGAATTCAGCATCTACCTCTCCTTCCCGACCCGGCAGGCCGCAGAGGAGTGGCTCGAGGGCGAGGGCATCGAGAGGGGCTTCCCGAGGGGAGGCCGGAACCTCGTGATACACATGGAGGGCGACAGCTATGAAGATACAAGAAATTGAATTTTCGCGGCTGATACCCGCCGACTATAACCCCCGCGTCGCCCTCACCCCGGATATGCCGGAGTTCGAGAGGCTCAAGAACAGCATAGAGACGTTCGGGAACGTCGAGCCCATCGTCTGGAATGAGCGCACCGGCCACATCGTAGGCGGCCACCAGCGCCTCGCCGTGTTGCAGCACCTCGGCTACACCAGCGCAGAGGTCAGCGTGGTAGGCCTTGATGAGAAGGAAGAAAAGCTCCTCAACGTGGCCCTCAACAAAATCAAGGGCCAGTGGGACTATTCCCGGCTGGAAGAAATCTTCCAAGAGTACGAGCTCGAGGAGGCGAAGGTCACGGGCTTCACCGGGCAGGAAATCGCCCTCATCCTCGCCAAGAACGACGACGTCGAAGACCCGGCAGCATGGCAGGACGATGAGGAGGACGAAGAAGACGAAGACCCGGACTTCCTCGGGGCCTCGTGGGTGGTGACGCTCACTTTCCGCAGCAGCCGGGACGCCCAGAGGTGGATAGACCGCATGGGCTACGACGCCACCGCCAAGGCCGGGAAGAAAACCACCGTCATCAGAATGGAGGAGTGAGGCATGGATTTTTATGTGGGAATTGCGAGCTACAAGAGGCCGGAAGCCTCCCGGACGCTCGATTACCTCGATGGCCTCGGCTTCCCCAAGGAGCGGCGCATCTTGAGCGTCCAGACGGAGGAAGACCGGGACGCATACACGCGCAGCGGTTTGAGCGAGCGCGTCGGCACCTTCTTGTACCGGGAGGCCAGCACCGCAGCCGGGAACAGAAACACTATCCTCTTGAACGTGCCGGAGGGCACCAACGTCGTCTTCATGGACGACGACATCAAGCAGGTCGTCATGGAAGACCTCGGGCTCGTGCCGCTGGACACCCTTGAGAAGTTTGAGCGGATGTGCAAGCTCGGCTTTGCGACGGCCCAGAAGAACCGCACCATCTGTTTCGGCCTCTACCCCGTCGCCAACGCCTATTTCATGCGGGGCGGCTACAAGAAGGCGGCCATCTGCGTCGGAACCCTCATCGGCATGGTGGCGACGCCGGGCATCACCTTCTGCGAGGAGCTCCAGACGAAAGAGGACTATGAGCTGTGCTGCCGCATCATCCGAAAATACGGGGCCTGCATACGGTTAGACCGTTTCGCCTGCGACGCGCTGCACTACTCCAAGGGAGGATGCGAAGACGCATGGAAGGACAAGAGCGGCGTCATCCGCGTGGCGGAGCTGCTCGTCGCCAAGTACCCGGACATCCTTAAGCTGAACCCCAAGCACCCCGGCGAGGTGCTCATGGTAAAGCGCGGAAAGAGGTGAGGCAGATGGAAAAGCTCAAGCAGAACTATACGAGCCCCCGGTGGAGCATGGAAATCCCGGACTGCTCCATGCCGATGAGCATGGACACATACAGCCGGTGTTCCTATAACTGCCTCTACTGCTTCTCGTTCTTTCAGAAAAGCCACACCACCAAAGGCTACCTCACCGGCCAGCCGCGCAGCGTGAACCCGGAGAAGGCCCGGAAGATTGAGCGCGGCGTCCCGTCGCCGCAAGAGCGGCTCGCGGCCATCAAGAGGCTCGCCGACATCGGCATCCACGTCACGCTCCGGCTTCGACCCTTCATCATCGGATGCAGCGAGGACTACCCCACACTCATCCGGGCGGCGAAGGAGGCGGGCGCGGACAGCGTAACCACCGAATTCTTCTGCATGGAGAGCCGGGCCGACGACAGGCTCAAGGCCAGATACGCAGCGATGAGCGAGGTGCTCGGGTACGACATCCATCAGTTCTACATGGAGAACAGCAAGCAGCAAGGCTACAAGAGGCTGAACCGGGCCATCAAGGCCCCCATCATCCACAGGATGCGGGAGCTCACGCACAGCCTCGGGATGCGCTTCCACGTTTCCGACGCCTTTTGCCGGGAATGCAACGACGCCTGCAACTGCTGCGGCGTCCCGCCGGAATGGGGCGTCAGCCAGACCGGCAACATCGGGAACGCCATCATCATCGCCCGCGAGAAGGGCTTTGTCACCTTCTCCGACGTGATGGAGAGCATCAACAAGTATTTCGACTTCCCTTGGGTGGGGGCCTGCGGCTACAACACCGGCAGCAACAAGGCCCGCGCCCTTCTGTACGACACCACGATGGCCCAATGGCTGCGCTCCAACTGGAACGACACCAAGAAGGGCACCAGCCCGGCCAGAGCCTACGGCGGCGTCCTTGTGCCGGACGGGAAGGATGAGAACGGGGATGTCATTTACAGATACGCGATAAAGCGATAAGGGAGGGATGGGAATGCCAAAGAGACGCCCGGAGCCCGAGGCCGCCCTCCCGTGGGAACGGCAAAAGGGAGAGACCCCGCAGGCGTTCGAGGCGTTTCCATCTACCGCGATATGGGCTCAAGCCGCAGTACGGCCAAGGTGGGGCGGAAGTTAGGCAAGAGCAAGAACCTCATGGACAGGTGGAGCAGCCGATGGGAATGGGTAGAACGGGCCCGAGCCTATGATAACGACCTCGAGCGTCAAGAGCGAGCAGAGGCAGCCAAAGACCTCAAGGAGGCCCGGAAGCGCCAGCGTAAGACCGGCTATTTCATGCAGAAGAAGGCCACCGAGGCCCTCGACAGGCTGAACATCGAAGACCTCGACGCCAACGCCATCATCCGCCTCATTGTGGAGGGCGCGAAGCTCGAGCGCGGCAACCTCCTCGAGGAGGCGGGCTTCTTGCAGCCCACCGGCACCCCGGCCCGCAGCGGGCAGCAGGGCGCGGCGGACGGCGGCATAGATTGGTCGAAGCTGACGGACACAGACCTCCGCAAGCTCGCCAGCATGGACGGAGGTGACGACGATGAGGAAGAATGACGCCCGCGAGAGGCTATACACCAAGGCGCAACTACGGGAAATCGCCCTCGCCGCGAAGATGGAGCTCGCCCGGCGGAGCCTCATCGACTTCACGAAGTACACCAACCCCCTCTACATCGAAAACTGGCACCACGTCAGCTACGCGGCGAAGCTGGACGCTTTTTGCCGCCGGAAGGATTAAAAAGCTCATGGTGTTCATGCCGCCGCAGCACGGAAAGAGCGAGCTGTGTAGCCGCAGGCTCCCGGCCAAGATGCTCGGGGACAACCCAGACCTCCGGGCGGGCCTCGTCTCCTATAACCACGACTTCGCATCGAAGTTCAACAGGGATGTGCAGCGCATCATCGACAGCCGGGAATACGCAGGGCTTTACCCGGAGACCCGCCTCAACACCGCGAACATCCGCGCAGCCGTCGGCTCTTGGCTCCGTAACTCGGACGAATTCGAGATAGTAGGGCGGCAAGGCGGCCTCGTCACCGTCGGCATAGGCGGTGGCCTAACGGGCCGCGCCCTCGACGTGCTCATCATCGACGACCGTACAAAGACCCAGGACGCATGGAGCCCCACGGTGCGGCGGAGCATCCAAGACTGGTACGACACCGTCGCCACCACCCGCCTGCACAACGACAGCCGCCAGCTCATCACCCTTACGCGCTGGCACCAAGACGACCTCGCCGGCGTCATCCTCAAGCGCGAGCCGGGAGAATGGGAAGTCGTCAAATTCCAAGCCATCAAGGAGGGTGACCCCACCGACATAGACCCCCGGCACGAAGGCGAAGCCCTCTGGCCGGAGCGCCACAGCCTCGCCCGGCTGCTGTCTGCAAAGCAGAGCAACCCCCACGTCTTCATGAGCCTCTACCAGCAAGACCCGAGGCCCGCAGAAGGCCTCCTGTTCCCTGCAGAGGCCCTCAACTACTTCGAGATGGAAGACATACGGGGAAGGACGCCGGACGGCGTGATAGCCGTTGCAGACGTCGCAGACACCGGCGAGGACTACTACTGCATGATTGTGGCTTACCTTTTCGGAAACGACATCTATGTGGTGGACGTGATATACACCCAAGACCAAGCGGAGATAACGGAGCCCCTTACCCTCGGGGCGCTGGACAACTGGAAAGTACAGCGGTTCCGCATCGAGAGCAACGCAGGCGGGCGGCTGTACGCCAAGAGCATCCGCGAGAAGGCCAAGGGCTTCACGGCCATCGAGGCGGTGCCGTCCAGCACGAACAAGGAGACCCGCATCCTCACGGCCAGCGGCCAGATAAAGCAGCGCGTACACTTCCGGCAGGATTACGCGCACGGCAGCGACTACGAGAAGTTCTACGACCATTTCACCAGTTACACCATCCGGGGGCCGAACGAACACGACGACGCCCCGGACGCCGTGACAATGCTCATCACCACGGCGGCGGACAATATGCTCTCGTGGAGCCTCGAGAGCGATTAAGGAGGAGACCAATGAAAGACCAAACAGAGAGCGAGGTGAACCGCGATGCCCCTGTTTAACAGGCGGAGGCAGCTTCCCAGCGACCAATTCAGCCGCGCCGAGGGAAATGCCATGATACCGAGGTGGACGCGCCCGCCGGAGCGGAACACCTACGACTGGATTAAGATGTTCTCCAAGAGCCCGCGCCTCTCCGTGGTGGAGCGCATCGCGTCCGACCTTTCCTTTGCCACCGGCAAGCTCTACGTCGTAGGCAGCGACGGCGAGGAGAGCGAAATCACCCGGCACAGCTTCCTCAACTTTTTGGGCGCAGCCGAACCCCCTGCACGAATTCTCGGCAGCAGCCTTGTGGCGGCTCGAGGAGATTTACCTCCTCCTCAAGGGCGAGGGCTACTTCGTCATCGAGAAAGACCCCGCAGGCCGCCCGGCAGAGCTTTGGCCGGTACCGACCCATTGGGTGATGATGACGCCGTACCTCGGGCACCCCTACTACACAGTCAAGACCACCAGCGGCAGCATCATGGAAGTCAGCGTGGATGATATGTTCGTGATGAAGGACATCAACCCGCTCGACCCCTTCCTTCGGGGCCTCGGGCAGGCGGAGGCCATCGCCGACGAAGTGGAAATCGACGAATACGCCGCGCAGTTTCAAAAGCGGTTCTTCTACAACGACGCCACCCCGAACATCATCGTCTCCATGCCCGGCAGCAGTGACGAACAGCGCAAGCGGTTCCGCGCTGAATGGCTGGAACGGTTCAAAGGCGTCTTTAAGAGCCACGGCATAGCCACCACCGGCGGCGACATCAGCATCCAGAAGGTCGCAGAGAGCATGAAGGACATGGACATGGTGAATGGCAGAACCTTCATCCGCAACGCGACACTCGAGCATTTCGGCGTCCCCCGTGAAATCATGGGCATCACCGAGAGCAGCAACCGGGCCACCTCAGAGGCAGCCCAATACATCTACGCGCAAAACGTCCTTATGCCGCGCCTTCGCCGGCGCGAGGAGGCCATCAATCAACAGCTCCTCCCGATGTTCGGAGAGGGGCTGTTGTGGCGTTATGACGACATCGTTCCCCGGAACCAAGAATTCGACAAGATGAAGGGCATCGACGGATGGAACGCCGGGCTCCTCACCAAGGACGAAGCCCGCGAGCTCCTCGATATGCCCCCGGCAGAGGTGGGCGGGGACGTCTACAAGACGACCTTCTCCGACATCTACATGAGGGCGAACGAAGACCCGGCCAGCGTGAGCAGCAGTATGGCGAACCTGCAGTACGGAGACCCCGCAACCACAGAGACCGGCGGCGCGGAGGAAATCGACGTTGAGGAGCCGCCAGCCGACCCGGACGCTGTTGAAATCACGGCCTTCGGCGGCAAGCAGAAAAAGAGTGTCAGCCTCCGGGCCATCATCCGCAGCGAGGACGCAGCGGCCCGGCAGAGTACCACGGCCTTCGAGATTGCGACCATGAAATACTTTCGGGAGCAGGCCCGCCGCATCGGCAGCGCCCTCGGTGCTACCGAGAAGGCGTCCTCGACGGCGTGGGACGCTCTCAAGAGGTACATCACCGAGACCGGGCAGGTAGACCGGGAGGCATGGGAGGCACTCACAGAGGAGCAGCGGAAGGCCCTCATGGACGAATTCGTCGGGAGCCTCATCGACTGGCCGAACGAGACGGACGTTCTCAACAAGGTCTTTGAACCGCTGTGGAAAGAAGCGTACACCGCTGGGGCGAAGCAGACCCAAGAGCTCTACGGGCTCCGAGGCGTACAGCGCCCCGAGCTTATCAGCACCGCGAAGCTGCGCGGCGGCAGGCGCGTCACCAACGTCACCCAGACCACGAAGGACGCCATCGCCCGCATCGTTGCCGACGGCATCGAGAACGGCGACAGCACACAGGTCATGGCGGACAGCATCATGCAGGAAATGAACACCAATGAGAAGCGGGCCCGGCTCATCGCCCAGCAAGAGACCATGACAAGCCTCTCGACGGGCCAGTACGACATGATGGTGAACGCCGGAGCCCAGACCAAGACGTGGCACCACATGAGCATCACGCCGGACTACCGCCGCGACCACCGGCGCATGGACGGAGAGACCGTACCCATCGACGCGAAATTCTCCAACGGCCTACGGTTCCCCCAGAGACCCGGACGGCCCGGCGGACGAAGTTATAAACTGCCGGTGCGTATGCACCCCGAACTTTTAGGAGGTAGCTCAATGGAATATACCGCACAGCAAGCCGCAGAGGCCGCCAGAAACATCGGCGTAGACCTCGAAGGGGAAAAGATACGCCCCGAGGCTCTGGCCGCTGGAATGGCCGTTGAGGCCGCCAGACACGGCACCAAGGACGCGGCGACCAACATCGTCGCAGAAGACCCGGTAATAGCGGCGAAGCTCGCGCTGGCAAACCTGCGCGTCTCGCCGAATTATTACTCTCCCAAGGCGGGAGTTACCGCATGGGAGAAATCCCTCGCCCGAGGGGCGAAGCAGCAGGGCCGGAAGACCGAGTACAAGACCCTGCTTTTCAACGTGGACGATTATGACGAGGAGCAAGGCATCTTCTCCGGCTACGGCTCCGTCTTCGGCAACGTCGATGACGGCGGCGACATCGTAGAGCCCGGAGCCTTCACGAAGACCATCGCCGAAGGATTTGAGCGAGTGAAGATACTCGCGCTGCATAACGACAGCCTTCTCCCCATCGGACGCCCACTTGAAGTCAGAGAGGACAGCAAGGGCCTCTACATCAAGGCCAAAATCAGCGACACCGCGATGGGGCGCGACGTCAAGGTGCTGCTGAAAGACGGCGTCCTCAATGAGCTGTCCATCGGGTACGACCCCATCGTATTCGACTACGACGAAACGGGCATCCGTCACCTCCGGGAGGTAAAGCTCTGGGAGGTGAGCGTCGTGACGTGGGCCATGAACCCCGAGGCGACGGTCATCGGCTACAAGGCCGCAGAGACCGCCGACAGGGCCGTGAAGCTCACCGAGGACGCGGCCGCAGAGGTCAAGGAAGGCCGGAAAATCAGCTCCGCCCGCCTCAAGACACTCAAAGAGGCGAGCGAGACGATGAAGAAGGCAGCCAAGACCCTCGACGCCCTCATTTCCGAAGTCGAAGGCGAGAAATCCAAGTCGCGCAAGCGTTATCCCATCCGGGGCCTCAAGAAAGCCCCGGCCCAACCCACCATTGAAATCACACTCTAAAGGAGGAACACCAACAATGGCTATGAACAACAAAAACACTCCCAGCGGCAAGTCCCTCAAGATGAGCGCAGACGACCTCAAGGAGATGGTGAAGGCCGCCGTCGCCGAGTGCCTCGGCGAGGAGAAGGAAGACACCCCGCCCGCCGAGGAGACCGCCGGTGAGGGCATGGACGTCATGAGCGTCATCGAGGAGGCTGTCGAGGCCGCCACCGAGAAGCGCAAGGCCCGCAAGGAGGCCGGTGAGGAGGTGCCCGAGGAGATCACTCCCGACGAAATCATCGCCGAGGCTGCCGCCATCCTTGACGGTCTCACCGCCGAGGAGGAGGCCAAGGCCGACGACGCCGAGACCGAGGAGAAGTCCGAGGAGGAGGTCGCGGAGGGCAAGGCCACCAAGACCACCACCGCCCGCCAGACCAAGAAGCGCACCGCAGCCCCCGCGCAGCGCAAGTACGCGGACATCTATCTGCCCCGCAAGGTCGTCGCCGTCGAGAAGAAGAAAATCCCCGCCGACGTGCAGCTCGCCCGCGCTGTAAAGTGTCTGGACGTCTTTGGCCGCCACGACCCAGAGGCCGCAGCCTACTACGCCAAGAAGAACTACGGCGATGAGGCTATGGCCCGCGAATTCAAGGCCATGTCCGCCACCTCCCCCAGCTCCGGCGGCTATCTCATCCCGGAGATTTACCTCGATGAGATTATCGAGATGCTGTACGCCAAGACCGTCATCTTCGAGCTCGGCGCTCGCAAGGTGCCTATGGCAAACGGCAACCTCAACATCCCCAAGATGACCTCCGGCGCTCGTGCGACGTGGGGCGGCGAGGCTCGTAAGATTGCCAAGAGCCAGCCCACCTTCGGCAACATCAAGATGAGCGCGAAGCGCCTCGAGGCCATTGTGCCCCAGACCCGTGAGCTGCTCATGAGCACCAACTACTCCGCCGATGCCCTTTTCGCCAACGACCTCACCCGTCGCATGGAGCTGGGCCTCGACTACGGCGGTATGTTCGGCAGCGGCGGCGAATTCCAGCCCCTTGGCATCGCCAAGAACAAGGAGGTCGAGACCGTTGACGCTACCGCGCTGAACAACACCGACCTCGCCAGCGCGGACGGCAAAATCACCGCCGACTTCCCCGTATGGCTGGTGTCCAAGGTGCTGGCGAAGAACGTGGACGACCTCAGCCTCGGCTGGACGTTCAACAGCTTCGTCGAGGGCTTCCTCAAGAACATGAAGACCACCACGGGCGTGTACATCTACCGCGAGGAGATGAACGGCGGCAAACTGCTGGGCTTCCCCTACAAGGTCTCCAACCAGATTGAGACCGCCAGCAACAAGACCACCATCATCTTCGGCAACTGGGCCGACCTCCTCGTGGGCGAGCAGCTCGGCCTCGAGACCTACACCACCCTCGACGGCTCTTGGACGGATGAGAACGGCGTCCAGCACAACGCCTTCGAGGAGAACCTCTCCGCCACCCGTGCCCTCATGTATGTGGACATCGCGGCCCGTCACGCGGAGAGCTTCATCGTCGTCAAGAACGTCGCCATCGCGTAAAGCGAAGGCGCATAACACCAAAGGAGGAACAGCAGCATGAAAAGAGAACTTCTTGAGAACGTGAAGGTGCAGCCCTACACCAGCGGCGACGCCATCGACAGAGAGGGCTACCTCTCTGCCGTGCTTGGCGTCTCCCTCGGCGCTGCCACCGGCACCCCCACCGGCATCACCGTCAAGGTGACGTTTACCGAGTGCGACACCGAGGGCGGCAGCTACACCCCTGTTGCCGACAAGCTCGTTGTGCCCGGCAAGACCACCGACGACACCGGCGCGGTCACCATCGAGGCCGACCCCGCAGGCAGCGAGCTCCACAACATCGACATCGACCTCGTGGGCTGCAAGCAGTTCATCAAGGCGACTGTCGCCGTGGAGTGCACCGGCGGAAGCTCCCCGAGCTGCACCGCCACCTGCGCCATCGCCCTCGGCGATAAGAACGTGCAGCCGGTGTAAGGAGGGAAACGGCTATGTCCAGAGTGTATAAGCAGCCCCGCCCCGAGAGCAATAAGAAGGCGGCCCCGGTGACGGAGACCAAGGACACCGGCAGCGCGGGCAAGGGCAAGAAGAACACCGAGAAGGTCGAGGAGGGCGGCGAGTAGCCGCCCTCTTTTCCTTCCGACAGGAGGTGACGAACCTATGAGCGCAAAGCTGGCCGACAACGCCCTCACCACCCTCGAGGACGTAAAAATCATGCTCGGCATCGCCCCGGACGACGTGGATGAGCAGCGAGACGCCATGCTCGTGAACCTCATCAACTACGCCTCGGCGTGGATTGAGCGGATGACAGGCCGGAAGCTCGGGCGTCAGCAGTACACACAACGCTACGTCGCCTCTGGGACGCAAGAGCTCGTCTTGCTCCAATGGCCCATCATAAATGTCGAGTACGTCAAGGACACCACCGACGGGAGCATCATCCCGCCGGAGGAGTACGACTACACCGTAGACGGAGAAATCGGCGTCCTCTACAAGGACAACGGCTGGACTTTCCGGGGCTACGTCGGCGGCCTGTCCTACGACTTCCTCCTCGCAGCGAGGTATTTGGAGGTCAAGTACACCGCCGGTTACGTTCTCCCAAAGGACGCCACGGAAGACGACCCCTGCACCCTCCCTGCAGACCTGCAGGGAGTGGTGTGGGGGATTATCCAGCAGGAATTCTCCATCATGCAGAACGGGGCGCAAGGCCTGTCCGCGTTCAGCATTTCCGACGTCTCTTGGACGTTCGACAAGAACCCGCGAGAGAGCTGGCTCACGACCATTGGCTACTACACCCGCTTGTGAGGAGGTGGGCCGTGGCGATTATCAGAGACACCCTGCGCCCAGAGCTCGAGCGCATCAAGACAGAACTCAAGGCCCTCCAAGCCTTGAAAATCCACGTCGGCATCCAAGGAGACGCAGACAGCTACCTCCTCATGATAGCCGGCGTCCACGAATACGGGGCGACCATCCGCGCCAAGAACGTAAAGAACCTCGCAATTCCCATCTCTCGGGAGGCGGAGGGGAAAAGCCCGAGGGACTTCCAAGGGCTTTTCTTCATCACGTCGGAGGAAGGGCATCTGTTCGGAGTTACGGACAAGGGGAACGGGAAATTCAATTTCCTGTTCCTTCTCCTCCCTTCCGTCACCATCCCGGAGCGCAGCTTCATCCGAGGCAGTTTCGACCCACGGGAAGAACGAACTCGCGGAGGCCTGCAAGGCAGCCATCGACAAAATTGTCCTCGAGGGGGGGAACCGCCAGAGAGGCGGCAGCACTCATCGGCGAGCGGGCGGCGGCCATGACGCAGGCCTACATCATGAAGGGCATCGACCCCGCCCAAGAGCAGCATCACAATGGAGACCACCAAGAGCGGGAAGCCCCTTTACAGCACGGGACGCCTCTACCAATCCATCACCTACGAAATCGAGGAGGGATAGCCCATGTTCAAGTACGCAAAGCCCACCATACCCCCTCGGGCTGCTGCACGACATCGAGGAGCTCGAGCCCGGCGGCAGCTACGACCAAGCGAACGGAGGCCAGTGGAAGCCCACGAAGCCGACGTCCAAGACCTTCAAAGGCGTCGTCATGCCGGTCAACAACGAAGACCTGCAGTACGCCATCGCGGGCACCTACACGCAGAACAGCCAAAAGCTCTACACCAACGGCCACAGCCTCACCGTCGGGCAGCAGGTACGAGACACCTTCGACGGGCAGGTCTATACCGTGAAGCAAGAGCTTACCCACGGGCCCATCCACCCGCTGAAACGCTATGTTGTTGAGAAGAAGGGAGTGAGCTCGCCGAAATGACATTCCTCGAAGTCAGAAACACGCTCGTCTCGAGCCTCGCGGTGGCGCTCGGCATCCCTGTCCTCTTGAGCGACCAAGTTCAGCCGGAAGCAGAGGTGCCCTTCATCGTTTACAGCATCACCGCACCATACGCATCGACGGGAGAGCTCGGCGACCACACCCAGACCGTCATCGAGGACGAAGACGGCACCGAGGCGCTCATCGACAACCGCCGCGAGCAGCCTTCCGCTACCTTCTCCTTCACTGCTTGCTCCGAAAACAGGTGGGACGGCGAAGAGTACATCTACGGAGACGATGAAGCCCAGAGCATCACAGAGAAGGCCATCGGCTACCTGTTGCAGGGCGGCTACAACGACCTCTCCAACAAGGGCATCGTCGTCGCGGAGGTTACGAACGTCGGGAACCGAACCACCCTCATCATCGACGAAGCGGCTCGCCGATATGGCTTTGATGTGCGCGTCCGCTACACCAAGGACGACCAGCGGAGGGACGACATCCTCCAAAGCGTCGTCACCAAAGAAGAAAAGGAGTGAACCAAATGCCGAAAGACGTTATCGTCGTCGTGAACCTCGACGCGAAACCGAACCCCTCGGAGGCGCTCGACATCCTCATTTTGAGCACCGCCGGGGCCAAAGACCCCGCCATTTACCGTAGCATTGAGGAAGTGGCGGAGGACTACCCCAACAGCGGCGACACCGCGAAAAGTCTATCGGAAGGTCAGCGCCCCTGTTTGAGCAGGGCAAGACCACGCTCGCAGACACCCTCATCCGCAAGGTCAAAATTCGCCGGCGTCGCGCCCCCGACCGGGCAGGACGACGGAGAGAAGGCGGAGGCTCTCATCACCGCCATCGAGACCCTCCGCCAGACCGACGACGACTGGTATATGCTACTCACCGACCAAGACGGAGACGACTACGTCAAAGCTCTTTGTGCGTGGGCGGAGGGCACGGAGCCGACAGAGGCAGAGCTCGGCGCGGGCGAGGAAGACCACCGCAAATTCTACTTCGGCCAGACTGACAACCTCTCTTTGGCCGTCAAAATCCGCCGGTGCGCCCTTATCTACACCGACACCGAGAACCTCGATGAGGAGGCGGACGCCGCCTACCTCGGCAACGTCGGGTCCGTTCTATCCTGAGAGCGTAACGTGGAAGTTCAAGGTACCGCAGGGCATCACCATGCCTGCAATCACCAGCGCCCAGAGGGAAGCCCTCGAGGAGGCAAACGTCAACTTCCTCACGGAGGAGTACAAGAAGCAGTACGTCAAGAACGGTGTCTGCTGCGACGGAGAATTCATCGACAACCAGCTCGGCGCAGACTACATCGCCAGCTACATGAGGGAGGAGCTCTACTCCGTCCTGCTCGAGAATGCGAAGGTGCCCTACACCGACGCAGGCTTCGCGCTTGTGGCCGGAGCCGTCTTCGCAACCCTCAACCGGGCCACCGACCTCGGCATCATCGCCAGAGACCCGGAGAGCGATGCGGGCGTCTTCTCCGTCGTCGTCCCGAAACGGGCCGACGCCACGGATGAGGAGGCTCGTGCCCGCCAGATGCCGGACATTACTTGGGAGGCCCTGCTCGAGGGCGCTGTCCACCGCGTCAAGGTGGTAGGCACCCTGCGGGCCACCCTCACCGCGTAAGTGAAAGGAGGAACACACCATGCCGGAAGTCAGCACCTACGACCCCAAGAAGGTCACTGTGTCCATCGGAGGCCGGGTAATCACCGGCTTTGCCGCAGACGGCGTCGTAACCCTCACCCACAATGAGGACGCCGTCACGCCCAGCGTGGGGGCCAAGGGCGACGTCGCATACAGCGAGAACGCGAACAACAGCGGCAACGCCGCCCTGCCCCTCATGAGCACGTCTTCGAGCCTCGCGTACCTGCGCGAGATTTGCGCGAAGCGGCGTCCCGTTCGCTTCTCCGTCTCGGACGTCAACGACGCCGACGCCATTTCAGGTCAGCGAGGAGAACTGCCGCATCCTCAAGATGCCGGACACCCCCAGAAGCAAAGACCCCACCACCGTCATCCGTCAACGTCTACATCCCCGACCTCAACTACCGTTAAGGCGGGGATTTAGATGGCAAAGAAGAACTGGCCGGAAAGGCCGAAATCATTATCAGAAAGGGGCTACCGAAAGTATATGGCTCGTCAGAAAAACGGTAACTGTCAACGGAACCGAATTCACCCTGCAGAGCGTTTCCCCGTCGTGGTACTACGAGACCAACGATGAGTGCGGGAACACCGGCAGCGGCAAGCGCAAGAGCGCGGAGTACATGGATAGGATGTTCAAGAACTGCGTCATCGCGCCCGCCGAGGTGAGAAACGAAGGCATGGCCTACTTCGATGAGAAGGATGACCTCAAGACCCCGGAGGGGCTCATCAAGGCCATCGAGAACTTTCTTCGAGAGTGAGGCCAGCGTAGCCGCAGCGCAGCGGCGGGCCCGGCGGAATAAGGAATTCTGGTGCATGGTGTTCGCCGGCAGCGGCATCACCTACTCCGAGCTCAAAGAAATGGACTTGAGAGAGTACCGGGAAGCCGTCGAGGCCCGCTTGCTGTGGCAAGGCGGAATGGAACCCCAACAGAAAGAAATAGCCGTCCCTTCGGGGGGCGGCTATTTCGGCATTTAAGGAGGTGAAAACTTGGCAGACGCAAGAGACCTCACCTATGGCGTAGGCTTCCAAGCGTCGGACGCCTTGAACGCCATCGAGCAGATGGAAAGCGGCCTCGGCGACGTCGATGAGGCCGTAGACCGGGCAGAGGCCGGGGCTCAGTCGTGCAGCCGCGCAATCAGCGACATGGGCGCGGCAGCGCGGACGCAGCACGGGACGCCGGAGCCGCCGCCCAGAGGATGGGCGCGGACTTCGACGACGCCGGAGACAATGCGAGTGACAGCTTCCGAAAAATGGGAGCGGAGGCCGACAGCTTCGGCGCGGCCTTCAAGAAGACGATGGCAGCGGGCATCCAGAGCGGACAGTCGCTTGCCAAGAGCTTCCGCACCGGCGTCTCCGGGGCCATCGCCTATACGCAAAAACAATTCACCGGCTTCAAGAACGACGTCACGAAGGGCGCAAAGGCCATAGGAACGGCCTTTACCCATCCCATACAGACCATAAAGGGGAAACTTGTTCAAGCCCTCAATGGGGCCGCAGACGCAGCAGACGACGTCGAGGACGAGGCCAAGGACGCAGAGCGGGCGCTCGATGACATGGGCGCGGAGGGCAGCGACGCAGGCAACCAAGTCAAGGACGCCATCAAAGGGGCGCTCGCAGCCTTCTTGAGCATCGAAGCCATCCAAGCGGCCACGGACGCCATCAAGGAATTCGCCGGCGCAGCTGTAGAGGCGGCGAAGCTCGGAGAGAACACCTCCGCGAAGTTCGATAACCTGTTCGCCGGCACAGACGTCGGGGAATGGGCCGACAACTACGCGGACGCCGTTCACCGCAGCAACACAGAAGTTCAAGGCTTCCTCGTCAGCAACCAAGCCCTCTACACCAACCTCGGCATCACAGACGACGCGGCGGCGAGCTGTCCAAGACGACCACGTCCCTCGCCTACGACTTCGGAAACGCCTTTTCGATGGACGATACCGAGGCCCTCACCCTCATCCAAGAGGGCATCCAAGGAAACGGGGAGGCCCTCGCTGAGTACGGCGTAAAGCTGGACGAAGCGACGGTCAAGGCGCAGGCCATGAAGATGGGCCTCGGGGATAACATCGACGAAATGGATGAAGCCACCCTTGCACAAGTCCGGCTCGCCTCTATCATCGAGCAGAGCTCCAAGGTGCAGCAGGCAGCCATCAACCAGACCGACGGCCTCACCAATAGCACCAAGAGCCTCAACGGCATCTGGACGAATTTCATGGAGGACGCCGGAGGAAAGTTCACCCCGTCATCGAGCAGTTCCTCAACACCATCATCGAGGCGTGGCCGACCATCGAGCCCATGCTCCTCGGCCTCGTGGAAATGCTCTCGGAGGGCCTTTCGCAGGCCATGCCGGTCATCATGGAGCTCGGGCAGGCCCTTCTGCCCGTCCTCACAGACGTCCTCGGCACGGTATTCCAAGCCGCAGTACCGCTCATCGAGGTATTCGGAAACCTCGCGCAGACCGTTTTGCCGCCACTGGCGAGCATCCTCGGCCTGCTGGTCGAAACCCTTATGCCGCCGCTGACGGAGATTTTGAACGTCATCATCTCGCTCATCGAGCCCCTTATGCCGGTCATTCAGAGCATCGCAGAGGCCATTCTCCCGCCGATTGCAGAGCTGCTCGGGCTCATCGCCCCCATCCTCGAAGCCCTTTCCCCTGTCCTTGAGGTCATCGGGAATGTTCTTGGCGTCATCGGGGACGTGCTCGGCACTATCATTGGCTGGCTTGCAGACGGCGTCGGAGCCGTTGTCAATTTCTTCTCCGGCCTTTTCGGAGGCGCGAAGGACAGCAAGGAGGAGGTCGAAGGGCTCAACGGAGCCGTCAACGGCCTGCAAGAGAGCGCGAACACGGAGGTCAGCCTCGCCGTCGATACGTCGCAGTACACCTCGGACGTTACCGGGGCAGCAACGGAGGCCAACGCCACCGCGCAGGAAAGCATCATCGAGACCAAGGACATCACAGACCTTAACCTCAAGACGATGGGCGCGGAGGCCAGCAGCACCTACGCCACGATGGCAATAGACGCAGAAACGGCATGGAGCCGGATGACGGCGGCTGCGGAGAGCGGGGCGAACGCATCGTCGCAGCCTTCAACCGCATCGCCTCGGCGGCGGCCAGCGCGAGCAGCGCGTCCGTAAGCGTCGGCGTGACGTCCATTCCCGGAAACGCGGAAGGCACCGACAACTTTGAAGGTGGCTGGACGCGCATCAATGAGGAGGGCGGAGAGGTCGCCTTCCTCCCGCAGGGCACGGCCATCATCCCGGCGGACAAGAGCGAGCAGCTCATCGCCGGCGCATCGAGCAACATCAACTCCTCGAGCAGCTTCTCCCCGAGCCTCACCCTGCAAGTGCAGGGGAACATAGACCAAGGCACCGCCGACAGCATAATGGCGCAGGCGGAGGCCATGTTCCGGCGGCTCTACAAGGAGATGCGAGAGGAGGAGTACGACACCATGAACATCAAGAACGCCTACGCATAAGGAGGTGACAGCGCATGGCATACACCATCACGGGCCGGAAAAGCGGCTCGGTGCGGTTCGAGCCGGACACCATCGGCAACATCCAAAGCGAGGCCGTCTCTATGTCCAGCAAAGTCACCTCGAACCCCATCGAGAACGGCGCAGACATCAACGACCACGTCGTAAAAGACCCGGTCAAATTCTCCATAAGCGGCACCATCATCGGCGGCCAACAGGGACAGCAGACGCTACAAACCATGCGAGACCGCCGGGACATCGTAACCTACACAGGGCGCGTCCGCATCGCAAACCTCGTCATCACAAGCCTCTCTTTCGACTACGGGGCCAAGAACGCGAAGGGCTGCACCTTCAAGGTGTCCTTCCAGCAGGTCAACATCTCCTCCTCGGAGGTGGTCGAAGTCGGGGCGATGCCGATGATGACGCAGCAGGACACCGGGAAGCCTACGAGCTACTCGACGGCCCAGACCAAGAAAACCAGCAGCGACGGGCTCAAGACCACCGTGTCGGAGACCATTTCCAGCAGTGCCTACGCCGCCTATGTGAACAGCTACAACAGCAAACCGGCCAGCAGCAGCGGCCCCGCCACCAGAGCGACGGCCAGCTACAACGGCGTGAGCTGACGGAAGGAGGGCGGCTATGGCATTACAGCTTATCGACCTTGGAAACGAGGTCGAGGTCGTCGAGATTGATACGAGCAAGGTGCCCTACACCTTCTCCGTCAAGCTCACAGACAAGACCTACACTTTCACGGTCAAGTACAACGAGGCGGGGAGCTTCTTCACAGTAGACCTCGCCACCAGCGACGGGGAGCCGCTCGTCTACGGCGACATTGTCCGCTACGGGCGGCCCCTTTTCGGGAGCGTGGAAGACGAACGCTTCCCCCTCCCGGTCATCATCCCCCAATGCCTCACCGGGGAAGACATCGACACAGTGACGTTCGACAACTTCGGGAAGCAAGTCAAGCTGTACCTCCACGAGAGGAGGGTCGAGTGATGGACTTCTGGCTCCGCAGCGCGACCCTCCAAATCGGGGGGGAACAGATACTCGATGGATGACCTCGCCTTCGACTTCGAGGTGCCGTTCGAGGACAGTGATGAGCTCACAACGGCCACCGTCAACGCCTACAACCTATCGGCGAACACCCGGAACAGCATCAAGAAGGGAGACCCGGTCATCATCAATGCCGGCTACGAAGGAGACCTCGGCGTCATCTTCGTCGGGCAGGTGTCCGGCCTTTCCCACAAGCACAGCAGCACAGAATGGACGACCAAAATCACGGCCACGGAGGCCCTCGACCAATGGCTCACGGCACAGGTCAACAAGACCTACACCAAGAGCATAAAGGCGAAGGCGATGGTGCAAGACCTTCTCAACATCTTCGGCATCGAAGTCGGAACCTTTGAGCTCGCCATCGACAAGGAATACCCTCGCGGGAGGGTATGCAAAGGAAAGCTCAAGGACGTTTTGAAGGAAATCGTCGTGAGCGACTGCAAGAGCCGGTTCCTCATCCGCTGCGGGAAAATCATCATCAACAACCCGGCGGACGGCGTTAACAAGGGCTACCTGCTATCGCCAGAGACCGGCCTCCTCCGCACGGATGAGGAAAAGGTCGTCATCGAGGTCGAGACAGACCTCGACACCAAGAAGACCACCGAGGAGAAGGACGAAGAAGCCCAGACCAAGAAGCGGAACAGCCTTCTCAACTACCACCTCGGCCCCGCCGACATCATCCGCATCCAGTCGAGTGACCTCAACGGGCAGTTTATTATCGTCCGGGGCACCCACAAGGGCAGCCAAAGCGGCGACTGGAAGACAGAAATCGAGGTGAGGCCCGCATGAACACGCCGCAGTACAGATACGAGCAGCAGCAGAAGAAGAAAGCGGCAGAAGCCATCAACGTCGCCCAAATCGTCAAGGTCACGGCCTACGATGGTGCGAAGCAGACCGTCGATGTGCAGCCAATCTCCAAAAGGCTCGAGCAGGGAACCTACCAGAGCCAGCCTCCAATCCTCGGCGTACCCATCGTGTGCGACAGGGGCGGAGGCTTCTCCAAGAAGGTCGCCTACAAGGCCGGAGACATCGGCCTCGTGGTCTTCTGCGACCATGACATCGACAACGCCGTGAGCAGCGGCACCGAGGGAGAGCCAAACACAGAGCGCAATCACTCGGCCACCGACGCCATATTCATCGGCGGCATCCTGCCCGGCAGCGCCAGCAACAGCCTCCCGGACGGATACGCCATCGGAACAGAGGGCGGCTCCATCTACCTCGTCGTCAAGGAGGACGGCATCGAAGTTCTCGGAGACACGAAGGTCACGGGAGACATTACCATCATCGGCGATGTTGCTGTCACCGGGGACGTTACCGTCACCGGCAGCATCACGGCCACGGGCGACGTCACCGCCGGGGGCATCAGCCTCAAGAACCACATTCACACCTGCCCGGACGGGCAGACATCTACACCGCAGTAAAGGAGGGAAGCAAGTGGACAGAAACATGACGTTGAAAATCGACCCCGAGACGATGGACATCCCCCTCGACGAAGATGGGAACATGGTGCTCATCTACGGCGACGAAACCACGGCGCAGTGCGTCCGGCTTACCCTTCTCACATGGAAGGGCGGCTTCCCTCTCGACGAGAGCCACGGCACCGACTACGAGCGCATCTTCGGACGGCGGCGCTCCGACCTCGAGAACGATGAGGTCGAGGAGGTACTACGGGAGGCCATCTTCCAAGAGACGGACGTCGAGCAGATAGACCAGCTTGACGCAGAGACAGACGGGCGCGAGCTCAACGTCGCCTTCTCCGGCACCCTTTACAGCGGCCAGACCATCAGCATGGAGGTGACGCAGCAGTGAGCACACAAAACGAATGGGGCCTCACGGAGCGAGGCTTCCGAAGGCCCACATACACGGAGCTTCTCGATGCCCTCGAGTACAAGGCAAGGGAGCTGTTCGGCAGCAAGGCGAACCTCACCGTCCGTTCGCCCATCGGCCTGTTCCTGCGAATTTTCGCATGGATTTTGAATATGCTCTTTTCCACCATCGAGGACGTCTACAACTCGCGCTTCGTTGACACGGCGGTAGGAACTTCTCTCTACAACCTCGGCAAGGCCATCGGCCTCAAGCTCCTGTCGGAGCAGAAGTCGAGCGGCTACCTCCAAATTACGGGTACGCCAGGAACCATTGTCCCCGTAGGGTGGCTCGCAGGAACCGTAGCGGGCCTCCAATTCGTTGTCATGGCGCAGGGGGAGATAGGAACAGGGGGAACCGTCCTTCTGCCCGCACAGGCCACCACAGCGGGCCCAGAGGGCAACGTAGCAACGGGCACCGTCACCGTCGTCATCAACCCCGGCATCCCGGAGGGAATAACGGCGGTCACGAACCCGGCAGCCTTCGACGGAGGCCGGGCCCGCGAGACGGATGAGGAATACCGGGACAGGTATTACCAATCCGTGGACTATGCCGGCGGCGTCAACGCAGACGCCATCCGGGGCGAGATTTTGCAGAACGTCGAAGGCGTCTACTCGGCCATCGTGTACGAGAACGACACCGACGAAACAGACAGCGAGGGCCTCCCCCCGCACAGCATCGAGGCCGTCGTCTACGGCGGGCTCGACAGCGACGTCGCGCAGCAGATTTTCCGGCGCAAGGCGGCAGGCATCCAGACCTACGGAAGCACCTCCGTCGCCGTCCTGTCTTCCAGCGGCGTCACCTACAACATCAAATTCTCGAGGCCGACCCTCGTGCCGGTGTGGATTAAGGTCACAGACCTCGAGACGGACGCCAACCCGTTTCCCTGTGGACGGGAAAGACCAAATCGCGCAGGCCCTCATCGACTACATCGGCAGCGACGTGAAAGGCGGGACGACCATCGGAGAGACCGTGTATTACAACCGGCTCCCGGAGGTCATCTACACCATCCCCGGCGTCCTCGACTTCACACTCCAGACCAGCCCAGACGGCAGCGACTACGGCACCTACAACATCGAGGTAGACACCAGAGAGAAGGCATACACCGAGAAAGCGAAGGTGAGCGTCACATGAGCCACGGCTACCTACACACAATGCTCGATATGCTCACCGGCGCGTACAACCGGGACGACGTGAGGAACGCATACAGCAGCCTCCCCCTCGAGACCAACATCGGGCGGCTGTTCAACGCCCTTGCGTGGGGCCTTGAGCTTATCCACGACCAGAGCGACAAGATACTCCTCTGGGACGACCTTGACAACGCGCAGGGCGCGGTATTAGACCGCTACGGGGAGAACTTCGGCGTAGCCCGAGACGGGGCTCCTGACGCCTTCTACCGCCTGCTGATTAAGGTCAAGATGATAAGCCTCCTCTCCGGCGGCGACATCGAGACCGTCATCAATGCGGCGGCGACCCTTTTCGACATCGAGCCGGAGCAAGTAGACCTCGACGAAGTTTTCCCCGCGAAGGTGTGGATATATGTGGACGAAGCAGACCTCGAAGCCGAGAAGATTGACACGGCGGAGCTCATCGCCGGCGTCATGAAGCGCATCGTCGCAGCAGGCGTCGGGATGAGGCTTTTCCTCCGCACATACCGGCGGAACGAAGCGACACTCTACCTCAACACCGGGGCAGCCATCTCGTCGAGAATGACGATAAGGCCCCCGGTCATCAACCGCAGGGCCAGCAGCACCATCTACCTCAACAGCTACGCCTACGAGCTGGCACACATCACAATCCGGCCAGCATATTAAACAGACAGGAGGAACAGCACAATGCCAGAAATCGGCTACAACGACGGCAGCTACCTCACCCAAAAAGGGAACGACCTCATCGCCAAGCTCATGGCCTCGGGGGAGGGACTGCAATTCACCCGCGTCAGCGTCGGCGACGGGAGCATCCCTTCGGGCAGCAGCCCGGACAGCATGACAGACCTCGGGCACGAAGTTATGGAAGGCATGATTGCCTCTATCGCCAATAGCAACAACGGAGAAGTGTCCATCGTCGCGCAGGTCAGCAGCGTCGGCGTCGAGACCGGCTTCAACGCCACGGAGCTCGGCCTCTGGGCCACAGACCCGGACGAAGGAGAAATCCTCTACACCTACCTTTCCCTGCAGGAACACCCGGAATGGATACGCCCGGACGGCGACGCCGTGAACAAGCTGGCGACCTTCACACTCGTTACCATTGTCTCGAGCGTCAGCATCGTCACCGCCATCATCAACCCGGACGCCTTCGCAACGATGGCAGACCTCGCCAACTACGCCCTCATCGGCCACGGGCACGAAATTTTCCGACATCTCCGGCCTGCAGGAAATCCTCGATGACTACGGAGACGAAATTGACCTTCTTTCCGACCTTATCAGCGGGGATATGCCCGGCGGCATTACGTTCAGCGCAGACTTCGCAGCCCTTTCCAACGTCACCATCATCGACGGCGTGTGGAACCAGACAGCGAGGCTCATTGAGGCATGACGACGGCGGTTCTCTGTACGGAGGAGACCGCCGCCTGTCTCATACCGCACCTCATTTCCGAATTGGAGACGCCCTGCCCGTGCAGGCGGCATGACGGGCTATATCTCACCGGCACCAGCATAGACGGCAGGCGGGTGAGCATCACAGTGAAGAAAGGCGTCCTCGAAGTTGAGGGCATCAGCCAAGAGGAGCTCGACGCCCTCGCCGAAAGGAGGTGTCTGCTACGAACGGCAAGCCCGGCGAACTCACCGCCATAAGCAAGGCAAAAGACCTTGTGAACCATACCATGTGGGCCAGCAATAAGGTGTTTCCGAAAAGCGTCCGCTTCACACTTTCACAGCGGATGGAGACAGCGGCCCTCGACGTTCTGGAATGCCTCATAGAGGCGAACGAGATATTCCCTCGCAGCGCCGCAGAGACAGCAGAACGCCTCGACCTTCAAAAGAGAGCTCTTACGAAATGTAAGCTCCTCCTCAACCTACTCGACATAGCCCTCGAAAGGGGCTACATCGACATCCGCCGCTGCGAGGATTGGACGAAGAAGATACTCGACGTCAAGAACCTCACAGCTTCATGGCGGAAGAAGGATGCAGCGCGGTTCAGCCCGAAAGGCTGACGGCGTTTCATTGGGGTATTCCTTGTACGGCATCGACTTTTGTTGTGCGTAGTGCGCTCCCCGAACGCGTCGAACTCGAACAACGTCCGCAACGTGAACTCGGACGGGACGCTCAACAACAACAACGCGTACAACGGCAACAACGGCGTCCGCCCGGCTTCGGTGGAATTTACCGCGACCAAGTAGCCCCCGCTGCGGCGGGGCCGAAAGCAGAGGCCCACCCATCAAAGGAAGGAATATCCCGTCCAAAGGCATACCGCCGAGGATAAACACATAGCACCGACGCCCGCAGCCGCCAGGCCATGCGGCGGTTTTGCGGTGTTTGGAGGAGCCCAAGCAGATGCAGAAAACGAAGGTCAATTTTGATACCGTCTACGAATTTGAAACGCTCTACAACGCCTACCGGGCAT
>ENA-OQCL01000226-OQCL01000226.1-human-gut-metagenome-genome-assembly--contig:-NODE-226-length-29986-cov-19.123681_pt1 | contig 29986 bp, 34 predicted proteins | sample MGYA00242502_ERZ504586 | MGnify/ENA primary metagenome ERZ504586 (study PRJEB26092, sample SAMD00036316) | human gut metagenome | host: Homo sapiens | study: EMG produced TPA metagenomics assembly of... | reverse complement strand
ACCGTTAAAGCCACGCATAAACCTCTTTAGCTGGCTATGGTAGCTATTGATATGTTGGATATTATAAATGCCTTTCTTGGCTTTGCCAGTCTTTAACTGCACAAGGTCAATGCCATTGGCATTTGTAAATCTCACATAGGAGTTCATCTTGTCCGTAACAAGAGTGGAATTGGTCTTAATCCTACCATCATAAATATGATGTAAATCTCTTGTAGAAACTCTACCAGTATTCGTAATCTTGGAGATAGACAAGCCATTCCTATTAACCGCACAAGGAACACATACCTTTTCTTGGGACAAGCCTCTGATATGTGTAGAATGACCACGCTTATGAGCCTTGCGTGGCATAGCAAATGTCTTACTCTTGCTATGATTGCCCTTGTACGAGATGGCGAAAAAATGTTTCGTCAGCCTCAATAATGCCGTCAAGGGTAACATCGTCTGCCATATTCTGAAGTGCATCCAAAATCTTGTGTCTCCAAAGGAATGCGGTGTTTCTGTGAATCCCACAAGCAACAGCAGTCTTACGAATGGATAAGCCATTCATCATACAATCAATGTACTGCTCCCACACGGACAAGTCTTTTCTTGTACCAGACACAATGGAGTTCGTAGCAATCACGAAGGACTTGCCACAATCCTTACATACATATCGCTGTGTGCCATCTTTACGATGACCATTGCGAACCACATGGATACAGCCACAAAGAGGGCATACACGACCATTTGCAAAGCGTTCCTTTGCTACGAAATCTTCAATATTCAAAGACTTTACAAAGGCAGGACTTAAAAGCATTGTTTTAAGGCTTTCCTGCTCTGCGACAGTCAACTTACCGATAATATCTAATGCGTCTTTGATAGTAGGCATATCCAATTACCTCCTTCGGTGGTACTGTTTCTTACTATTATTATACGATATTTCTCGTCAAAAATCAACCATTTGTTGTGACAGAGCCATAATAAAAAAATAAAGAGCCGCAACCCCACATTCGTGGAGCTGCGGCTCTTCATTCTATATCATAGAGAGAGTTATGAGGGAAAACAAGGTCCAAACGCCGATTCCCTGCCACGTTCAGCCGTTGATGCTGATCGTGTGCGAAGGCTCTGCCTTCTCGGTGAGTTTCGGCATGCAGACGGTCAGGACGCCGTCCTTGTACTCCGCCGTCGCTTTCGACTCATCGATGTTGTCGATGTAGAACGAACGGCTCATCGAAGTCGAGCGGCGCTCACGGCGTACGTAATTGCCCTTCTCGTCCTTCTTGTCATTATCCTCTGCCGTCTTCGTGGCAATCGTCAGGTAATGGTCCTCATACGTCAGGGAGATATCCTCTTTCTTGAGGCCCGGCAGTTCAGCTGTGAGCTCATAGCTCGTGCCGTTATCCTTGACATCGACCTTGAAGTCCGGTGCCTTGAAATTCGTCAGGAACGGCTCATCGAAGACATCAAACAGACGATCAAAAGCATTCTCTTCTTTCGCGAGATCTTTACGCGATGCAAATGGAACCAAACCAAACATAAAGCAAATCCCCTTTCTGCAACTTGCCGGAGTGGCACGCCAACGCGTGTTGCTGTCCGGGAACTATTGAACTTCTTGATGAAGCCTCGGGGCCTCGCCCTTTTGGATTTCTCTCCTCCGGGGCTCTCTCCCTCGCTTCAATTATTATTGTACCACAATTAGTCAAAATGTCAATAGGTCAAATGAACAAAATTTATTTTTTTGCGCGGCTGAACGCAAGACAGGTATACAAAACAGAAAGCCGCAATCCTTTTGGATTGCGGCTCTTCTGCTGCCTGACGGCCCCCTTTTGAGCGCCGTCTCTCTATGCAAGTTTCCCGTCAGCGGGAATTATTTGTTCATTGCTTCCTGTACAGCAACAGCGACAGCGACCGTCATGCCGACCATCGGGTTGTTGCCTGCACCGATGAGGCCCATCATGTCGACGTGTGCCGGAACGGAGGAAGAACCTGCGAACTGAGCATCGCCGTGCATACGACCCATCGTATCCGTCATACCATAGGAAGCCGGGCCGGCTGCCATGTTATCCGGATGGAGCGTACGGCCCGTGCCGCCGCCCGAAGCGACCGAGAAGTACTTCTTGCCCTTCTCGATGCAAGCCTTCTTGTAGCAGCCAGCGACCGGATGCTGGAAGCGCGTCGGGTTCGTGGAGTTACCCGTGATGGAGATATCGACATCTTCGTGCTCCATGATGGCAACGCCTTCCTGGACGGAGTCAGCGCCGTAGCACTTGACCTTTGCACGCTCCGGATCCGTGCCGTACTTGATCTCCTCGACGATGTTGAGCTTGCCCGTCTTGAAGTCGTAGTCCGTCACGACATACGTGAAGCCGTTGATGCGGCTGATGATCTGAGCAGCATCCTTGCCGAGGCCGTTGAGGATGACGCGCAGCGGGTTCTTGCGGACCTTGTTGGCCGTCTTAGCGATACCGATAGCGCCTTCAGCAGCTGCGAAGGACTCGTGGCCTGCGAGGAATGCGAAGCAACCAGCATCCTCAGAGAGGAGCATAGCGCCGAGGTTGCCGTGGCCGAGACCGACCTTGCGGTGGTCAGCAACAGAACCCGGTACGCAGAAAGCCTGGAGGCCTTCGCCGATAGCCTTAGCGGCATCAGCAGCCTTCGTGCAGCCCTTCTTGATGGCGATGGCAGCACCGAGCGTGTAAGCCCATTTTGCATTCTCGAATGCGATTGGCTGGAGATCTTCTACGATCTGATACGGGTTGATGCCCTTCTCGTCGCAGACTTTCTTAGCATCTTCAATGGAAGCCAGACCATACTGTTTGCAGACTTCGTTGATTTTATCAATACGGCGCTCATAGCCTTCGAATAATGACATTCTATTCATTCCTTCCTTTTACCTTGAAACTCGGAATCTCGTCACGCAGCGAGGATATTACTCTTCGCGCGGATCGATGAACTTGACGCCGTCAGCGAAGCGGCCCTTCGTGCTCGTGTTGGCCTTGATTGCCTCATTGGCATCCTTGCCTGCACGGACAGCTTCCATGACTTTGCCGAGCTGTACGACTTCGTAGCCGATGATGCGGCCTTCATTGTCGAGAGCGAGCTTCGTGACATAGCCTTCTGCGAGTTCGAGGTAACGCGGGCCCTTCTTGAGCGTGCCGTAGAGCGTACCGACCTGGCTGCGCAGGCCCTTGCCGAGGTCATCGAGACCAGCGCCGACCGGCAGGCCGTTATCGGAGAACGCCGTCTGGCTGCGGCCGTAAGCGATCTGCAGGAAGAGCTCACGCATAGCCGTGTTGATGGCATCGCAGACGAGGTCCGTGTTGAGTGCTTCGAGGACCGTCAGGCCCGGAAGGATTTCAGCAGCCATGGCAGCGGAATGCGTCATACCCGAGCAGCCGACCGTCTCAACGAGGGCTTCCTGGATGATGCCGTCTTTGACGTTAAGCGTCAGCTTGCAGGCACCCTGCTGCGGAGCGCACCAGCCAACACCGTGCGTCAGACCGCTGATGTCCTGGACGTTCTTGGATTTTACCCATTTGCCTTCTTCAGGAATCGGGGCAGCACCGTGATGTACTTCCTGTGCTACGCATGCCATGTCTTCCACTTTCTGTGAATAAGCAATCATTGTTCGTATTCCTCTCTTTTCTAAAATATAATACTGAGGTGCATTCTCTCTGGGGCCAGCATTGAGGGCAGGGGCCCCTGCCCTTCCTTGCTCAAGGGAATGCTGCCTCTATCGCGCAATCAAAGCTCTACGAGGTTCTTGCCCGTCATCTCTTTCGGGATGTCGAGACCAGCGAGCGTCAAGAGCGTCGGTGCGATATCGCAGAGCGCGCCGTCCTTGACGGATTTGACGCGGTCCGAAACGACGATGAACGGCACAGCGTTCGTCGTGTGCTTCGTGAACGGCTGGTTGTTGACGTAGTCCATCATCTTATCGGCATTGCCGTGGTCTGCCGTGATGCAGACCTCGCCGCCGACTTCCTTGATGGCAGCGACGAAGCGGCCGACGCAGGAGTCAACCGTCTCAACAGCCTTGACGACTGCCGGGAAGACGCCCGTATGGCCGACCATGTCGCAGTTCGCGTAGTTAAGGATGATGAAGTCGTACTTCTCGGAACGGATGGCCTCGCAGACCTTATCCGTGACCTCGACGGCGCTCATCTCCGGCTTGAGGTCATACGTAGCGACCTTCGGGCTCGGGACGAGGATGCGGTCCTCGCCCTTGTACGGCTCCTCGACGCCGCCGTTGAAGAAGAACGTGACGTGCGCGTACTTCTCCGTCTCAGCGATGCGGAGCTGCGTGAGGCCGTTGTCCTGGATGATCTCGCCGAGCGTCTTGTCGATGTGCTCCGGCGGGAAAGCGACCGCTGCATTCATGCCGTCCTCGTACTGGGAGAACGTAGCGAACGGAATCTTGAGATCCTCGTCGCGCTCGAAGCCGTCGAACGTCTCGTCGACGAATGCATGCGTGAGCTGGCGGGCACGGTCCGGGCGGAAGTTGAAGAAGATGGCGCCGTCGCCGTTCTTCATGCCCTCATAACCCTTGACGACGAACGGCACGACGAACTCGTCGTTGACGCCGTTCTCGTAGCTTGCCTTGAGGCCGGCTACCGGGTCGTCTGCTACGACGCCCTCTGCATGAGCGATGGCCTCATAGGCCTTCTGCTCGCGGTCCCAGCGATGGTCGCGGTCCATTGCGTAGTAGCGGCCGGCGACCGTCGCGATCTTGCCGACGCCGATCTCCTTGCACTTTGCCTCGAGCTCCTCGAGGTACGGCTGTGCGCTCTGCGGCGGCACATCGCGGCCGTCGAGGAAGGCGTGGACATAGACGTCCTTGACGCCCTGCTGCTTTGCCATCTCGAGCAGTGCGTAGAGGTGACCCTGGTGGCTGTGTACGCCGCCCGGGGAAACGAGGCCGAGCAGATGGACAGCGCCGCCATTGGCCTTGGCATCCTGCATGATCTTGACGAGGACTTCGTTCTTGAAGAAGTCGCCGTTCTTGATATCACGCGTGATGCGCGTGAGCTGCTGGTAGACGAGGCGGCCGGCACCGATGTTCGTGTGACCGACTTCCGAATTGCCCATCTGGCCGTCCGGCAGGCCGACGAATTCGCCGGAAGCCTGCAGGTGGCTCGTGTTGTAGTTTGCCATGAGGCCGTCGAGGACCGGAGTCTTCGCAGCTTCTACGGCATTGCTCTTGTCGAGCTTACCACCGAGACCGCAGCCATCCATGATGATGAGTGCGACCGGTGCGTGTTTGATCTTTGCCATTGTGGATTATTGCTCCTTCTGAAGGATACAGAAAATCGGGAATCAGTAGTTGACGATCTCGCTGAAGTCCTTAGCCTTGAGCGATGCACCGCCGACGAGGGCGCCATCGACATTCGGCTGCTTCATGAGGTCTTTGATCGTAGCCGGCTTGACGCTGCCGCCGTACTGGATGCGGATGCCGTCAGCTGCTTCCTGGCCGAATTCTGCTGCAACCGTCTTACGGATGTGTGCGCAGACTTCCTCAGCCTGCTCGAACGAAGCCGTCTTGCCCGTGCCGATTGCCCAGATTGGCTCATAAGCGATGACAAGCTGAGCGACTTCTTCCGGCTTGAAGCCAGCGAGAGCAGCCTTGACCTGGCCTGCGACGAAGTCGAGGTAGACACCGGCTTCGCGCTGCTCGAGGGACTCACCGCAGCAGATGATCGGCGTGATGCCAGCAGCGAAAGCAGCATGAGCGCGCTTGTTGACGCCCTCATCCGTCTCGCCGAAGTAACCGCGGCGCTCGCTGTGGCCGAGGACGCAGTAGTCTACGCCGATCTCGTTGAGCATGCCCGTGGAGATCTCGCCCGTGAAGGCACCATGGCTTTCCCAATGGACGTTCTGTGCACCGACGTGGATGTTCGTGCCGAGTGCTGCGTCAGCGACAGCTGCGAGAGCCGTAGCCGTCGGGCAGACGACGACCGTGACCTTGGCGTCCTTGACGAGCGGAGCCAGACCGCGAACGAGGTTCTTGCCCTCGACGATCGTGTTGTTCATCTTCCAGTTGCCTGCAATGATCGGAGTTCTTGCCATTTTTGAAATACCTCCTAATGCTGTATCAGATGGCGTGGAGGCCTGCCCTGCAGGCCCCACACCCAAACCTTACTTCTCTTATTTGTCAGCCAGTGCTGCGATGCCCGGCATCTCTTTGCCTTCGAGGAACTCGAGCGTAGCGCCGCCGCCCGTGGAGACGTGCGAGATCTTGTCCGTCAGGCCCGTCTTCTTGAGGGCTGCAACGGAGTCGCCGCCGCCGACGATGGAGATAGCGCCGTTTTCCGTAGCCTTGGCAACAGCCTCAGCGACAGCCAGCGTGCCATGAGCGAATTTATCGAACTCGAATACGCCCATCGGTCCGTTCCAGACGACCGTCTTAGCGCCTTCGAGAGCTTTCTGGTACTCTTTCGACGTCTTCTCGCCAGAGTCGAGGGCCATCCAGCCATCCGGCACCTTGTCGACATCAACCATCTGCGTGTTGGCATCGGCAGCGAACTTGTCGGCAATGACGAGGTCGACCGGCAGGACGACCTTGACGCCCTTCTCCTCTGCCTTCTTGAGCAGCTCGCGAGCGAGGTCGTACTTGTCCGGCTCGCAGAGGGACGTGCCGATTGGCAGGCCCTTGGCTGCATCAAACGTATGAGCCATGCCGCCGCCGATGATGATCGTGTCGACCTTGTCGATCATGTTGCTGATGACGCCGATCTTATCGGAGACCTTTGCGCCGCCGATGATGGCAACGAACGGATGCTGCGGGTTCTCGAGCGTCTTGCCGATGTAGTTGATTTCCTTTTCCATCAGGAAGCCAGCGACCGTCTCGATGTACTTCGGAACGCCTGCGTTCGAAGCATGCGCACGGTGGGAAACACCGAAAGCATCGTCGACTGCGAGGTCGCAGCCGGAAGCGAGCTGCTTCGCGAACTCAGGATCGTTCTTCTTCTCTTCCTTGTGGTAGCGGAGGTTCTCAAGCAGCAGGACTTCGCCCGGCTTCAGTGCAGCCTTTGCGGCATCTGCCTCAGCGCCGACGCAGTCGGATGCCCACTTGACATCGCGGCCGAGCAGCTCGGAGAGGTGCTTGACGAGATACTTCGTGGAGAACTTGTCCTCGCGAGCCTCGGTCGGACGGCCGATATGGCAGGCGATGACGAGAGCTGCACCGTGGTCGAGCAGGTAGTTCAGTGTCGGCAGCGTGCGGACCATGCGCGTATCGTTCGTGATGTTCATCTTGTCATCGAACGGGACGTTGTAGTCGACGCGGACGAATACTTTCTTGCCGTTTACGTCAATGTCTTTGATGGTTTTCTTGTTCATCGTAAAACCTCCAAGGTCTTTTTCTCATAAAAAATGAGGTCCGGCCCAAACAAACGGCCGGACCTCAAGAGATCTTCTACTGTATTCAGTTGAGAACTCTTAATTCAATTACTTTACTTCCTCAGCGAAGTACTTGATCGTGCGAACCATCTGGCTCGTGTAGGAGTTCTCGTTGTCGTACCAGGAAACAACCTGTACGAGGGAGTTGCCGTCGCCCGTGTGGGAAACCATCGTCTGCGTAGCATCGAACAGGGAGCCATAACGCATGCCGACGATATCCTTCGAAACGATCTCGTCTTCGTTGTAGCCGAAGGACTCCGTAGCAGCAGCCTTCATAGCAGCGTTGATGCCCTCAACCGTGACTTCACCCTCAACAACAGCGTAGAGGAGCGTCGTGGAGCCCGTCGGGGTCGGAACGCGCTGTGCAGCACCGATGAGTTTGCCGTTCAGATCCGGCAGAACGAGGCCGATAGCTTTAGCAGCACCCGAGGAAGCCGGAACGATGTTCTCGGAAGCAGCACGGCTGCGGCGGAGGTTACCCTTGCGCTGCGGGCCATCGAGTACCATCTGGTCGCCCGTGAAAGCGTGGATCGTCTGCATGATGCCGCTCTTGATCGGAGCGAACTTGTTCAGAGCGTCAGCCATCGGAGCGAGGCAGTTCGTCGTGCAGGATGCAGCGGAGATAACTTTCGTGCCAGCCGGGATCGTCTTGTGGTTCGTGTTGAATACGATCGTCGGGAGGTCGTTACCAGCCGGAGCGGAGATAACAACTTTCTTAGCGCCTGCTGCGAGGTGAGCGGAAGCCTTCTCTTTGGACGTGTAGAAGCCCGTGCACTCGAGGACAACATCAACATCATGCTTAGCCCAAGGAATGTCTTTTGCATCGCGCTCAGCATAAATCTTGATCGTCTTGCCCTTGACCGTGATCGTGCCAGCTTCGTCATCAGCCGAAACCGTGTCAGCATACTCGTATCTGCCCTGGGAAGAATCGTACTTCAGCAGGTATGCGAGCATGGACGGCTTCGTGAGGTCGTTGATAGCGACGACTTCATAACCCTCAGCGTCGAACATCTGACGGAATGCGAGACGACCGATACGGCCAAAACCATTGATAGCAACTTTTACTGCCATTTGAAAATTACCCCCTAAATAGTCTTAGAAGTTTCAGTTCTTACAGGTCTAATGATACAATAAACGCAGTCCAAATGTCAATGGTTTTGTCATAAATTGAACCAATTACAGTCGCGCTAAAAATGTCTATTGCCAGAATTTTCCGCTTTAAATTTATAACAAGAGAGTTCCCCCGCGGAACACCTTTGAACGCTGATAAACAATAGGAAGTCAACCATTTCTATACAAACAGCTGACAAGCATTTTTGCTTGTCAGCTGTTCTATCATACATAAATTCTATTAATACTTCAGCGGAGTCTCATTCCCCATCCGCCGTTGCCTGCTCTTCTTTCTCCATCTTCTCGAGGGCCAGCAGAGCCTGCACGAGGATGGCGCACTCGAGGCGCTTTTTCTGGATCTCGCAGCCGACTTCGTAGGGCTCGCGGATATCGCCGTGGAAGAGGTCGGCATTGGCATGGCAGCCGCCCGAGCAAAAGAAGCGCGCCCAGCAGTCGCGGCACTTCGGCTTGTTGAGCACATGGCTCTCGCGGAAGTACTGGGGAAGCTCCGTGTTCGTGATGCCCTCGTAGATGTCGCCGAGCTTGTAGCCCTCGCGGCCGACGAACTGATGGCACGGATAGAGGTCGCCGTTCTCCGAGACGGCGACGTACTCATGGCCGGCACCACAGCCCGAAAGGCGCTTGGCGACGCACGGGCCATTCGAGAGGTCCATGTTGAAGTGGAAGAACCAGAAGCCCCGGCCCTCGCGGTGGCGCTTCATGTAGGCCTCGGTCAGGCGGTCGTACTCCTCGCGGATGCGCGGCAGGTCTTCCTCCGTGAAGCCGAGCGGGCTGTCCTTCATGACGACGGGCTCGACCGAGAGGATGTTGAAGCCCTCGTCGACCATCGAGAGGACGTCCTTCGTGAAGTCCATGTTGTTATGGGTATAGGTGCCGCGCAGGTACGTGTAGACGCCGCGGTAGTCCCAGTCGCCGCCCTTGCGGCTCGCGATGCACTTCTTGAAGTTCTTGACGATGCGGTCGTACGTGCCGTGGCCGCCCGCATCCGGGCGCATGGCGTCGTTGACTTCCTTGCGGCCGTCGAGCGAGAGCACGAGCGAGAAGTCGTTGTCGTTGAGCCACTTGATGTTCTCATCATTGAGGAGCATGCCGTTCGTCGTCATCGTGAGCTTGAACTTCTTGCCCGTCTCCTTCTCGCGCTGGCGGGCGTACTCCGTCACAGCCTTGACGGTCTTCATGTTCATGAGCGGCTCACCGCCGAAGAAGTCGACCTCGCAGTGCTTGCGCGGGCCGCAGCTCTCGATGAGGAAGTCGATGGCGCGCTTGCCAACTTCCGGCGTCATGACGGCGCGCTCCTGGCCGTAGCTGCCACCGTCACCGAAGCAATACTTGCAGCGCAGGTTGCAGTCCTGCGCGACCATGAGGCAGATGGACTTGATGAGGCCCTTCTGCTTGAACGTCGGCGGCACATCGATGTCCGGCGCGAAGAGCTCGCCCATCTCCATGAGTTCGTGGAGCTCCCCGAGCGCTTCGCGGAGGTCCGCTTCCGGATAGACGTCCTTGAGCGCCGCGACGACTGCCTCATCGTTCGCGCCGTCGAACGTGTCCATCATGTCGTAGATCATCTTGTCGATGACATGGACCGCACCGCTGTTGATGTCGAGCAGGATGTAATGGCCGCCCTGTTCGAATTTATGGATTTTCGCTTTCATCGTTACTCCTTTGATAGCAAAAAAGCCTTCCCAGATGGGAAGGCTCTTCACGAAACATTATTTCTCGCAAACCTGATTGCCTACCGTGCAGGAAGTCTTGCAAGCAGACTGGCAGGATGCCTGGCACTCGCCGCAGCCGCCCGTCTTGAGCGAAGCCTGCATCGAAGGTTTGTTGACCGTCTTGATGTGTTTCATCGTCAGCCCTCCTAACTAGATAAAATCATATCTCTCTTTATTTTATCTGTTTTCGCCTGTATTCGCAAGAATTTATTTTGTGCAGGGTACCATGCGGCGTTCCACAAACGTCACGACGGCGAGATCCGCCATCGCTGCGAGCTCCTCGGCCGCGCCGAAGTTCGTGGCGACGGCTGAAGCCGTGTGCGCGTCGGAGCCGAGCGTCACATAGTGGCCGCCGAGCTCGCGGTAGCGCGTGTAGACGGGCACGAGCTCCTTGCAGGCCGTGCGGTCTCCAAGGCGGCGCGTGTTGAGCTCGAGAACGGTGTCCGTCTCGATGGCCGCGCGCAGGATGGCATCGATGTCCTCCTGGAAGATGCCGTAGGAGACTTCGGGATTATCGTAGGGCGCATAGCGCGCGATGTAGTCGATATGGCCGAGCACATCGATGTGCGCGCCGTAGCGGCGGACATTCTCTGCCATAAGCGCGTAGTAGCGATGAAACGCCGCCTCTTTGCTCTTGCCCTCGTAATAGGCCGGATAGTAGATATCCTGACCGTCGACGATGTGCTGCGAGCCGATGACAATGTCGAACGGCACCTGCTTGAGGAAGTTGCAATTGCCCTCGAGGATGGCCTCGTTCATGCCGATCTCGATGCCGAGGTGCAGGCTCTCGCCGCGGTAGGGCTCATAGGCCTGCCAGTAGGCCTGCGGGTCGAAGCTGAAGGCCATCTCGCCCGGGTAGTCGAGGTCGAGGTGCTCGGTGAACGCGAGCCCGACGCCCGCCTCCCGCGCCTTCTCGATGGCATCGGCCGCCTGCATCTCAGAATCCGCCGAGAAGGCGGTGTGGCTGTGGCTGTCAAAGATCATCGTGCACCTCAGTCTTTCTCCGCGTCGATGACCGGGACTCTCGCCCGGATGATGACCATCGCGATGGCGAGGCAGATGATGCCCGTCAGGAGGCCGAGCCAGCCGTTCTCCGTCAGGCCGTCCACGATGTAGCCGAAGAAGCTGCAGGTAGCGACGACGCCGACGTACGGCAGCTGCGTGCTGACGTGGTCGATGTGGTGGCACTGGGCGCCGGCCGAGGCGAGGATGGTCGTATCAGAGATTGGCGAGGCGTGGTCGCCGCAGACGGCGCCTGAAAGGACGGCCGCCACGCAGACGACGAGCATGCTCGGGTCATTCATGCCAAGCACGGCGATCGCGATCGGGATCAGGATGCCGAACGTGCCCCACGACGTGCCCGTCGCAAAGGCAAGGCCCGAGGCCACAAGGAAGAAGATTGGCGGCAGGAACATGATGATGGAGGCGTGCGTGCTGACAATCGCGCCGACGAAGCCGCCGAGGTTCAGGTAGTCCTTGCTGCAGATGCCCGAGAGCGTCCAGGCCAGGCAGAGGATGAAGATGGCCGGCGTCATCGCCTTGAAGCCCCAGCCAAAGCTGTCGCAGAACGCGTTGAAGGAGATGATGCGGCGCGGCAGGTAGAGGAAGCCCGTGAAGACGAAGGCGATGAAAGAGCCGAGCACGAGTGACTTGGCCGAATCGCAGTTCGCGAATGCCTCGGCGATCGTTTTGCCCTCGTGGATGCCGCCCGTGTAGAGCATGCCGTAGACGCAGGCCGCGATGAGCACGATGAGCGGCAGGATGAGGTCGATGATCTTGCCATGGCCGAGCTCCATGTCAGCCGACTTCTGCTCTGCGTCCGCGTATTCCTTCGGGATGACGAACTTCTTGCTGTTCTCGCGGATGCTCTCGCCCATCGCCGCGAAGTCGCGGCCCGTCCAGATGATGAAGATCATGAAGAGGATCGTCAGCCAGGCGTAGAGGTTAAACGGGATGGTCTGCAGGAAGAGGCTGAAGCCATCGATCGTGCTGTCTTCCGGCAGCGAGGAGCCGACGGCGGCCGCCCAGCTCGAGACCGGCGCGATGATGCAGATTGGCGCCGCCGTCGCATCGATGATGTAGGCGAGCTTCGTGCGCGCGACCTTGAGCTTGTCCGTGACCGGGCGCATGACGGTGCCAACCGTCAGGCAGTTGAAGTAATCGTCGATGAAGATGACGATGCCTAAGAGGGCCGTCAAGAGGAGCGCGCTGCGCTGTCCCTTGATGGTCTTCGAGGCCCACTCGCCGTAGGCGCGCGTCGCGCCCGAGCGGCTGATGGCCGCGACGAGGATGCCGAGGATGACGAGGAAGACGAGGATGTTGACGTTGCTGCCGACCTTGTCGGACATGACCGTGAACATCGTGAGGATGGATTCGAGGATGTTGCCGCCCGTGAACAGCAGGGCACCGGAGAAGATGCCGATGATCAGGGACATGTAGACCTCTTTTGTCCAGAGCGCCAGCACGATCGTGATGACCGGCGGCAGGATGGACCAGGCTGTTGCTGCCATTATCATACCTACTTTCTTGTATATGTTTTGCGGATTGATACACAGATATTCTATAACAAGATTGTCATAGTAGCAAATACTTTATGCATTTTCCTCTGCGGCAAAGGCGTCGGCGAGGCGGCCGAATTCCTCGAGCGTCAACGTCTCGCCGCGGCGCGTCGGGTCGATGCCCGACTGCTCGAGCGCATCGCGCACGGCTTCCTTGGGGAAGCCGCCGCCCTTCAGTGCGTTCATGAGCGTCTTGCGGCGCTGGCCGAAGGCGGCCTTGACGACGCGGAAGAAGAGCTTCTCATCCTGCACGGCCACGGCCGGCTCTTTGCGCACGCGGCATGAGACGACGACGCTCATGACCTCCGGCGCGGGGATGAAGGAGCGCGGCGGCACATCGAGCACGATCTGGGGCTCCGTGTAGTACTGGACCGCCACGGAGAGCGCGCCGTAGATGCGCGAGCCCGGCTTGGCCGTCATGCGCTCCGCCACTTCCTTCTGCACCATCGTGACCATGTGCGTGATGGGCAGGCGGCGCTCCAAGAGCGTCATGAGGATTGGCGTCGTGATGTAGTACGGCAGGTTGGCCGCGACCTTGAACGGCGCATCCCCCATGATCTCGGGGATGTTGACCTTGAGGATGTCGCCCGGCACGATGCGCACGTTGTCGTAGGCCTTGAGCGTCTCCTTGAGCACGGCCGGCAGCTTCTTGTCGAGCTCGACGGCCGTGACATCGGCGCCGGCCTCCGCGAGGCCCTGCGTCAGCGTGCCGATGCCTGGCCCGATCTCGAGCACGCGGTCGCCAGGCTCGATCTCGGCCGCCTCGACGATGCCCTGCACGATGCGCGCATCGATGAGGAAATTCTGGCCGAGCTTCTTGCTCATGCGCAGGCCGAATGCCTTGAGGATGTGCATCGTGACCTCGCGGCTCGCGATCTTCGGCTGCAGTACCTTCTCGTCTTCTTTATTCATTGCTGTCCTCCTGCTCTCGGTCTTCGCGCTCCATCTCCTCGATGGCGCGGTCAAATTCCTCTCTCGTGACGCCATAGTGATTGAGGCGCGTCAAGAACGTCTTGGCGTTGGCAAAGCCGAGCCCGAGTTTCTCGCCGAGGCGCGCGCGGCGCGCCGAAGCATCCACAGCGCCCGAGAGGCCGTGGAGGATGAGGTCCGCACCCGAGAAGATCTTCTTCGGCTCCCAGTCCAGCGTGCGGACTTTCGCGAGCGCCTTGCGGATAGCCTCGGGCTTTGCCTGCTCGATGCCAATGTCGTCGTTGGCCGTCGCCTCCTCAACGGGCACGAACGCGTGCTTGGCCTCGGGGAAGCGCCGCGAGAGGTACTTGCGGATGCGCTCGCCGGCCGAGTCCGGATCTGTCATGATGATGATGCCGCGCTTCTTGTAGGCCTGCTCGATATTCTTGAGCGCCTGCGGCTTGAGGTTGAATCCCTCCGTGATGATGCAGTCGGCCTCGACTGCCTTGTCGATGGCGACGACGTCCATCTTGCCCTCGACCACCAAAACTTCCTTGATCATATCGTTCCCTTCTCAAAGCCCTTCTGGGGCTTCGCTTCGTTTCTTTCCTGACCTTCCTGTCCTTTCGGCACGCCTTCGAGCAGCGGCAGGACAGCCGCGTAGACGTCGGCATGGATGGCCGCGACGGAGCGCGGCTCGCCATTCTCGCTGCACGCGACGCGCGTCCAGCCGTACTTCGCGGCCAGTTCTTCGTAGGCCGCATGGCAGCGGTGCAGATACGCCCTGTCGCGCTCGTGGATGTCTCTCTTCTGCGCCGTCTCCTCGGCCCGCGCCGCAATCAGGCGGTCGGCCACCTCGGGGTCCATGTCGAGGAAGACGACCTTGTCAGGCACGGGCAGGCCGAGCTTGTGGAACTCGAAGTCCCAGAGCCAGTCAAGGAACGCCTCGCGCTCCTTCCGGTCCGTCAGCTTGACGGCCTGATGCACCATGTTCGAGGTCGTGTAGCGGTCAGCGAGGATGATCGCGCCCGCCTCGTACGCCTTCTTCCACTTCATGCGGTACGAGGCGTAGCGGTCGACCGCGAAGAACGTCGAAGCTGCGTAGGCGTTGACGTCCTCTGCGTGGCCGCCGAAGTCGCCGCGCAGGTACATGCGCACGAGCATCGAGGAGTCCGCCGCATAGTCGGGGAACTCGATGCGGTGCACGCGATAGCCCTCGCGGCAGAGGTGGTCGTAGAGCGCCTTCGTCTGCGTCGCCTTGCCCGAGCCGTCGCCCGCTTCGATGATGATGAGTTTTCCCTTTCGTTCCATCTGCTTCACTGCTCCTCTCTTCCGACGACCTGCAATTCCGTAAGCGATGCGTCGCGCGGGCCGACGACCTTGAGGCCGAGCGACTGCATCGCGTGGATGTAGTGCAGGCTCGCCGCATCGATGATATCGCCGGGACAGAGAATCGGGATGCCCGGCGGGTAGAACATGACCTGCTCGGCCGCGATGCGCCCCTCCGCCTCGCCAAACGGCACGCTGCACTTCGGCGCGAAGAACGCCTCGCGCGGCGTCATGCCCGGCGCGGGCACGGCGGGCAGCTCTGCCGCCACAGCACTGGCCGCAACGTCCGCGCGGCGATGGTCGCGCGCAAGGCCCTGCAGGGCCTCCAGCAGGTAGTCCGCCTGCTCCTCCCCATCGGCATACGAGAGGATGAAGAGCAGGTTGCGCGCGTCAGAGAGCTCGCACTGAACCTTGTACTCGTGGCGCAGGATGGCCTCAGCCTCGACGCCGCTGAGGCCGAGCGCCGTGACCTGCACTGTGATCTTCGTCGTATCGAGCCCCGTCGCGCCGGGATAGTCCGTGTACTCCGGTCCAAACGACCAGAGCCCGTCAATCTCGTTGATGGCGCGGCGCAACTTCTCTGCGAGGCGCACAGCTCTGCCGACCGTCTCGCGGCCATCCTCTGCCATCTGCAGCCGCGCGATGTCGAGCGAGGCTAAGAGCAGCTGGTTGGGGCTCGTCGACTGCAGGAGGCTCGCGGCCTCGCGCACACGCTCCCTGCTGACGCGCGGTCCGCTAGTAAGCAGCATCGAGGCCTGCGTCATCGCGCCGAGGATCTTGTGGGTGCTCTGCGCGGCCATGTCGGCGCCGCAGTCGATGGCCTGCGGCGGCAGATCGTCCGAGAAGCGCAGGTGCGGTCCGTGCGCCTCGTCGACAAGCAGCAGCATGCCGTGCGCATGGACGAGCTTCGCGATTGCTTCCAGTCCATACGTCACGCCGTAGTACGTCGGGTAGACGCAGACGAGCGCCTTCGCCTCGGGATGCAAAGCGATGGCCCTTGCGACCGTCTCTTCGGTCAAGCCCATCGCGATGCCGAGGCGCTCGTCGATCTCGGGCTGCAGGAAGACGGGCCGCGCGCCCGCGAGGATGATGCCGCCGATGACCGAGCGATGCGCATTGCGCGGCACGAGGACGGTGTCGCCGGACGCTAAAGCGCCCATGAGCATCGTGTGGATGGCACCCGTCGTGCCGTTGATCATGAAGAAGGCCTGGTCGGCGCCGTAGAGCGCGGCCGCCATCTCCTGCGCCTCCTTGATGCACATCGTCGGCTCGTGCAGGTCATCGAGCTCCTCCATCAGGGAGACCTCCTCGCGCAGTCCCTCTTCCGTCACGAGCGCCTTCAAGAGCGGATGTGCGCCGAGCCCCTGCTTGTGCCCTGGCGTGTGGTAGGCCCTCGCGCCATCCGCCGCATACGCCTTCATGGCCTCGGCAATCGGCGCCCGAAGCGCCTCATCGTGTCGTTTCTCCACCTCATTCACCCTTCTTCTTTCTGCCAGTCCTGGCACTTATCCACCGTCCCTGTTAAAAATGTGCATAAAAATGTGGATAACTACGCCGAAAAACGCCAAGTTATCCACAGACTGCACGTCTATCTATCGTTTTTGCTGCCGCCGTGCAAAGAGGATGGCCAGAAAGAGGACCACTGCGCCGATGACGATAGCGATGTCGTTCTTGCCGAAGAGAGCCTCAGAGCCGCCTTCCTCCACCTTTGCGCAGAGTGCCAGTCCGACGAGCACGACGACGAGGAGATTCGAGATCTTCCTGAGCATTGACCGGTTCATTTCTTGCCCTTGCGCTCCTTCGCACGTTCCTTCGCAGCCTTCTCCTTCGCTTTGACCTTGTCGTCAAGCTTCTTCTGCTGCTGATACTTCGCGTAGTCGACGCCCATGCTCGCCAGCTTGTGCTTGACGCTCATCATCGGATGGCGCAGGAACATGCGCTTGCTCGTCGAGTCCATGATCTTGAGGAACTCCTGCGTCTGCTTCGCGCCGAAGCACGGGCGCTCGCAGCGGTCGCAGATCGGCTTCGTGATGCCGTACGGGCAGCGGTCCATCTTCGTCATGACCGTCGCTAAAAGCGCCGTGCACTTCGGGCAGAGCTTATTGCCCGAAGTGCCATGATGGCTGTGGCAGTAGATGCCGAACCGCTTGCGGATATCGGCCTTTTCCTTCGGGATGTTATTCTTGATCTCTACCGGTTTCTTCTTCGGCAGGAAACGCGAGAAAATACTCATGTCAATCACCCTTCACTGTGGTTTCTAAAGATAAATACTACTCTATTGTAAGGTCAACGGCAAAGAAAAGCAAGCGCCGCGCTCACTTGAAGAACTCGAAGAGCTGCTTGCCGATGAGCACCGTCGTCATGATGATGAAGAGCGGGCGCACGTAGCCTGCGCCCTTCGAGAGCGCCACGTGCGCGCCGCACCAGGCACCGACGATCATCGCGAGGCCCATCGGGATGGCGTGCGCAAAGTCGACGATGCCGAAGTAGCTGAAGAGCACGGCCGCCGCGATGTTGCTCGCGAAGTTCAGCGCGCGCGCATTGGCCGCCGCGCCGAGGAAGTCGAAGCCGACCATCAAGAAGGCAAAGAGCAGGAAAGAGCCCGTACCCGGTCCGAAGAAGCCATCGTAGAAACCGAAGGTGAACGCCACAACCCCTGAGAGCACGAGCAGCCGCGTGCTCATGCCCTGATACGTCGACTCGCGGCCCCAGTCCTTCTTGCAGATGCTGTAGATCAGTACGAGGATCAGCATGACGACGACGAGCGGCCGCAGGAATTCCGACGGGATCTGGCGCACGGCCAGCACGCCGACGGCCGAGCCCACGAGCGAAATCGGGAAGAGCCGGCGGATGAGCCAGCCGTCGACCTTGCCGGAGCGCACGAACGTCACGAAGCTCGTGAACGCGCCCATGACGGCCGCGACCTTGTTGGTGCCGAGCACCGTGAGGGGCGGCAGGCCCGTCCACATCAGCGCCGGGATCGCGATGAGCCCGCCGCCGCCGACGACCGAGTCGATGAAGGCCGCCATGAAGCCGAAGAACACGAGGAAGCCAAGCGTATTGATATCCAATAATTCCATAAAAATTTAACGCCCTTTCTTGATTGATATCTCTCATTATATCATAAATCAGGACCCAACCGGCAAAAAGAAAAGCCCTGCAGCAGGACTGCAGGACTTACCTTTCCGGTCATTATTCCTCGAACTCCGAGCCGATGGCGCGCAGGCGCGCAATCGAGCGGCGCAGCGCGAATTCGGCGCGGTCGATATCGACATCCTTGCCTTCAGGCGTACCCTGATGGAAAGCGGCAATGCGGGCCTTGGCGCGGGCCATAGCTTCCTTCGCGCGGTTGATATCGATGTCGATCGGCTGCTCAGCAGCCGTCGCGAGCACCGTGATCTTCTCCGGCGTGACTTCCATGAAGCCACCCGCGACTGCGATGAGCTGTTCATCGCGGTCGGCACCGAGGCGGATGCGCATGGCATGCGGCACGAGGCCCGCGACGAGCGGTGCGTGGTGCGGCAGGATGCCGAGCTCGCCGCCCGTCGAGCGCACGATCAGCATGGTGATGTCATTCTCGTAGACCACTTTATCCGGTGAGACAATCTCTAGCTTGATAGTCGCCATCGATTATCCCTCCTCTTCTTTGATCTTCCGTGCTTTCTCGACTGCCTCATCGATCGTGCCGACCATGTAGAAGGCATTCTCCGGCAGGTCGTCATACTTGCCCTCGAGGATCTCCTTGAAGCCGCGCACCGTCTCCTTGAGCGGCACGTACTTGCCCGGCGAACCCGTGAACACCTCTGCGACGAAAAACGGCTGCGAGAGGAAACGCTGGATCTTGCGCGCACGCGAGACCGTCAGCTTATCCTCATCGGAGAGCTCTTCCATGCCGAGGATGGCGATGATATCCTGGAGCTCCTTGTACTTCTGCAGCACAGCCTGGACGCCGCGGGCGACCTTGTAGTGCTCCTCGCCGAGGACCTCGGCGTTGAGGATGCGGCTCGTCGAATCGAGCGGGTCGACAGCCGGGTAGATGCCGAGCTCGGCAATCTGGCGCGAGAGGACCGTCGTGGCATCGAGGTGCGTGAACGTACCAGCCGGTGCCGGGTCCGTCAGGTCATCGGCCGGGACATAGACGGCCTGGACCGACGTGATGGAACCATTCTTCGTCGAGGTGATGCGCTCCTGCAGGGCACCGATATCCGTGGACAGCGTCGGCTGATAGCCGACGGCCGACGGCATACGGCCGAGCAGTGCCGATACCTCAGAACCAGCCTGGATGAAGCGGAAAATGTTGTCGATGAAGAGCAGCACGTCCTGATGCTGGACATCGCGGAAGTACTCCGCCATCGTCAGGCCCGTCAGGGCAACGCGCATACGTGCTCCTGGCGGCTCGTTCATCTGGCCGTAGACGAGTGCCGTCTTGTCGATGACGCCCGACTCGGTCATCTCGCCCCAGAGGTCATTGCCCTCACGGGTGCGCTCGCCGACGCCGGCGAATACGGAGTAACCGCCGTGCTCCGTCGCGATGTTGTGGATGAGCTCCATGATGAGGACCGTCTTGCCGACGCCTGCGCCGCCGAAGAGGCCCGTCTTGCCGCCCTTGGAGTACGGAGCGATGAGGTCGACGACCTTGATGCCCGTCTCGAGGACCTGTGCGCTCGTCTCCTGCTCGTCGAACTTCGGAGCCGGGCGATGGATTGGCCAGAACTCCTTGTTGCCGACAGGAGCCGGGTTGTGGTCAACCGTCTGACCGAGTACGTTGAAGACGCGGCCGAGGCACTCCGTGCCGACCGGGACCATGATCGGGTTGCCCGTGTCGACTGCTTCCATGCCGCGCGTCAGACCGTCCGTCGAGCTCATGGCGATGCAGCGCGTGACGCTGTCGCCAAGATGCTGCATGACCTCGACGACGAGGTCGATGTCAATGCTCGTCTTGCCCTTGATGGTGACGGCATTGAGGATTGCCGGCAGCTCGCCCGCCGGGAATTCAATATCTACGACAGGTCCGATGACCTGTACGACTTTACCTTTTGCCAATGGTAAACCTCCTTATATGCCCTCACTTAAGGGCTTCGGCGCCGCCGACAATCTCAGTGATCTCACGGGTAATGCCAGCCTGACGTACCTTGTTGTAATGCAGATTGAGTTTATCCATGAGGTCTTCTGCGTTGTCCGTCGCGTTGCTCATCGCGTTCATGCGCGAGGAGAGCTCGCTGGCAGCCGACTGCAGAAGCGCTGCGTAAACGACCGTGAAGAGATACTGCGGCAGCATGAAACCGAGCACCGTGGCGGCATCCGGTTCATAGATGTACTCGACGTTCAGATCGTCCTGATCCTCTGCCTTCAGCGGAGCAAACGGCAGCAGTGCCCCCGATTTCGGCTCACAGGTGATGGCCGAGACGAATTTCGTGTAGACCATGACGATCTCGCGGTACTCGCCCGTCTTGTAGAGGCGGATGAGCTCGAGCGCGATGTTGCGCGCGTCCTCCGAAGAAGGATGCTCGCTGATGCCGATGAACTCCTTGATGACGTTATGGCCACGGCTCTTGAAGTGGCCCACGCCCTTGCGGCCGACGATGACGAAATCCGTGTCATTCGCTTTCTCTATGAGGGCTTCTGCCGCCTTGCAGGCATTCGACGAATACGCACCTGCAAGTCCCTTGTCCGAGGTGATCAGGAAGACGAGCTTCTTGCCGTCCTCGTGTTTCTCGAGCAGCGGGTGCGAGAAGTCCATGCCGGCGTTCTTGGCGACGGCGTGGACGACCTCGCTGACCTTCTGCGCATAGGGACGGTTCGCGGTTGCAGCCTCTTTGGCATGGCGCAGACGGCTCGTGGCGACCATGTTCATGGCACTCGTGATCTGCTTGGTACTCTTTACGCTCTTGATGCGATGGCGAATATCCTGTAAACTAGCCAAAAAGAATCACCTCGCCTTACGCCATTTTATACGGTACAGTTTCCTTGAACTCCATGATCGCATTCTTGAGCTCCGTCTCCAGAGCATCATCGAATTTCTTCTGCTCAATGATCTTCTGTGCGACTTCCGGATGCTGCGTGCGCATGAACTTCAGGAAGTCCGTCTGGAACTCGACGACCTTCTCGACCGGGATATCAACGAGATAGCCCTTGGCGGCCGTGTAGATGACCATGACCTGTTCCTGGACGAGCAACGGGCTGTACTGCGGCTGCTTCAGCGTCTCGACCATGCGGATACCGCGGTCGAGCTGTGCCTTCGTCTCCTTGTCGAGGTCCGAGGCGAACTGCGAGAACGCTGCGAGCTCGCGGTACTGCGCGAGGTCGAGGCGCAGCGTACCTGCTACCTGCTTCATGGCCTTGATCTGAGCCGAGCCGCCGACACGCGATACGGAGAGGCCGACGTTGATGGCCGGGCGGATACCAGAGTAGAAGGAATCCGTCTCGAGCATGATCTGGCCGTCCGTGATGGAGATGACGTTCGTCGGGATGTAGGCCGAGAGGTCACCGGCCTGCGTCTCGATGATCGGCAGCGCCGTGATGGAGCCGCCGCCGAGCTCATCGTTGAGCTTCGCTGCGCGCTCGAGCAGACGAGAATGCAAGTAGAAGACATCGCCCGGATATGCTTCACGTCCTGGCGGTCTACGGAGCAGCAGGGACATGGCGCGGTAAGCCGCTGCATGCTTCGTGAGGTCATCGTAGACGCAGAGGCATGCCTTGCCCTGATACATGAAGTGCTCAGCCATCGCGACACCGGCATACGGTGCGAGATACTGCAGCGGCGAGCTGTCAGCAGCCGTAGCGGCTACGACGATCGTGTAGTCCATGGCGCCGCGCTCTTCGAGCGTCTTGACGACGCGCGCAACCGTCGAGGCCTTCTGGCCGATGGCGACATAGACGCAGATGCAGTTCTGGTCGTGCTGGTTGAGGATCGTGTCGATCGCGATGGCCGTCTTGCCGATGCCGCGGTCGCCGATGATGAGCTCACGCTGGCCACGGCCGATCGGTACGAGGGCGTCGATAGCCTTGATGCCTGTCTGCAGCGGCTCCTTGACCGGCTTGCGGTCTGCGATGCCCGGTGCCGGGTACTCGACCGGACGCGTCTCTGTCGTCTCGATCTTGCCCTTGCCGTCAATTGGACGGCCGAGAGCATCGACGACGCGGCCGATCATGGCCTCGCCGACAGGGACCTGCATGATGCGGCCCGTGCGCTTGACCTGCGAGCCCTCTTTGATTTTCGTCTCGCCGCCTAAGATAACGGCACCGACGTTGTCCTGCTCAAGGTTCAGGACCAGACCATAAATATCATTGCCGAAATCGAGCAGCTCGCCCGCCATAGCCTTGTCGAGGCCATGGATGTGCGCGATGCCGTCACCGATCTCGATAACGGAACCAACATCATCAACATTGAGGTCCACATCATAGTTCTTGATCTGGTCCTTGATGATGGCCGTTATTTCTTCCGGATTCATTTTCATAACTTCGCTGTCACCCCAGTTTCATCACTCGTTAGCCAGTAATTTTCTCTTCATCGTCTCGAGACGGCCAGCGACACTGCCATCGATGCGGCGGTCGCCGATCTTGACGACAACACCGCCGATAAGGGACTTGTCCTCGTGGAGGCGGAGCTCCACCTTCTTGCCCGTTACCTGTTCCAGTTTGTCTGCGATGGCCTTCTGCTGCTTCTTCGAAGCGGCAGAAGCAGTCGTCACGTCTGCGATCAGGATGCCTCTGGCTTCATTCGAAAGTGCGCGGTACTCATCCACTATTGCCGGGAACAGCACGAAGCGGTGCTTGTCGACCAGCAGCAGCAGGAAGTGGTACACGTCCTTCGAGAGCTCCTTCTTGAAGCATTTCTGCAGGAGCTCCTTCTTGAGCTTCGGATCAATCTGCGGGTTGGAGAAGAACTCGATTGCCTGCGGCACGGACTCGATGCCCTCGCGCGCGGCCTTGAGCTCATCGCCATACTCCACGAGCTTGCCCTCTTCCTGCGCAATCTCGAAGATTGCCTTGGCGTATTTCCGTACAAGCTGTAAGTTTAGCATGGCAGATCACCAATCTTGTCCTTGTCGAGTTCTTTGACGAAATCCGTGATCAATGCTTCGTTCTCGGATTTATCCATGTTCTTAGCAACGATCTTGCCGGCAGCTGCCATAGACAGCGTAATCATCTCAGCGCGCAGCTGCTGGACTGCATGCTCGCGCTCGCGCTCGATCTCTGCCTTCGCGGCCTTGCGCATCTGTTCGATCTCGCGCTTGACTTCTGCGCGTTTTGCCTCACGCTCTTCACTTGCACGCTTCTCGGCCATCAAGACGATGTTCTCGGCCTTGACGTTCGCCTCAGCGAGCTTCGCCTTGTACTCGGCCAAGAGCTTGTCGGCCTCCTCAGCATCCGCATCCGCCTTGTCGAGGCTCTCCTGGATGCGGTCCTGACGAGCCTTGAGCATCCGGACGACCGGCTTATAGGCAAATGCGCGAAGGATACCAGCCAAGATCAAGAAGTTCAAGATCTGAGCGATCAATGTGGCATTGATATCTATCAATTGCTATGCCCCCCTTTTACGTTCTTCATCAAAATGGAATTATTTGATGAGCGGGTTCGCATAGAGCATGATCAGAGCAACGACCGTTGCGATGATCGCCATGGACTCGATGAGGCCGACGGAAATCAGCGTGTTCGTGAAGAGCTTGCTCTGTGCTTCCGGCTGACGCGTGATACCCTCGATGAAGCGGCTCGTGACAAGACCATCACCGAGACCAGCGCCGATGGCAGCCAAACCCATGCAAAGGCCTGCACCGACGAGAGCTGCTGCGACCATGATTGCGTTTTCCATGAAAAGATCCTCCTTGAATTCAGAAACAGAATCAATAACGTTTTCCTAAAAGTTTTTCCTACACCATTGCGACAGTCATCACGACTCTTCTTCGTCTTCCTTGACCGCGTTGGCAAGATATGCCATCGACAGCATCGTGAAGATGAACGCTTGGACTCCGCCGACAAAGATACTGAATGCCAGCCAGAGGACTGACGGGATTGGCATCCAGATCGGCATCAGCTTGAGCAGGATGATGATCAGGATCTCACCTGCCAGGATGTTGCCGAATAGACGGAACGACAGCGTGATTGGCTTGGCGATTTCTTCGATCGCGTTGATGATGACAAATACCGGCGTCGGCTTGAAGAAATGCGCGATATAATGACCGCCTTTCATATGGACACCGAGTACATGTACCAGTACGACGACGAGCAGCGCCAGCCCTAAGGTGGTGTTCAAGTCATTCGTCGGTGAAGACAACGTAGGGATGAGTCCCAGCCAGTTCGACGTCAGCAGGAACATGAACAGCGACATGATGAACGGCGCAAGGAACAGTCCCCGCTTGCCCATCATGGAGCTCACCTGTGTATCGAGCCACGAGACGAGGATCTCCACCACATTCTGCCAGCCCGTCGGGATCATCTTGAGATTCCGCGTGGCCAACCATGAGATCAGGATGACGATCGCCATCGTGAGCCAAGTCATGCACAGGGTCTCCCAGTTGAATGTGAGACCGGCGAAATGCACTACTTCGCGAACACCAATTTCATGCATAACCTATACCTCCCTCCTAGGTAAAACCCCAATTATTTTTTACCGAGGTTCATGTGGATGAACAGGAACAGGGCCATCCCGTAGCAGACGAGGAAGCCGAGCGCCGTGACGAGGAATACCGGGACGGAGATCGTCACGGCGACGAGCAGTACGAGAAAGAGCACGAGCATCCGGAGAGCCATGCCCCAGAGCATCTGCCGCTTGCCGCCGTCCTGCACATACGTCAGGCGCCAGAGGCGCCAGGCCATGTTCCAGACAAACACCAGCGCCGCGAGATACCCCAAAAGCAGCGCGCCGATGAGCATCCCCTCTCCTCTCGCGAAGAGCAGGCTGCCGATCATCAACGTCGCGAGCGCAAGGGCAATCGCAAGGCGCTTCATGAAGACCGATAAAATTTGTTTCATATTCCTCCTCTGACGACGGCGGGCGCCGTCTTTGATGAATATCATAGTGATGAACGGGAAGTCATAGCTTCCCACTTCTCTTAGTTCGACATCTGCCATGGGATTCCTGCTATCCAGAGACCCAAACGGCAAAAACATCTGTTTTCACTATCATGGCAAACGTTATCCATAAGAGAGATTTATACTGCGATAAATCATTCGTATTGTTTCTTATTGATTCATCGCAATGACTATTATATGCGATAGTAGATGAGATAGCAAGCTTTTTTTCATCAAACAAAAAAGTCGCATAATTTCGACGCGTCAGACTGCAAAATGACTCAGACAATCCCGTTATGCTTGAGCTGCCGGAACAGCGTGTAGAATGCACCCGGAAAGCCGATGAGGATGCCCGTGAGCTTGCCAAAAGAGCCGCCCCCGAGCAGGTAAGTATCCGCCAGGCTCCCGAGAAACAGGCAGATGCCGACGAAAGCGGCGAGGTAGATGCCGACGCCGCTGAGGACGGCAAAGGCCTTGACGGCCTGCCGCAGGCCCGTGCGCAGCATCTCATGCTGCGTATCCTTATCTTTCTTCTGGTCCATTTGACCCCTCCTCTCATTTTAGCGTACACCTTGCGGATTCGATAAAAACCGACACGAAATCATAAAATAATCACATCGTCTGCCTAAATCGGATTTATGATGCGCGGGCAGTAAAAAAGCCCCCCCCAGTGGGAGAGCTTTTGCTTTTTGTTCAAGATATCCGTCAGCCTTCGAAGACGTCCGGACGGCCATCGGCCAAGCCGTAGTGGTAGAGGATGGCCTGGATGATGCGCACGGCGGCCTTGCCGTCGCCGTACGGGTTGACCGACTCGGCCATGCGGCTGTACTCCGCCTTGTCCGTCAGGAGCTTCTTCGCCTCTTCGTAGACGCGCTCGCGGTCCGTGCCGATGAGCTTGACCGTGCCGGCATCGACTGCCTCAGGACGCTCCGTCGTGTCGCGCAGCACGAGGACCGGCTTGCCGAGTGCCGGCGCCTCCTCCTGGACGCCGCCCGAATCCGTGAGGATCAGGTGAGCCCGGTGCATGAGGTTGGCGAACGGCTCGTAGTCGAGCGGGTCGATGAGGTGGACTTTCGCCAGTCCGCCGAGCTCTTCGTTGACGACCTCGCGGACCTTCGGATTCTTGTGGACAGGGAAGACGACCTCGACGTCGTCGAACTCCTCCGTCAGCTGCTTGAGCGCCTTGTAGACGTGACGCATCGGCTCGCCGAGGTTCTCGCGGCGGTGCGTCGTAACAAGGATGATGCGCTTATTCTGGAAGTCAACGTCCTTGAGCGACTCCTCCTGGAAGTCGAAGTCATCGCGAACCGTGTGGTGCAGTGCATCGATGACCGTGTTGCCCGTGACGAAGATAGATTCCGGCGGGACGTTCTCCGCGAGCAGGTTGGCCTCCGACGTGCTCGTCGGCGCAAAGTTGAGGTCGGCGATGCAGCCCGTCAGGCGGCGGTTCATCTCCTCCGGGAACGGCGAGTACTTGTTGTGCGTACGTAGGCCGGCCTCGACGTGCCCGACGGCCGTCTGGTGGTAGTAGGCAGCCAGCGCGCCGGCAAACGTCGTCGTCGTGTCGCCGTGGACGAGCACGATGTCCGGCTTCTCCTCCGTCAGGACCTTGTCGAGTCCCATCATGGCTCTCGTCGTGATGTCGAAGAGCGTCTGGCCGGCGGCCATGATGTTGAGATCATGATCCGGCTTGATATGGAAGAGATTGAGTACCTGATCGAGCATCTCGCGATGCTGTGCCGTGACGGCCACGACCGGCACGATCGTATCCGGATGCTTCTGGAGCTCGAGCACGATTGGTGCCATCTTGATTGCCTCCGGACGCGTGCCGAAGACCGTCATGACCTTGATCTTCTTCTGTTCCACTGCAAGACCTCCTTAATGCTGGTGTGCAGAATCCTTCATATGGAAAATCCCGAGTTTCTTGGCGCCGAAGAGCACGACGGCCACGACGACGCAGACGATCGCGATGGCAATCTGGGTGCTGACTTCCGTCAGGGCCACGGCACTGAGACCGAGGAGCGCGCTGATGACGTACATCAGCAGCACGGCCTGGCGCTGCGAGAAACCGAGATCGAGCAGGCGGTGATGAAGATGTCCCTTATCCGGCTTGAAAATCGGCACGCCGCCGCGGTAGCGGCGCACGATGGCGAAGGTCGTGTCGAGGATCGGCAGTCCGAGTGCGAGGATCGGCACGATCAGCGCGATCGTCGCGGCACTCTTGACGGCGCCGATGACCGAGATGCCCGCGAGCATGAAGCCGAGGAACTGGCTGCCCGAGTCACCCATGAAGATCTTGGCCGGATTGAAGTTGTAGTAGAGGAAGCCGAAGGCTGCGCCTGCGAGAGCGGCCGTCAGCACGGCGACGAGGATGATGCCCTGCTGCAGGGCCACGAGGAAGATCGTGATGGACGCGATCGTCGAGACGCCTGCGGCGAGGCCATCGAGGCCGTCGATGAGGTTGACCGTGTTCGTCAGGCCGACGAGCCAGAAGATCGTCGCCGGAATGGCGAGGAACTCGAGGTAGATGTAGTCGCCGAACGGGTCCGTGATGAAGTCGATGCGGACATCAAAGGCAAAGACGAGCACACAGGCCGCGATGATCTGGCCCAGGAGTTTCACCTTGGCCGGCAGATTGACGTAGTCGTCGATGAGGCCGACGATGAAGATGATCGAACCGCTGACCAAGAGGCCGATGATCTCGTAGAGGACCTCCGGCGAGACCTCGGTGAAGGCCAGGACGCTGAGGATTGCCACCATGAAAGCGAGATAGATGCCAATGCCGCCAATGCGCGGAATCGGCTTCTTGTGGACCTTTCTCGCATCCGGGGCATCCATTGCCCCCGTTTTCCCCGCAAGGCAGATGACACCAGGCGTCAACAGCAGTGCCACACCGGCAGCAATGATGAACGCCAACATATAGACTGGCATACAAGCGCACTCCTTTTTCTCGAATACACAGCTGCACTCCTGCAATGCCACAGACATCCAGAGTGCAATCCATTATAACAAACCTATTTTAACGCAAGGGCCTGAGCCTGTCAATCATTTGTCAGTCGTGGATCTCGTCGGGGCGGCAGCTCACGACACTGCCATCCGTCTCGTAGTAGACGACCTTGGCGAGTTTGGCATTGCGCAGCATGCGGCGGCAGAGCAGGCACGGCTTGCCCGATGCGAGGCTGCCATCAGCGTTGACGCCGACGATGTAGATCGTCGCGCCCTCCATCGCCGCGGAGTCGGCGTTGATGATGGCGTTCTGCTCGGCATGGACGGCCACGCAAAGCTCGTAGTTCTGCCCCTTCGGTACGTGGAGGCGCTCGCGCTCACAGTTGCCCGTGTCGATGCAGTTGGCCTCACCGCGCGGCGCGCCGTTGTAGCCCGTGCTGATGATGATCTTGTCCTTGACGATGATGGCGCCGTAGCGGCGGCGCAGGCAGGTCGCGCGGCGGCCGACAGCCTTGGCGATGTCGAGGAAGTATTCCGTCCAATCGGGACGATGCTGTTTTTCATTCATGATGGTTCTCCTTTATATAACGCGATGCGAGGATGACGGCGACGAAGTCGTCGACGGGCTCCGGCGGGACCTGCATGGTCACCGGCAGCAGGCGGCGCCAGCCGCGCGGCGGCTTTGCTTTCCAGTACGCCTTCTTGGCGAGGTCCGTCGTCCGATACTCGTCGACCACCTCGATGCATAGGTCCGGCAAAGCCTTTTGCAGGCGGGCGCGCGCCTCGCGGCTCGTCGTGCCATTGCCTTCGACGAGCACAGCGAAACCGTGCTCCTCCCGTGCCGCCCGGACTTCCTGCTCAAGCCGAGCCGTCTCGATGACGCGCTGCATGAGCACCTTGCCGTCCTCTCTGAGCACGGCGAAGCCGCACTTCTCACGGCCGGGGTCGAGTGCAGCAATCCGTTCCATAAGCATTTCCTTTCTTCTCCTCCAGAAACCAGCGGACCGCGACAGCAAAAAGGGCTCTGCCCAAGGCCGTTGGCCTGGCAGAGCCCTGTGTATCACGGCTGGTCTGGCAGCTGTTCTTCTTTGATGATCAGGCGCAGCGGTCCGAGTGCATCCGTATCGCCCTTGGCGTAGGCGGAGAGGACAACTGTGCCGTGTGCACCGTTGATGGCGTTGACGACTTCGTAGAACTGCGCACCGTCCATGACGCCGATCGACCCGCGGATCGGGTCCGGCAGGATGCCCTTGGCCGATGCCGCGGCATTAACCTCCTTGAGGAAGCCCATGACGGCCTGCTCGGCCTCGCCATTGCCCGCGCCCTTGAGCGCAATCGGGCGCGCGAGGATGAACTCGCGGTCCTTGTAGATGACACTGTTCTTGTAGAGCTCGAGCGAGGCACGCACCTCTTCACCGCGCACGAGGTTGCCGGCCGCCACGATGCGCACGACCATGTCCTGTGGGCTGCTCGCGATGGCCTGCACGGCCGAATTGTACTCGGGCTTGTAGATCCAGACGTCCTTGTCGGAGACGTCCTGCCCGAGGCGCGTCGAGACATTGCGGCTCGCGAGCTGTGCCAGCGCCTGGAGGTCCTTGTCGACCTCCGCCGCCGGGCGGTTGCCGCGGATGACGCCGCTCGCGATGACCTCCCCAGCGCGGAAGACGATGTCGCCCTCGCGGATCGTCAGCAGGCCATTGCGCAGATCCTGATTGCGCTTCTCGAGGTCCTTGTTGTCCGCGGTCAGGCTCGCATTCTTGCCGGTGAGCTCCGCGTTCTTGCCCGTCAGCAGCGAATTCTGTCCCTGCAGCGAAGTATTGGTCGAAGAAAGCTGGCTGTTCTGCGCCCCGAGCTGGTCATTCTGAGCGACGAGCACATCGTTGCGCTGCATGAGCTCTGCTTTCGCGAGCTCTAAGAGGCGGTTGCCTCCTGCAGGCGCTGCGACTCTGCCTCGAGCTCCTGTTGCTGTGCCTTGAGTGTCTCGACGTCCTTGCGCGACTGGTCGAGCGCGTC
>ENA-OQCL01000224-OQCL01000224.1-human-gut-metagenome-genome-assembly--contig:-NODE-224-length-30095-cov-7.159604_pt1 | contig 30095 bp, 28 predicted proteins | sample MGYA00242502_ERZ504586 | MGnify/ENA primary metagenome ERZ504586 (study PRJEB26092, sample SAMD00036316) | human gut metagenome | host: Homo sapiens | study: EMG produced TPA metagenomics assembly of... | reverse complement strand
TTTCTAATTTCTCATTCAATCGAGGCTTTCAAACGTAATCAAGGGGCGAGCCGCCCCCAGGGGCTAACCCTGAACCCTAAACCCCGAACCCCCCTTGTTATGCTATAATAAAGGCAATGCCACGTGGGCAGCTGTTGCAAGCAAAGAAGGAAAGGATGAAACCTGATGAAGAAAATTGTTGTGACTGTTATTGGTGCTGACCGTGTCGGCATCGTTGCCGGTGTAGCAAAACAGCTGGCGGAAGAGAACGTGAATATTCTTGATATTTCCCAGACCATCGTGGACGGGATCTTCGATATGATCCTGATGTGCGATATGGAGAACGCCGCATATTCCTTAAAGGAGATCCAGGATCATATGGGAAAACAGGGCGAAGCGCTGGGGGTAGAGATCCGTGTTCAGCTCGCTGACATTTTCTATGCTATGCACCGCATCTGAAAGGAGACACCATGCTTGATATAGAAGACATTCTGGCAACGGAGCGCATGTTTGACCAAAACAAGCTCGATGTGCGTACCGTTACCATGGGGATCTCTCTCCTTTCCTGCGTATCCGATGATGAGAAGACCCTTTGCGACAAGATCTACGATACCATCTGCCGGAAGGCAGAGTATCTCACCGAGGTCACCCATGACATTTCCAGAGAATACGGTGTGCCGATCATCAACCGCCGCATCTCGGTGACGCCGATCTCTTTGGTGGCGGGCGGGCTTACGACTGCCAGCTATGTGCCGATCGCAGAGACACTGCAGCGCGCAGCTGACACTGTCGGCGTCGACATCCTAGGCGGCTTCTCCGCACTCGTCGATCGCGGCATGAGTGCTTCGGACAAGAAGCTCATCGACTCCATTCCGGAGGCACTCGCTGCGACAAAGAGTATCTGTAGCTCGGTCGCTATCGGTTCGACCAAGGCTGGCATCAATATGGATGCGGTGAAGCGCATGGGCGAGGTCGTGAAGGAAACGGCAGAGCTCACGAAGGACCAGGACGCCTATGGATGCACGAAGCTCGTCGAATTCTGTAATGCGGTCGAAGATAATCCCTTCATGGCCGGCGCTTTTCACGGTGTGACGCAGGGAGATACCGCGATCCATGTCGGCGTCTCCGGCCCGGGCGTCGTGAAGCGTGCGCTCGAGGATGTGAAGGGCGCCCCCTTCGAAGTCGTGGCCAAAACGATCAAGAATACGGCATTCATGATCACGCGTCTTGGCCAGCTTGTCGCAGAAGCGGCGACAGAGCGTCTCCATGCGCCTTTCGGCATCATCGACCTTTCGCTGGCTCCGACCTCGGCTGTCGGTGACAGTGTCGCAGCAGTCCTTGAAGAAATGGGCCTTGAAAGCTGCGGCGGTCCTGGCACCACGGCGGCTCTCGCGCTCCTCAATGATGCTGTCAAGAAGGGCGGCCTCATGGCCTCTTCGAGTGTCGGCGGACTTTCCGGCGCTTTCATCCCGGTCAGTGAAGACCTCGGAATGATCGAAGCTGTTCAAAGAGGCAGCCTGTGCCTGGAGAAGCTGGAAGCCATGACCTGCGTCTGCTCTGTCGGCCTTGATATGATCGCCGTCCCGGGGGATACCAGCGCATCCACCCTCTCTGCGATCCTTGCCGATGAAGCAGCGATCGGTATGATCAATAACAAGACCACCGCTACCCGCCTCATCCCGGTACCGGGCAAGAAGCCGGGCGACATGGTCCAGTTCGGCGGCCTCATGGGCTATGCACCTGTCATGGGGATCAGCAAGTTCAAGGCAGACGAATTCGTAGCAAGAGGCGGCAAGATTCCTGCGCCTCTCCGCAGCCTGACAAACTAAGCGAAATGGCAATCAAAAAAGCACCGGCGTAAGCGGGTGCTTTTTTGTTGGGGTCAAAGGGTGCAAGGGGAGCTCATGGGGCGTGCCGCCCTTTAAGGAAATGCTGATTAAATCTGACAACGATTTAATCAATGTTTCCTTAATAGTGAATGAAAGTTTTTCTCGAATGAGAAATGGTGGGGCGTCGCGTAGAAATCAGAAGCGCCGCGATGTATAAATAGGGCGATGCCCGCTTGAGACTTTAGACATCAGATATCAGACTTTAGATTTCTGACGTCTGATATCTGACGTCTATCTCTCAGTCTCCTAGTCGCTAGTCACCAGTCACTAGTCACTAGTCACACTGCGCTCCTAGTTCTCGGATTTCCTGAATTTCCACATATATATCCCCACGCAGATCACCGCGGAGAGAAGGGAGCCCATCGGTGCAGCAAGGCCCATCGGAGACAGTGTCTCGGGGAAGAGGAGGATGGCGAGGTAGGTGCCGGGGACGCGGACGGTAACGATCGAGATCATATTGTGCAGGAAGGAGTAGATCGATTTCCCATAGGCAGAGAAATATCCCGAGAAGCAGAAGTGGATGCCGGCAAAGATGCAGTCGATGACATAGGTACGGAAGTATTCACCGCCAAGGCGCACGACTTCCGGCTCATGGCTGACGAAGAGTGAGATGATCCACTCGGCGCAAAAGTGGACGACGAGGGTCGTAAAAAGGCCGAAGATGATGCATACACGGATGCCGCACAGGAGCGCCTGCCGCCCGCGCTTATCGTTTCCGGCGCCTCGATTCTGTGCGGCGAAGGCGGCGACGGTCGAGAGCATGGCAGAGGGGACGAGGAAGAGGAAGCTGATGATCTTCTCCACGATGCCGACTGCGGCGGCGACTTCGACGCCGCGGCTGTTTGCGATGGCGGTGATGATGAGAAAGGAGATCTGGATGAGCCCGTCCTGACAGGAGATGGGAAGACCTATGGCAAGGAGCGTCTTCATGCGGAGGGCATCGAAGGAGAAGGACCTCTTCGGGAAGGCAAGACCAAGGTCGGTGCGGGCGAGGTACAAGAGGCAGAGGAGGACGGAGACGGCCTCGGAAAGAATGGTGGCTGCGGCTGCTCCGGCGGCCCCCATCGCCATGGGGCCGATGAGGATATAGTCGAGCAGGAGATTGATGAGACCGGCGAGAGCGACAAAGTACATCGGCGTCCTTGTATCGCCAAGCCCGCGGAAGATGCTGGCAAGGACATTATAGGCGACGATGAAGGGGATGCCTGCAAAGCAGATGAGAAGGTATGCCCTCGTATCCTCCCATGCTTCCGCCGGGGTCTTCAGCCAAGAGAGGATAGGATCGATCGAAAGGAGGAGGAGCACGGTGCCGACGAGGCTGAAGAGGGCAAAGAGCAGCACCGAGCTTCCGATGAAGCAGGAGGCTTCCTTCCGATCTCCGCCGCCCACCGCGCGGCTGATGGAGACGGTCGTCCCCATGGCGAGCCCGACGATGATGACGGTCAGCATGTGCATCAGCTGGCTTCCGATGGAGACGGCCGTGATCGGTGCGGCGCCATTGAAGAGACCGGTGATGAAGAGGTCGGCCATGCCGTAGAACGTCTGCAGAAAACAGGTGAGAAGGTAAGGGATGGCGAAAGCCATCATTTTGGGGAGCAAAGGCCCTTGCGTAAGATTGATTCCGGTCATAGGATCCTCTTTGTACAATGAATAGCCTGCCGCCTTTCACACAGGCTGCTGCTTCATGGAGACAATCATATCACAGGCGAGGCGCTTGATGCCATGCGCGACGATTCCATAAAAAAAGCAATAAACCCGGCGAGGAGCCGAAGAACTATGCGCCCCGCCAAAGCGCGGAAGAAGCTAAGAATCGCGTGGAGAAGCCGAAGCGTCCAGACGCGCTCTCAGGCATGGTATTCCACGCCATGCGCATGATGGCGGGGACGCTCGTCAGCCGCGTCCTCGGCCTTGTGCGCGAGATGCTGACCGCGGCGCTCTTCGGCGCGACGCGCCAGCTCGACGCATTCTTCGTCGCATACACGCTCGCGAACCTCTCGCGCCAGCTCTTGGCCGAGGGCGCGCTTTCGCCTCGTTCGTGCCCCGTTTCTCGCGCACGCTCGCCTCCGACGGCGCGACAGCGCGAAGCGCCTCGCCGACGAAGCGCTGACGATACTGATTTTCGGATGCAGCGCCGTCGTCGCGGCGGGGATTATACTTTCGCCGTTCCTCGTAAACATCATCGGCCCCGGCTTCGCGCCCGAGGAACGCGCCGTCGCCGTGACGCTGACGCGCCATGATGTTGCCCCTTCCTGATGCTCGTATCCGTCGGCGCGGCTCGCTATGGGCGTGCTGAACAGCCTCGGAAGCTTCTTCATTCCGGCGATAGCGCCCGCGCTGAGCAACCTCGCCTATATCATCTTCCTGCTCGCGACGAAGAGCCATCTGTCGGTGTGGAACCTCGCCTTCGCGGTGCTGACGGGCGGGGCGTTCCACATGCTGCTCCAGGTATATTGGTGCTCGCGGCTCAAATTTACGCTGCGGCCGCGCAGGCCGAGCCTCGGCGATCCGCAGCTGCGCAGCATGATGGCGCTCTTCCTGCCCTACGCGGCGGGGCTTTCTCTGAACCAGCTCAACCCCGTCATAAGCCGTATGCTCGGCTCCTTCCTCGACGGCGGCTCCATATCGGTGCTCACCTACGCCGACCGCGTGCTCCAGCTGCCGCTCGGCCTCTTCGTAATAGCTATTTCGCAGGCCGTCCTGCCCGTCCTCTCGCGGCAGGACCCGGACGACACGGCCTCGTTCTGCGACTTCGTGCGCGGCGCGATGCGCTTCAACCTCTTCGTAGTCCTTCCCGTCGCGGCGGGGCTCTGCATAGTCTCGCACGAGGTCGTCCACCTGCTCTTCTTCCGCGGCGCCTTCTCGGAATGGGCGTGGCACGCGACCGGCACGGCGCTCTCGCTCTACGCGCTCGGCCTTCCGGGCATGGCGAGCAGCACCGTCATAATGCGCGCGATATACGCGCGCCGTATGCCGCGCGCGGCCGTGCTTGTTACAGGCGTGACCGTCGCCGTGAACCTCGCCGCGAGCGTCGTTCTTATGCGTTATTTCGCATACGCGGGGCTCGCCGCGGCTTCGGCGACGGCCTTCACGACAGCGAGCATCTTCGCCGCCTGTAAGCTCTCGCGCAACATCGGCGAACGGCTGAAAATTTTCGAGCTTTCGTGGCTCTGGCGCGTCGTCCTTCCTCTCGCCGCGATGTCCGCGGCTCTGCTCGCCTTCAAACATTTCGTCCCGTATCCAGACGCGTCAGGTCTCGGCGTGAGGATAGCGTGGCTCTTCGCAGCGACCGCGGGCGGCGGCGCGATATACGCGGCCTCCACTCTCGCGCTGCGCTGCCCGGAATGGCAGTGGATTCGCGGCGCCTTCAAAAAGCGAGGCTGACGGCCTCTTTCTGGTGTAAAATATTTCTGCGCGGCACGCTTTCATGCCGCCTATTCCGCAGATGACTGGGGGAAAAGATCTTGAAAAAAAATAAAGGATTCGCCGCCGTTCTTACGTTTATTTGTACGGCGTTCATAGCGGCGGCTGCTTTTGCCGGCGACGCCAACTGGGAACCCGGACAGGTAGACGCATCGGCGCTGCTCGACGAGCGTCAGACGAGCGTCTGGGTAGAGGGCTCTCTGCTCGGCGACATGGTGATAGGCGCGCGCGGAGCGCTCCAGATAATCTACGTCGACAACAAGCTCGCTCAGGCCATATCGGCGGATTTCAGTATGCACGACTGGGCGAAACGCATGGCGCAGTATTACGGAAGCGACGCGACGCGCGGAAAGGCGCTCTTCATCGCGCACGTCGAGACCTACAAACCGTGGACCTTCGACCCGTCAAAGGTTTTCGTCGGCGGGTATCATCTGACTGAGAGCGACGTGCTTTCGCCGAGCATGACGAACCCATTCGGCGAACTCGGCTCGGATCAGACGGGATTCTTCGCCTTCGTAGTGCCGGCCTCGGAGCTTAAGAAAGGCGAAGAGATACAGATCGGATACGGAGATGATTCTGCATTATGGAAAGTACTGAAATAAAAGAGCCTGAACACACATACAAATGCGTCGAGTGCGGTCTCGTCTTCGACAGCGAGACGCACGCCGAGAAATGCCCGCACTGCCGCTGCCGCGTGCTGATACACGTCAGGGGCGAAAAACGCAGCGCCGCCTGCGCTTCATGCTCGGGCGGAAACTGCTCATGCTGCGGAGGCTGCTCTCGCTGATGGGCGCAAAACATGGCGGCTTTGTAACTTTAGGCATTGAATCCAGCTGCGACGACACGGCGCTCGCCGTCATCGTCGACGGCGGACGCGTAATCGCGGACGCGATTTCGAGCCAGATAGACTCGCACAGCGTCTACGGCGGCGTCGTGCCGGAGCTTGCCTCGCGTATGCACCAGGAGGCGATACTGCCGCTTCTCGCCAAAGTCCTCAGCGACGCTGGCATTACTTCGCCGCGCGATGAAATAGACCTCATCGCCGTAACGTCTGGGCCGGGGCTCATGGGCTCGCTGCTCGTCGGCGTCATGACGGCGAAGGCGCTCGCGCAGGGCTGGGGCGTGCCGCTCATCGGCGTCAACCACCTCGAAGGGCATATCTTCGCGAACGTCGCGCGCAAAGAGGGCGACGAACGTCCAGTCCCCGAGCCGCCCTTCATATCGATGATAGTCTCGGGCGGTCACACCGAGGTCGTCCTCGTGCGCAGCTTCGGCGACTACGAGCTGCTCGGCTCGACGCGCGACGACGCCGCGGGCGAGGCATACGATAAGGTCTCGAAGGTCCTCGGCCTCGGCTACCCGGGCGGCCCCGTCATAGACCGCCTCGCCGCGGATGGAAATCCGCAGGCCTTCACGCTCCCGATACCGCTAGCGGGCAGCAGGGAAATCGAATTCAGCTTCAGCGGCCTCAAAACCGCCGCGATAACGCTCATAGAAAAGGAAAAAGCGGAGGGCTGCGAATTTCCGCTCGCCGACGTATGCGCCTCCTTCCAGCGCGCCGTCGTCGAAAGCCTGCTCTCTAAGCTCAAACTTGCGATAAAGAACACCGGCGTGCGCCGCGTCACGCTCTCGGGCGGCGTCGCCGCAAACTCCGCTCTGCGTGCCGCGCTGACGGATTATTCGCAGAAGCACGGCGTGGCGCTCTTCCTGCCGCCGCGCGCGATGTGTACCGACAACGCCGCGATGATAGCCGCCGCCGGATACGCCTCCTATATGCGCGGAAACCGCTCAACGCTCGCGCTCTCGCCGAACCGTCGTGGAGCGTCTGGTAAAATAGAGGGAAAAGGACCGGGATAAAAGATGCCCGATAAGGAATGGCTCGAAAAATACGAAGCCGTGAAAGAAAAGCTGCGCTGCAAGAAAGATTTGGACGCCTACTTCACCGAGAAGGAAATCGGCGGAACGCCAATCGACACGCTTGACATCGGCTCGGTCAGCTTCCCGACCGGAGAAGTCGTCGTCTGCGACCCGCTGGTGGAATTTGCCGGCGCGCGTCCCTACATTCAGACGATTCCGTCGGGGAGATACCCAGTTACGATATGCGTCGTGCCGAGCGAAAAATACGGCGACCGCTACGCCTGCGTCAAGGTCGCCGTCAGCGGCGAAAAGCCAGTGCGTTACGAGCTAGGCCTCTGCGGCGACGAAGAGTTCGACGAGCTTGAAGAGGACGAATTCTTCGGCTTCTGCGTCGACGCGGGAATGGGCTGCGTTGCGGACGCAAAAACTCAGGAAGCGTTCAAAAAATACTGGGAACAGCGCGAAAGCGAAGAAGAGGGCATAGATTACTACAACGACCTCTTCTGCGACCTTCTTGAAGAAAACGCTAAAGTGCTCCCGAAATATCAGCGCGAAGGCGGCGACTGGCTCAACTGGACCGTCCCGGGAACGAAGCTTAACTTTCCAATCTTCGCCTCCGGCTGGGGCGACGGCGTATATCCCGTCTACTTCGGCTACGACGCGGACGGCAAGGTCTGCGGCCTCTACATCCACTTCATCGACGTGGAAGAAGAATACAAAGAAAACGGCGAAACAGAATAAACCTTACCGCAGTTTCAACACGCAAAAAAAACAGCCCGAAGCCAACCAACGGCCTCGGGCTGTCTATGTAGATGGGTTTATCCCTAAATCTTATTTCTTCAGTCCTATGGGGCAAATACATATTTAAATATCATCATGAAAAATAAACCTATACAAACCACTTGAATATTTTTATTATCGATATATAATTATCGATAGGATAGTGGCCATAATAAGACAGGGAGTGACGGGGTATGACGTCGCTGGATACGAAACCTCTCAGCATTTCAAGGCAGTCTCTTCAGCGTATGCCTGTTTATCTCGAATTACTGAAAAAAATCAAGGCCGGGGGCGGCACGCACGTTTCCGCCGCTTTTCTGGCGGGGGAGCTCGGGCTTCATCCGGTGCAGGTGCGCAAGGATCTTGCGTCTGTTTCGAGGGTCGACGGAAATCCGCGTATCGGCTTCGCGCTCGACGGACTCATCGACGATATGGAGGATTTTCTCGGCTGCAAGAACGCGCACGAGGCGGTCGTCGCGGGCGTCGGCAATCTCGGGCGCGCGCTGCTTTCCTACGGCGGCTTCGGCAGCTACGGACTTTCGATAATCGCGGGCTTCGACACTTCGCCCGATGTGGTCGGCACGACCGTCGCAGGCAAGGAAATTTTTCACGCGTCGCGCATTGCGGAACTCTGCGCGCGGCTCGGCGTACATATAGGCATAATAGCGGCGCCTGCCGCGGCGGCGCAGAGCACCTGCGACGCCATGTTGCGCGGCGGCGTGCGCGCGATTTGGAATTTCGCGCCGGTGCATCTGACGCTGCCGCCCGGCGTGATCGTTGCGAATGAAAACCTTGCCGCCTCGTTCGCGGCTCTGTCCGGCAGGCTGAGCCAGATGAGCCGCGGAGACTAGGCGCTGCGGAATACACTATAAAGCAAAGCGTACTATCCTGCCGCGCGCGAAGAATGACGTTCGCGCCGCGGCACAAATCAAAAGTATATAGAGAGGGATGTGTATGGTGACGGAGAATTTTGACTACGCGCTCGTCGATAAGATAGTCGAAGGGCACGGCGCGCAGGCGACGGCGGTCATAGCGATACTCCAGGAGATTCAGGAGCATTACCGCTATCTGCCGCGCGAGATCTTTCCCTATCTTTCGAAGAAGCTTGGGATGCCGGAGGCGCGCATTTACAGCGTTGCGACTTTTTACGAGAATTTTTCTCTTAATCCGAAGGGGAAGTTCGTCATCAAGGTTTGCGATGGAACTGCGTGTCATGTGCGCAAGTCTATCCCGATTCTTGAAAGGCTGCGCGCGGAGCTGGGCCTGTCGGATAAGAAGGTTACGACCGACGACCTCGGCTTCACGGTCGAGACTGTTTCGTGTCTTGGAGCCTGCGGCCTCGCGCCGGTGCTCACGGTTAACGACGAGGTGCATCCCGCGATGACGCCGGACAAGGCGTCTGAGCTGGTCGCCGCTCTCAGGAAGGAGCTTTAATATGATTATCAGGACGCGCGAAGAGCTTCGGAAGCTGAGAGAAGAGTACGCGGCGAGCCTCGCCGGGGAAAAGAAGAAAATCCTCATCTGCGCCGGTACCGGCTGCATTTCGAGCGGCTCTCTCGTCATCTACGACGAACTCAGGAAAATTATGGAGGCGCGCGGCCTCAAGGTCGAGGTCGAGCTCGCGGAGGAGCCGCACGACGACTCCGTCGGTCTCAAAAAATCCGGCTGCCACGGCTTCTGCGAGATGGGGCCGCTCGTCCGCATCGAGCCGCAGGGCTGGCTCTACGTCAAGGTGAAGCCCGCCGACTGCGAAGAGATAGTTGAGAAGACCATCATCGGCGGCGAGCATATAGAGCGCCTCGCCTATACAAAGCACGGCGAGGTCTTCAAAAAGCAGGAAGAAATCCCGTTCTACAAGAAGCAGACGCGCCATGTGCTCGAACACTGCGGGCACATCGACGCGACCTCAATTAAGGAATATCTCGGCATCGGCGGCTACCGCGCCTTCGAGACGGCGCTCTTCGACATGGACGGCGAAGAGATCGTGCAGATGATTTCGGACTCGAACCTGCGCGGGCGCGGAGGCGGCGGCTTCCCGACCGGACGCAAGTGGAGCCAGGTGCGCCGCCAGAAGGCCGCGAATAAGTATATAGTCTGCAACGGCGACGAGGGAGACCCCGGCGCCTTCATGGACCGCTCAATAATGGAGGGCGACCCGCACCGTATGCTTGAAGGCATGATGATAGCGGGGCTCGCCTGCGGCGCGGCGAACGGATATATCTACGTGCGCGCGGAGTACCCGATGGCGGTCTCGCGCCTGCGCACGGCCATCGCGCAGGCGGAGGAGTTCGGACTGCTCGGAGATAATATCCTGGGCAGCGGCTTCTCGTTCCGCATTCACATCAACCGCGGCGCGGGAGCCTTCGTCTGCGGCGAGGGCAGCGCGCTGACCGCCTCCATCGAAGGCAAGCGCGGAATGCCGCGCGTCAAGCCGCCGCGCACTGTCGAGCACGGGCTATTCGACAGCCCGACTGTGCTGAACAACGTCGAGACATTCGCCAACGTCCCGCTCATCATCAACAACGGCGTCGAGTGGTACAAGTCGCTCGGCCCGGAGAAGAGCCCCGGCACGAAGGCCTTCGCTCTGACAGGCAACATAGAGAACACCGGCCTCATCGAAGTTCCGATGGGCACGACGCTGCGCGAGATAGTATTCGAGGTCGGCGGCGGCATGAGAGGCGGCGCGGACTTCAAGGCCGTCCAGATAGGCGGCCCCTCCGGCGGCTGCCTCACGGAGAAAGACCTTGACCTCCCGCTCGACTTCGACTCGCTTTCTGCCGCGGGCGCTATGATAGGCTCCGGCGGCCTAGTCGTCATGGACAGCAAGACCTGCATGGTCGAGGTCGCGCGCTTCTTCATGAACTTCACGCAGAACGAATCCTGCGGAAAGTGCGTCCCCTGCCGCGGCGGCACGAAGCAGATGCTCGCGATACTCGAGCGCATAGTCGCGGGCGAAGGCCGCGACGGCGACATCGAGCTGCTGCTCGAGCTCGCGGACATGATTTCGCACACGGCGCTCTGCGGCCTCGGCAAGACCGCGGCCCTGCCCGTCGTCAGCACGATAAAGAACTTCCGCGACGAGTACGAGGCGCACATCTACAAAAAATACTGCCCCGTCGGAGCCTGCGCGAAGCTCAAGAGCTTCAGCATAGACCCCGAGCTCTGCAAGGGCTGCTCGAAGTGCGCGCGCGGATGCCCCGTCGGCGCGATCAGCGGAGAGATAAAGAAGCCCTTCGTCATAGACAGGGACAAATGCATCAAATGCGGAGCCTGCGTGACGGCCTGCCCGTTCCACGCGGTGAAGGAGGGATAGCCCGATGGAACAGAAAAAATATATGACGATAGACGGAATCCCCGTCGAGATAGCGGGAGAGAAAAACGTCCTCGAAGTCATACGCAAGGCGGGCATCCAGCTCCCGACCTTCTGCTACTACTCTGAATTGTCGATTTACGGCGCATGCCGCATGTGCATGGTCGAGAACAAATGGGGCGGACTTGACGCCGCCTGCTCCACGCCGCCGAAAGAGGGCATGGAGATATGGACGAACACGGAGCGGCTGCGCAAATACCGCAAGATGATACTCGAACTGCTGCTCGCCGACCACTGCCGCGACTGCACCACCTGCCACAACAACGGCAAATGCAAGCTTCAGGACCTCGCCATGCGCTTCAACATCGAGGGCGTGCGCTTCCCGAACGGCGCGGCCGAGCCGCGGCGCGACGACTCGTCGCTCTGCATATCGCGCGACCACAACAAGTGCATCCTCTGCGGCGACTGCGTCAGAATGTGCAACGAAATACAGAGCGTCGGCGCGATAGACTTCGCGCGCCGCGGCTCGAAGATGACGATAAGCACCGTCTTCGACATCCCGATTGCCGAAAGCAACTGCGTCGGATGTGGTCAGTGCGCCGCGGTCTGCCCGACCGGCGCGATAGTCGTCAAGAACGACACCGCGAAGGTCTGGAAGGCTCTCGACGATAAGAAGGCGCGCGTATCCGTCCAGATAGCGCCCGCCGTGCGCGTCGCAATAGGCGAAGAGTTCGGCATAGGCGGCGGCGAGAACGCTATGGGCCGCATAGTCGCGGCGCTGCGCCGCATGGGCTTCAACGAGGTCTTCGACACCTCGACGGGAGCCGACCTCACGGTGCTCGAAGAGTCCGCAGAGTTCCTAGAAAAGCTAGCGAACGGCGGAACGGACGAAATGCCGCTCTTCACCTCCTGCTGCCCCGCGTGGGTGAACTTCTGCGAGAAGAATATGCCTGAGGTCGTACCCTACCTTTCGACCTGCCGCTCGCCGATGCAGATGTTCGCCTCAGTCATAAAAGAAAACCACAAACACTCGCCGCGCAAACACTACCACGTCGCCGTCATGCCCTGCACCGCGAAGAAGGCCGAGGCGGCGCGCGAGGAGTTCCGCAGCGAGGCCGGCCCAGACACGGACTTCGTCATAACGACGCAGGAGCTCATACAGATGATAAAGGAATCGGGCATCGTATTCGACGAGCTCGAACCTGAGGCCGTAGATATGCCATTCGGCACGATGAGCGGCGCGGGCGTCATCTTCGGCGTCACGGGCGGCGTCACGGAAGCGGTGCTGCGCCGCATAACCTCCGACAAATCGCCCGCGGCTCTGCGCGCGATAGCCTTCAAGGGCGTCCGCGGCGACGAGGGCGTCAAGGAGGCCGAAGTGGCCTACGGCGAGCGCACGCTGAAAATAGCCGTCGTCAGCGGCCTCGGCAACGCGCGCAAAATAATCGAGAGAATCAAGGCCGGCGAGCACTATGACTTCGTCGAGGTAATGGCCTGTCCAGGCGGCTGCGTCTGCGGCGCGGGCCAGCCCTTCGCGCTGCGCGATGAAAAGGAGCTGCGCGGCAAGGGCCTCTACTCGGCCGACAGAATGTCGAGCATCAAGCGCTCCGAGGAAAACCCGCTGATGATTTCGCTCTACAACGGCCTGCTCAAGGGCAAGGTACACGAGCTGCTCCATGTCCATTACGGCGCGAAGGAGGCGGAGTAAATGGTCTCCATAAAAATCTGCAACGGAACGTCGTGCTATCTGAAAGGGGCCTACAACGTGCTCCAGTACTTCCAGCACGAGATAGAGGCGCGCGGCCTGCACGACAGGATAAACCTCACGGGCTCCTTCTGCCTCGGCAACTGCGAGCACGGAGTCTCGGTAGACATCGACGGCAAAATTTACAGCGTCGCGCCCGAGACCGCGCACAAATTCTTCGAAGAGACGGTAATGCCGCTCGTTAAGTAAGAATTTAGGCGAAAATATACAAATCAGCGCCGCCGCGTAAATTGCGGCGGCGCTTTCATATCTGCGGAATCTCTGCGAAGTCCTAGAAAAATTCTGGATTCATGAAAGGTATGACGAGCTCGGCGGCCTTCCCGTCCGCGCCGAGCCCCCAGTAACCGCTGTATATGCCGTCGCCGAGGCCGCTCGTGAACATAGTCAGCCTGCTTCCTCCCGGCACGCGCCACGCGATGAAATCTCCGTACTCGCTCTGAACGCCGGGACGCGCCGCGGCGCTCTCAGCGAAGAGGCGCGCGAAGTAATCCTCGTAAATATTGCCCTCCGGGTTCTCTTCCTGCCATTGCTCCGCGAATGCGCGGTATTCCTCCGCCGTCTGCGCGTCAGCGAAACAGGCGAGCCCGGCGTCCACGCCGAAGAACGTCCATACGCCGGGCTGCCCGAGCTCCTCGCGCCTGCGTCCCTCCGGCATCGCTATCTCGCGGCTCACGACTGGCGCGGAGCTTATTACGAGCCGCGCCGCCGCGACGCGGATTCCCGCGACGGGCGAGCGCAGCACAGCAAGCTCCACGTCATAGCTGCCCGCAGGTATGGTGCGGTCGAGCCGCGTCTCGTACTTCGTGCCGAGATAATAGAGCGGGTCTGCGAGGACGACGCGCCCCGTCGGAAAATCCACAGCGCCCGCCGCGACGGTCGTAAGTTTCCCGCCGAAGAGGCCGCGGAAGAAATCCTCGGGATAGCTCTCCTGATTCAAACATTTAAGATTTTTCTCAAACGCCGCCTGAAGCGGAGATTTTTCTGTTTTGTCCGCCATCGTCAGCCCTCCGTCTTCCGCGTCCGCGCGCGGATAAATTTCACGCCTAATATAGCACGCGCCGCAGGATGCGAAAACGGCCCGGAGGATTCGCCGTCCTCGGGCCGTTCTTCGTTTCGCGGAAGCGCGTGAAGCTTAGTACTCCGTCACCTTGTTGTTGTCGGGGCCGGGTGTCGTGACGATCGCCTTGCGCGGAGTGACGCGCACCGCGCCTTTGGGCGCGAGCTTGCCGTGGAAGAGCTCTTCGCCGAGCGCCTTTATCTCTTCAAAGACTGGGCCGTCCGTGAAATATTCCGCCGTGCCCTTGACCTGATAGCCTTCGCCCGACGCGGCGTCGCAGGCGGAGATAGAGACGTTCGCGTTAGCGAGGAGGTTCTTCAGCGTAACTTTGAAAAATACGTCGCCTATGAGCAGCGTCCCGTCGTCCGCGACCTTCTTGAAGCCCACCGGCACGGCGTTCGGCTCGCCGCCGTCGCAGGTCGCGAGATACCAGAGCTGGTTTTTGAGCAGATTCACTATTTTTTCATCCATCATGTCAATTCCTCCTTAACGGCTGTGTTTCTTGGCTTGATTCAAGTATAGCGCGCGGCTTACGAAATTAAAGATATAAAGAAATTTAATAGCCGCTTATTATTTTCATAGCAGCTCGCATAAAGCGCGTGCTGCGGCGTATAATCAGGGCGAAAGGGGCGATGCGCGCGATGTACAGAAGAAAGACGGAGAAGGAGATACGCTGTCCGCTCGAGTATGGGCTGGAGCTCTTCGGCGGGAAATGGAAGTCACGCATAATATGCGTGCTCGCGCAGAAAAAGACGCTGCGCGACGGCGAGCTGCGCGCGGAGCTCGCGAACATCACCGACGCCGTGCTTTCCGCGGCGCTCAAGGAGCTTCTCGACGGCGGCATGGTGCTGCGCCGCTCATACGACGAGATACCGCCGCGCGTCGAATATTCGCTGACGGACAAGGGGCGCTCCGCAGTCCCGATTCTCCAGAGCATCTGCCGCTGGTCGGCGGAGTATCACGACGGAGGCGGCGGCGGTGTGTGCCGCGGCTGTCCCGAAAATTTCGGACGGAGCGAAAATCGGTAAATTCAACGTTTTCCGCGGCGCGGCACAGTCGGGAGCTTGCGCGGCAGGACGTTTTGCCGCGCGCCGCGGTTTGCCCGTAATTTCCGCGAAAGAAACAAAAGAGAAAAATATACCTAATCCCCCTTTGTAAAAAGCATGTTTCGTTGTATAATGCCCTTCGGCTTGCACAATCGGTTGCATAGCTTAGAAATCAAAGAAACGGAGCGTCTTTTTATGGCAAGAGAGCAAGTAATGAAAAAAACGGTTGAAGACAGCGAGTGGTCGCTCTCCGCAGTCCCAGCCTCTATGAAGGTGCAGGGGCTCTGGGCCGCGATGGTCGTCCTCGTCGGCTTCACATTCTTCTCGCCCAGCATGACCGCGGGCGGAAACCTCGGCATCGGACTTAATCTTGAGAAATTCTTCTTCGCTATGATACTCGGCAACGCCTTCCTCGGCGTCTACTGCGGCCTGCTCGGCTACATCGGCCAGCGCACGGGGCTGACGCTCGACCTTCTCGCGCACCGCTCGTTCGGCGACAAGGGCTCGTTCCTCCCCTCCGCGCTCATCAGCTTCACGCAGATAGGCTGGTTCGGCGTCGGCGTCGCGATGTTCGCGATTCCGGTCGCGGGGCTCATCAACAACGCCGTCCCGATGTGGGCGCTCATCGTCATAACGGGCGTCGTCATGACCGTCACGGCCTACCTCGGCATCAAGGCGCTCGCCGTGCTCGGCAGCATCGCCGTGCCTCTCATCGCGGTGCTCGGCGTCTATTCCGTCAACTGGGGCATCAACGAGGTCGGCGGCTTCATGAACGTCTTCGCGCAGAACCCCGACAAGCCGCTCACGCTCGCGGCGGGCATCGCGATAGTCGTCGGCTCCTTCATCTCGGGCGGCACCGCGACGCCGAACTTCACGCGCTTCGCAAGAACGCCATACATCGCGGTAATCGCGACGGTCGTCGCCTTCTTCGTTGGCAACTCGATAATGATGATCTTCGGCGCGGTCGGCGGCGCCGTCACGGGCGTGCCCGACATCTTCGACGTCCTCATCCTCCAGGGGCTTGCTATTCCCGCGGTGCTCACGCTCGGCCTCAACATCTGGACGACGAACAACAATGCGCTCTACACCGCGGGCCTCGGCGTCTCGAACATCACGAAGATACCGAACAAGCCGCTCGTCCTCGTCAGCGGCGCGATAGGCACGGGCCTCGCGGTCTGGCTCTACTACAACTTCGTCGGAATGCTGAACCTGCTCTCCGGCATGATTCCGCCCGTCGGCGCGGTGCTCATCCTGCACTACTTCATGCACCGCGGCGAGTATGAAGAGAACGCAAGGACGGAAATCCGCGACGTCAACATGCCCGCGATACTCGCGGTCGTCGCAGGCTCGCTCGTGGGCGTCTTCGTTACAGCCGGCATCAAACCCGTCAACTCGCTCTTCGTCGCCGCGGTCGTCTTCGTAATCGCCGACCGCCTCTGCGGGAAACGCGGCTAAAATTTTCAGGAAAGGACTGTTCCGCAATGCTCGTAAAAAATATCTTCATCGAAAACTCAACGGAAGCGAAGGACATCCGCGTAACGGACGGCAAGTTTGAGGAAATCGCGCAGAACCTGACGCCGCGCGAAGGCGAAGAGGTCGTAGACGGCGCGGGCAAGCTCGCGATACCGCCCTTCATCGAGAGCCACGTCCACCTCGACACCTGCCTCACGGCCGGAGACCCCGTGTGGAACCTTTCCGGCACGCTCTTCGAGGGCATCGAGTGCTGGAGCAAGCGCAAGGAAAAGCTCTCGAAGGAGGACGTCAAGGAGCGCGTCCGCCGCGCCGTGCGTATGCAGGCCGCGAACGGCGTCCAGCACGTCCGCACGCACGTAGACGTCACCGATCCGACGCTCGTCGCTATGGAGGCGATGATAGAGCTGCGCGAGGAGCTGAAGGACTTCGTCAACATCCAGATAGTCGCCTTCCCGCAGGAGGGCATCATGAGCTACCCGAACGGCGAGCAGCTCCTCGAAGATTCCGTCAGGATGGGCGCGGACTGCGTCGGCGCGATTCCGCACTTCGAGTTCACGCGCGAGTACGCAGTCGAGTCCGTCAACTACTGCATGAAGATTGCGGAGAAGTACGGCAAGCTCGTCGACGTCCACTGCGACGAGATAGACGACGAACAGTCGAAGGGGCTCGAGGTCCTCGCCGCGCGCGCCCTTGAGAGCGGCATGAAGGACATGGTGACGGCGAGTCACACGACGGCGATGCACAGCTACAACAACGCCTACTGCGGCAAACTCTTCCGCCTGCTCCGCATGAGCGACATCAACTTCGTCTGCAACCCGCTCGTCAACACGCACCTCCAGGGACGCTTCGACACCTACCCGCGCCGCCGCGGCGTGACGCGCGTCAAGGAGCTGCTCGCGAACGGCAACAACGTCTCGTTCGGCCACGACGACATCTTCGACCCGTGGTATCCGCTCGGAACGGGCAACATGCGCGACGTCATCTTCATGGGGCTGCACGTCTGCCAGATGATGGGCTATCAGGAGATTATGGACTCCTACCGCCTCTGCACCTACAACGCCGCGAAGACGCTGCACCTCTCAGGCTACGGCATCGCCGAGGGCAACGACGCGAGCTTCATAATCCTCGACGGCGACAACTTCTACAACGCGCTCAACCGCAAGGGCGAGGTGCTGCGCTCCTACAACAAGGGCCGCCTCATCGCCTCCGCCGAGCCCGCCAAGAGAGAGATACACTTCTAACAGAAAAACGAAGCTTTGCGGCCGCGCCGGAAATTTCACGGCGCGGCCGTTTTTTGTGCGTTTCGCACTCCGAACGGCGCGAGCGCCCTTCACGACTGAAAGATTTAATAAAGTCAAACCGTTTATGTAAAAGCGCGGATAAGCGCGAAAACATCGCAAAACTCCATAAAATAGAAAATATTTGGAAATAACCTGATTTGAGAAAAGCGGCCCCGCTCATTACAATTTCAGCTGTAAAGAAAATTAGCACTCAATGAGTGCGAGTGCTAATACAAATCAAGCAAATTTTGCAGGAGGGGATTTTCCTATGAAACTTAAACCGCTTGGAGACAGACTCGTAGTTAAGGCGGCTCCGAATGAGGAAAAGACGAAGGGCGGACTCGTCCTTCCCGATACAGTGAAAGAGAAGCCCGTCGAGGGCGAAGTCGTCGCGGTAGGCCAGGGCAAGGTGCTCGAGAACGGCACGCGCCAGCCGATGGAAGTCAAGGTCGGCGACAAGGTCATCTACAGCAAATACTCCGGCACCGAAGTCAAGGTCGACGACGAGACCTACCTCGTCATCGGAGAGAGAGACGTCCTCGCTATCATAGAGAAGTAAGGAATTGGAGGAATAGATTATTATGGCAAAGGTTCTGCTTTTCAAAGAAGAAGCTCGCCGCGCTATGGAGCGCGGAATCAATAAAGTCGCGGACACCGTCGGCATCACCCTCGGACCGAAGGGCCGCAACGTCGTACTCGAGAAGAAATTCGGCTCGCCGACCATCACCAACGACGGCGTGACCATCGCGAAGGAAATCGAGCTCGAAGATCCGTTCGAGAACATGGGCGCGCAGCTCATCAAGGAAGTCGCTTCCAAGACCAACGACGTCGCCGGAGACGGAACCACGACCGCTACCGTCCTCGCCCGCGCGATGATCCGCGAGGGAACGAAGAACGTAGCCGCCGGCGCGAACGGCATGCAGCTCCGCAAGGGTATGGAGCTCGCGACCGAAATCGTAGTCGACGAACTCAAGAAGCAGGCCGTGCCCGTCAAAGAGCACAAGAAGATCGCCCAGGTAGCTTCCATCTCCGCCAACGACAAGAAGGTCGGCGAGCTCCTCGCCGAGGCTATGGAGAAGGTCGGCGAGGAAGGCGTCATCACCGTTGAGGACAGCAAGAGCCTCGGCACGACGCTCGAGACCGTCGAAGGCCTCCAGTTCGACAAAGGCTACCTCAGCCCCTACATGATCACCAACCCCGACCGCATGGAAGCGGTTCTCGACGACGCGAACATCCTCATCGTCGACGGCAAGATTTCCAACGTCAAGGACATGCTCCCGATACTTGAGAAGAGCGTACAGCTTGCGAAGCCGCTCCTCATCATCGCCGAAGACGTCGAAGGCGAAGCCCTCGCGACGCTTGTCGTCAACAAACTCCGCGGCATACTCCAGGTCGTAGCAGTCAAGGCTCCGGGATTCGGCGACCGCAGAAAGGCTATGCTCCAGGATATCGCCATCGTCACCGGCGCGACCGTCATCAGCGAAGAAGTCGGCCGTAAGCTCGACAGCGCGGACGTAGCGGACCTCGGCCACGCGAAGAAGATCAAGGTCAGCAAAGAAGCCACGACGATAGTCGAAGGCGGCGGCGACCCGCAGGCCATCAAGGACCGCGCGGCTCAGATCAAGAAAGAGCACGCCGACTCCACCTCCGAGTACGACAAGGAGAAGCTCCAGGAGCGCCTTGCGAAGCTCGTCGGCGGCGTAGCGGTCATCCAGGTCGGCGCGGCCACCGAGACCGAGCAGAAGGAACTCAAGCTCCGCATAGAAGACGCCCTCAACTCGACCCGCGCGGCGGTTGAAGAAGGCATCGTCCCCGGCGGCGGCGTAGCGCTCGTTGGCTGCGTGAAGGCCCTCGACGCCGAGATAGCGAAACTCGAAGGCGACGTGAAGACCGGAGCCCAGATCATCCGCAAGTCGATGACCGAGCCGCTCTACCTCATCGCTCAGAACAGCGGCATGCAGGGCGACGTCATCATCGAGAAGGTCAAGACCCTCAAAGAAGGCCAGGGCCTCGACGCGACGACCGGCGAGTACGTCGACATGATCGAAGCCGGAATCATCGACCCTGTCAAGGTAACGCGCTCCGCTCTCCAGAACGCTTCCTCGATCGCGGCCATGATCCTCACCACCGACGCGGTGGTCGCGGACAAGCCCGAGAAGAAGGAGACCATGGGCGACATGGCCGGCGGCATGGGCGGAATGGGCGGCATGGACTACTAAGTCCGGGCTGCGAATCTATAACAAGCGCCAAAATAAAACGGCGCGGAGGCTTAACGGCTTCCGCGCCGTTTTTTCGTGTCGGCGCGCCGTTGACTTTTTCGCCGTTCCGCGTCATCCTCATGGCGGAGAGGGGGCTGGACGATGAAATTCCGCTACGAGGCGAAGACGCGCGGCGGCGAGAGCGCGCGCGGGGAAATAGAGGCCGCGGACGAACGCACCGCCGCGTCGCAGCTGCGCGAAAAAGGGCTGACGCCAATCGAAATTACTCCCGCGGGCGAAAAACGCGGCGCGGCGAAAATTTCATTTTCCGCGCTCTTTGCGCGCCGCGTGAAGCTTGCGGAAAAGGCGCTATTCTTCCGCGAGCTCGCGACGATGACCGAAGCGGGCGTCCCCGCCGCCGCGTCGCTGAAAATCCTATCTGAACAGAAAAGAAGCCGCCGCTTCGAAGCCGTCATATCTGACATATACGTGCGCGTAGTCGCGGGCTCTCCGCTCGCCTCGGCCTTCGCTGAGCACCCAGAATGCTTTGGCGCAGTCGTCGCCGCGCTCGTCCGCGCCGGTGAAGAATCCGGCACGCTCGACGCGAGCCTCGCGAAGATAGCCTCGTTCCTCGAAGCGCGCGAAGAGCTGCGCAGAAAAATAATCTCCGCGCTGACCTATCCCGCGCTCGTCGCCTCCGTCGCGCTCTTCTCGCTCTGCGTCATGACCGCCGTCGTAATCCCGCAGTTCGAGCGCGCCTTCCGCGGCCTCGGCGTCGAGCTGCCGCCGCTGACGCGCGCCGTATTCCGCGCCGGCGCGTGGATGGAATCGCGCTGGCCTGCGCTTCTCTTCCTTATTTTTGCGCTCGCGCTCGCCTTGAAGCTCGCGCTGCGCAGCGCGCGGCTGCGCCCGCACATCGACGGCGCTCTGCTGAAAATCCCGATATTCGGAGACATGCTGCTCAAAGCCTCGCTCTCGCGCTCCTTCGGCACGATGGCGGCGCTGCTGCGCGCCGGGCTGCCGGTGCTCGCCTCGCTGCGCCTCGCCGCCTCCGCGGCAGGCAACGAAAAAATACGCGCAGCCTTCGAATCGGCGCGCGACGGAGCGGCGGCGGGGAAGGGGCTCAGCGCCGCGCTCGACGGCTGTCCCGTATTCCCGCGCATGATCGTGCAGATGGCGGCCGTCGGCGAGGAGACTGGGCGCTCCGCGGAGATGTTTGAAAAAATAGCCGGCTGGTACGAGTCCGAGCTCTCGGAGAAGGTCAGGCGGCTCAGCTCGATACTCGAACCCGTCATGGTCGTGATAGTCGGCGCTGCGGTCGGCGTCATGGCGGTCGCGGTATTCATGCCCGTTGTCTCCGCGATAAACTCGTTCATATAAATTCCGCGCGCGCGTGAATTCTTCCTCAAAAACTGCTATCATCATAGAAGCTGCAAAACCATGCTTTCATCAAATCATAGGGAGACGGAGGAATCGTCTATGAAACATACTGGCGCCGCCCGCGGCAGGTCGCGGGGCTTCACCCTCGTGGAAATGCTCATCGTCATAATAATCATAGGAATACTCGCCGGGATGATGATGCTCTCGACGGGAGCCGCGACGGACAAGGCCGAGGCGACGAGGATAGTATCCGACATGCGCAGCATGAAGACAGCCTGCGTCATGTACTACGCCGACAGCGGCGAATGGCCCGAGGCGATAAACGCGAGCTTCGATAAATACCTCGACGTTCCCGTCAGCGACAACGACGACTACTCGCTCACAACGTCGGAAAACGTCCTGTGGCTCAGCTACAAGGGCGGAAAGCTTGCCGAGGGCAACGGCGTATCGGAGCGGCTCGCCGCGATGGCGAAGGAGACCGGGCTCTACGCTTCGGCATCAGCCGAGCCCGACGACCCGGACTACAGCGGCGGCGCGGAGGTATTCATGATAGTCAAAAAATAGCGCCGCGCGCGTTTCGCCGCGCATCGCAAAATATAAAGCTGGATTTTCAAATAAATTTATGGCATACTCTAATCTGAACTTTCAACAACTGCCGGAGGTGAGGGGAATCCCCCCGCGTAATGAAAAAAGAAAATAAAATCCTCATCATCGACTGCGGCTCGCAGTACACACAGCTCATCGCGCGCCGCGTGCGCGAACTCGGAGTTTACAGCGAAATACTCTTCTGGGACTCGCCCGCAGAAAAACTCGAAGCGGCTAACCCGTCAGGAATCATCCTCTCCGGCGGCCCGCGCAGCGTGCTTGACGACGACGCGCCCGCAGTGCCGGTCGAGCTCATAAAGTCCGGCGTCCCCGTGCTCGGAATATGCTACGGTATGCAGATGCTGGCCCACACCTTCGGCGGCGTCGTGGAGCGCGGCGAATCGGCGGAGTACGGACGCGCGGTCGTAGACGTCGAGGGCGGACGGCTCTTCTCGCGCTGCGGCGGAGACAAAAAGCTCGACGTATGGATGAGCCACTGGGACGAGGTCAAAGGGCTGCCCGCGGGCTTCCGCGTCACGGCGCGCAGCGAAAGCGGCGCGATGGCGGGCTTCGAGTCCGAAGACGGCATGGTGACGGCGCTCCAGTTCCACCCCGAAGTCGCCCACACGCCGAAGGGGCAGGAGATACTCTCCGCCTTCCTCTTCGACATCTGCGGCTGCAAAGCCGAATGGACGCTCGGCATGGAATGGATAGACCATGAAATAGAAAAGATACGCGAAAAGGTCGGCGACGGCACGGTCATCTGCGGCCTCTCCGGCGGCGTAGACTCCACAGTCTCCGCGGTAATCACGCAGCGCGCCGTCGGCGACAAGCTGCACTGCATATTCGTAGACCATGGAATGCTCCGCAAGGACGAGGGCAAACAGGTCATGGAGACCTACCGCTCGCTCAACCTCAACGTGCATTATGTGGATGCCGGAGAGCGCTTCCTCACCGCTCTCGCGGGAGTGACCGAGCCGGAACGCAAGCGCAAGATAATAGGCGAGCTCTTCATTCGCGTATTCGAAGAAGAGGCGCGCCGTCTCGGCGGCTCCGACTGGCTGCTCCAGGGGACGATATATCCCGACGTAGTCGAAAGCGGACACGGCGGCGGCGGAGTAATCAAAAGCCACCACAACGTCGGCGGCCTGCCCGACGACATGAAGATGGGGCTGCTCGAACCGCTGCGCGACCTCTTCAAAGACGAAGTGCGCCGCGTAGGAAAAGTCCTGGGCATAGCGCCGCACTTCCTTGAGCGCCATCCCTTCCCGGCCCGGGCCTCGCCGTCCGCTGCCTCGGAGAGCTCAAAAAAGAGCGCCTCGACATCCTGCGCGAGGCCGACGCGATATTCATCGAAGAAATCCGCAAAGCGGGCCTCTACAACGACATCTGGCAGGCCTTCTGCGCGCTGCTGCCCGTCCGCAGCGTCGGCGTAGTCGGCGACGTGCGCACCTACGGCGAAACAATCGCCCTCCGCGCCGTCTCCTCGCTCGACGCCATGACCGCCGAATGGGTCCGCCTCCCCTACGACCTCCTCGACACAGTAGCCCGCCGCATCTGCAACGAAGTCCCGCAGGTGAACCGCGTAGTCCTGGACGTAACCTCCAAGCCCCCGGCAACGATCGAGTGGGAGTAACGCCGCGCGAGAGCGATTAAGGATTTTTGACTAAAGGTCTTAAACGAAGATAAAAATTTAATTTCTGCGGCGCGGCCTCCTTCTTTCGGAGGGCCGCGCTTTTTGCGAAACGAAGGTAAGTCGATGAAACGTTTCATAATTTATATAGCGGGGCTGAATCTTATCGCCGCCGCAGTCGTTCTGAACATACGCTACGATTTGGGCGTAGCGGCGTTCAGCTCCGTGATGTACGCCGTCGCGGAAATTTATCACATTTCTCTTGGAACCGCCACGGTTATATGTTATATGATTTTCGTCTTTATGCAGTGCGTATTGTCGAAGCGGATAACGCTGACGTACGCGCTTGAGATTCCGCTGTCGCTCGCCTTCGGGCTGCTTACGGACGTTTACGACTTCCTCATACCTGATTTCAGCCTTGGGCTCGTCCCCGGCGCGCTCTGCTTTTTCCTGACGATGTTCGTCACGGCGCTCGGCGTTTTTCTGTGCGTCGAAAGCCGGCTGATTCTTACGCCTGTCGAGGGAATCGTGCAGACTATTTCCGACGTGTTTAAATTTCCATTTTCGATGGTGAAGAACGTCTACGACGTCTCGCTGGTAGCGATAAGCGCCCTCCTGTGCATCGTTTACGACGCGCCGTTTTACGGTATCGGCGCAGGAACGGTGCTTTCAGCTCTGGCGATAGGCCGCATCATAAAAATTTACGAAAAGGCGGAATTTTTGCGGAGGCTTGGAGCTGAAGCGTATTGACGCCGCTGAGCGGATAAGAATATCGGCTGTACAGATAGCCCAATATCGCGCGACGTGATAGGATATATTATGGAAGGGGTTGTGTTTATGGCCGAATCCGAGAATAAGAAGGCCTCCGTGCGGAGGCGGCTGAAGAGAAAGCCGGAGCTGACGGTCTGCCCGCTCGGCGGGATGGGGGAGATCGGGAAGAATCTCACCGTTTTCCGCTGCGGCGACGATTTTATAATCGTGGACTGCGGGCTGAAGTTTCCCGAGGAAGATATGCTCGGGATTGATTTCGTCATTCCGGACATTGAATATCTGATAGAGAATAAATCGAAGATAAAGGCTATTTTTATAACGCACGGTCACGAGGACCACATCGGCGCGCTGCCTTTCGTGCTGCCCCGGCTTGACGTGCCGGTCTACTGCTCGCGGCTCGCGGGCGGGCTCATCGAGAACAAGATGGTGGACGCGCGGACGGGCTACGCGCCCGATTACCGTTACGTCTGCCCTGGCGACAGGGTGACGGCGGGATGCTTTGAGGTTGAGTTCGTTCAGCTCTGCCATTCGATTCCAGACGCCTTCGCGCTCGCCATCCATACGCCGCTCGGCGTCATCGTCCACACCGGAGATTTCAAATTCGACCCGACGCCAGCGGACGGCAACAGGCCCGACTACAGCACACTCGCGCGCCTCGGGGACGAGGGCGTGCTTCTGCTGATGTCCGACTCGACGAACGTCGAGCGTCCCGGCTCGACTCCGTCGGAGAAGGTCATCGGGCAGACCTTCGAGCGTTTCTTCCGCCTCTATAAGGACAGGCGCATCGTAATCGCGACCTTCGCGAGCAATCTCAACAGGACGCAGATGATTCTCGCGACGGCGGCGCGCTTCAACCGCAAGGCCGTGCTCGTCGGACGCAGCATGACGGCGAACGTCGAGCTCGCGGCGCAGCTCGGCTACCTCGATGTGCCGGACGGCCTTATCGTTTCGGCGCAGGAGGCGGAGCATATGCCGGACAACCACGTCGTCGTGCTGACGACGGGCAGCCAGGGCGAGCCGTTCTCCGGGCTCGTGCTTATGAGCCGCGGCGCGCACCGCCAGGTGAAGCTCGGGCCGAAGGATCTGGTAATCATCTCCGCAACGCCGATTCCCGGCAACGAGAAGCTCGTGAGCCAGACGGTGAACAGGCTCTTCGCCTGCGGCGCGGAGGTCATCTACGAGCGCGAGGAGAAGATTCACGTCTCGGGCCACGCCTCGCGCAACGAGCTTATGCTGATGTTCAGCCTGACGCGGCCGAAGTTCTTCGTGCCGTGCCACGGCGAGTACCGCCATCTTGTGCGCCACGCGCAGCTTGCGCGCGAGATGGGCGTAGCTGCGAAGAACGTCTTTATTTTGCAGAACGGCGACCAGCTGCGCTTCAGCGGGCAGCGCGCTGAGATGATAGGGCGCGTGCAGGCCGGGCCTGTGCTTATAGACGGCGTCGTGCTCGGCGAGTTCGAGGGCAGCATTCTGCGCGAGCGGCGCGAAATGGCGGAGAACGGCCTCGTCGTCGTCTCCGTCGTGCTCGACGCTTCGATGAAGCCCGCGGCGCCCGTGCAGATACAGACGCGCGGAAGCGTATATTCGGCTGACGACGGCAGCACCTTCGGCGAGCTTGAGAGCGCCGTGCTGACCGCGGTCGCGCAGTTCGCGCGCACGCCTGGCGCGAAGCGCGAGACTCTGCCGACGGAGATACGCAAGCGGATACGCGAGGTTTTCTCGAAGAGTTCGCGCAATTATCCGACCATCATACCGCTTATAACGTATATTTAAGGCGCGGAAGGATATATAATTTTTACCGGCTTCGCCGCGCCGTATCTTCCGCGCGCCGGCGGCGGTGCGCGCCGCTCTTTTGCGGCGGGGCGCAAAATTTAGGAACATGAGGTAAAAACTGCAAATGAATACGGATACGATCATTCTCGGCCTTGTACAGGGCTTTACGGAATTTCTGCCGGTCAGCAGCTCGGGCCATCTCGCGCTCGCAAAGATATTTCTCGGCATGGAGATGCCGCCGCTCAACTACGACCTTGTGCTGCACGTCTCGACGACGCTCGCGACGATAATTTTCTTCTTCCCCCGATATATGCTCGCTCTTCGTCGAATGGTGCAAAGGCTTCGGCGGCGGCGCGGCGCGCAGCAAGCCCGGCTGGAGCATCGGCTGGGCCGTCGCTCTCGGCACCTGCGTCACGGGGGCCATCGGCATGTCGATCAAGGATTTTTCCGAGGCCGCGTCGCTCAATTCGCTGATCGTCGGGATATGCCTGCTGATAACGGGCGTCATGCTCCTGCTCTCGCGTTATATACGCGGCGGCGGCGACAAGGTAACGCTGAAGAACGGCCTCATCGTCGGCGTAATTCAGGGCATCGCGGTGATGCCCGGCATCTCGCGCTCCGGCTCGACCATCATCGCGGGGCTCGCATCTGGGCTTTCCAAAGAAGAAGCTTTCCGCTTTTCGTTCCTTCTTTCCATACCTGCGATAATCGGCGCTACCTGCGTCCAGGCCCTTGAGTTCGGCGGCTGGGACAGCTTCGTCTCCACGCTGCCGGAGGGATGGCTCGTCGGCGCGGTCTGCTCGTTCGCGAGCGGCCTTCTGTCGCTCTTCCTTTTGAAACGGCTCGTCATCGCCTCAAAGTGGTGGTACTTCGGCGTCTACTGCCTCGCGGTCGGCGGCCTGTCCGTAATTTTGACCTGCATGGGAGGATGGTAATATGGCTCTCGTAAAAAGCGCTTCGCTCCGCTGGGGCGTGATTTTCCTCTGCATGATACTCGGCACGTGGCTCGGCCTCTTTCTCCAGAGGTTTTCCGCCACGTCGCTGCTTTTCTCGAACATAGTAGACTTCACGGTGGACGTGCGCGAGATAGACCTGCTGATGCTGCGGCTCGGCTTTCTTTTCGCGCTGAAGCTGAACCTCGGCACGCTCATCGGCGCGATATCGGGGATAGTGATAACAAGATGATAAAGAACATAGTCCTCGCCTCGGGCAGCCCGAGGCGGCGCGAGCTCCTCGCCGGGCTCGGCTGGGAGTTCCGCGTCGAGCCGTCGCTTATAACGGAGACGAAGCCGGAGGGCGAAACGCCCGCGCATCTCGTGAAGCGCCTCGCCTTTGAGAAGGCGTCGGAGGTTGCGGGACGCTTTCCCGGAAACTGGGTTGTCGGGGCCGACACTGTGGTCGCGATAGACGGAATGATTCTCGGCAAGCCGAAGGACGAGGCGGAGGCGAAGTCTATGCTGCGCCGCCTCGCGGGCGCGACTCACTCCGTGTTCACGGGCGTCGCGCTCATCGCGCCGGACGGCAGAAGCTTGTCGGAGACGGACGAAACGAAGGTGACCTTCCGTCCGCTGAGCGACGAGGAAATCTCCGCCTACGTCGCCTGCGGCGAGAGCATGGACAAGGCCGGGGCCTACGCGATACAGGGGCGCGGCACTTTGCTCGCCTCTCGGATCGAGGGCTGCTATTTCAACGTCGTCGGCCTTCCGCTGTTCCTGCTGAGCCGCATGTTCGTCTCTATGGGCGCGCCGCTTTCCGCGCAGTGGGGGAATGAATGATGAAGAGCATCAACCGGCGCAGCCTTTTGTACTTCGCGCTCGCCGTCGCCGCGGCGCTCGCGCTTTACGGCCTTTCCGCGCGCTTGGCCGCGGAGAGCGGCGGCAAGACGGCGGCCTTCGTCACAGACGGCCGCGAAATTTTCTCGCTCGCATATCAGAGCGGCAAAACGCCCGCCGACGTATGGCGCGAGGTAAACGCGCTCGGCGTCGCCGGAGCCGCGGTCTCCGAGTTCACCGGCGACGAGCTCGCTATGTATTCCAGCCTCGGCGTGCGCTTCGGCCCGGCGGCTGTGTTTACGGCTAAGCTGAACGCGGACGCGGCGCGCGCCGTGCTCTGCTGGAGCAAGAACTCGCCATACGGCGCGCAGCTACGCTCGTACCTCGAGCGCAAGCTTCCGAACGTCGGCTTCGTCGAGGCGAGCGGCAACGTTTACGCGCTTCTGCCGGGAACGGTGGAGGAGTTCAAATCCTCTGCGCTCGTCCCCGATTTCTCGGCGCTCGAATTCTGCCGCGCCAACGGCGCGGACGCTCTCTTCCGTCCCGGCCCCTGCACGCCGTCCTCCGGCGCGGACGTCGCCGAGGCCCTCGACTGGCTCACCAACGAATATCCTCAGATTAAAAATATAATCCCCGCCGGCGCGATACTCGCCGGTTATCCCGACGTGCGTCCGCTGGCCGCGGTCATGAAGGCGAAGGGGATAACACTGTCGCAGGTTGAATTCGTGCGGCAGATAGGCGTCCCCGCGCTCGCGCGGAATCTCGGAAGCCTCGTCGTTCCGATGCACAGCCTCACGAAAGAGGAGATAATTTCGCGCAACATCAGCCGTCCGACGATTGTCGACCGCTACGTGCGCGCGGTGCACGAGCGCTCGATACGCCTCGTCATGGTTCATCCGTACGATTTGCAGATGGGCGCGCGGCTCGACATATTCCTGAAAGACCTCGGCGACTATAAGGCGGCGCTCGAAGCGCGCGGCTACGCGCTCGGATGGCCGAAGCCGCTGCCCGTGTGGCCCGCGCCGCTCGCGGGGGCCTTCGCATGCGGAATATGCTTCGTCTTCACGCTCTGGTTCTACGGCTCGCGGATGAACGGCAGCGAAAAGCTTCCCGTGCCGCTCTCTTCGGCGCTGGCGCTCTTCGCGGCGTCGGCGGCGCTCGGCGGCGCGCTCTGGTATTCGTCCGCCGCGGCGCGGCTCGCGGGCGGCCTCTGCGGGGCGCTCGTCGCGACCGAAGCGGCGCTCTGCGCGCTTGAAAGCGCCCACAGCCGCGTGCGCGGAGCCGTCCTCGCGCTGCTGACCGTCGTCGCGGGTGGGCTGTCGATAGCTTCTTTCTACGGAACGTCGGCCGCCGCGCTGCGCCTCACGCCCTTCTCGGGCGTCAAGCTGACGCTGCTGCTGCCGCTGATTCTGATTTTCGCGCACGACATGAAGCGCCGCGTCCACCCGGAGGGCTTCCTCGAGGTCATGCGCCGCTCGCCGCTATGGACGGAGCTCGCGCTGCTCGGCGTCGTGATGCTCGGCGCGCTCGTGATGGCGCTGCGCAGCGGCAACGTCTCGAACGTCCCGGGCTGGGAGGTCGCCTTCCGCGATTTTGTCGAGAATATGCTCATAGTGCGGCCGCGCACGAAGGAGTTCATGATAGGCTATCCGGCGCTCGTCATATACTGGTTCACGGTGCGCAAGGGGCTGATTCCCTATTACCGCGAGGTGCTGCGGCTCGCCGCGGCGCTCGCCTTCTGCTCGGCGGTCAACACCTTCTGCCATTTCCACACGCCGCTCTACCTGAGCGTGATACGCACGCTCAACGGCTGGTGGCTTGGCCTGCTGATAGGCGTCGTCTGCGCGGCGGCGCTCGGGCTGGCGCTGCCGCGGCTTAAACGCGCGGCGGGCGTCAGGCTGTAGGGGAAACGTTCACGGCGTTGAAAAAAGAGTTCGACGTACTTCTTCTAGGATATTACGGCTTCGGCAACCTCGGCGACGAACTTCTCTGCGAAGCGTCGCTGAGGCTGCTTGCTTCGTGCGGCGTGCCGAAGGAGCGCGTCGCGCTGCTTTCCGCCGCTCCGCGCGAGAGCGAGGAAAGATACGGCGTCCGCGCGTTCGACCGCTGGAGCCTGCGCGAGATAGG
>ENA-OQCL01000223-OQCL01000223.1-human-gut-metagenome-genome-assembly--contig:-NODE-223-length-30137-cov-9.342719_pt1 | contig 30137 bp, 25 predicted proteins | sample MGYA00242502_ERZ504586 | MGnify/ENA primary metagenome ERZ504586 (study PRJEB26092, sample SAMD00036316) | human gut metagenome | host: Homo sapiens | study: EMG produced TPA metagenomics assembly of... | reverse complement strand
CTGCCGAGGTCACCATCAACTACGTCATCACCGATGTGGAGAAGAAGCGCAAGTTCGTCTGCGTGGACACCAACGATATCCCCGAGATCGCTGTGGTCGACCCCGATATGATGTCCTCCATGCCCAAGGGTCTGACCGCTGCCACCGGTATGGATGCGCTGACCCACGCCATCGAGGGCTACATCACCAAGGGTCATTGCGTCATTTCCGATATGTTCCATCTGGAAGCCATCAAGCTGATCAGCCAGAGCCTGCGCGGCGCTGTACAGAACACCCTGGAGGGCCGCGAGGGCATGGCTCTGGGGCAGTACATTGCCGGTATGGGCTTCTCCAACGTGGGTCTGGGCATTGTCCACTCCATGGCACACGGCCTGTCTGCCCTGTATGACCACCCCCATGGTGTGGCCTGCGCTATCCTGCTGCCGGTGGGTCTGGAGTACAACAAGAGCGTTGCCGGTGAGCGTTACCGTGCCGTGGGCAAGGCTATGGGCGTTATGGGCATCGACGAGATGAACGACGTGGAAGCCGCTGATGCTACCATCGCTGCCGTCAAGCAGCTGAGCGCAGACGTGGGCATTCCCGCAAACCTGCACGGCATCCTGAAGGAAGAGGACATCCAGTTCCTCGCCGAGTCCGCTTTTGCAGACGCCTGCCGTCCCGGCAACCCCCGCGACACCAGCGTGGAGGAGATCGTGGAGCTGTATAAGAGCCAGCTGTAATCCATTATAAATAAACTCCGAGAGCCGCTGCACCGTGCTTGTGCAGCGGCTTTTTTGGTGGGGGAATCCCGTACCAATTGTAACATTTTCAGCTGTCCTCTTGTATAAACCGGCGCAAGCGAGTACAATCAAAACATAAAAACAGAAGGCGAGGAAAGCGCGATGACACTGAACTTCTACACGCTGGGCGTGCTGTATCTGGTCTATTCCTTCCTTGGGTGGGTAGGGGAGACCGTGGTGGCTACCTTCCGGGGCAAGCGGTTTGCAAACCGCGGCATGGCGGCGGGGCCGTTCTGCTTTGTGTATGGCACCACGGCCATCCTGATGGCAGTAGGCTTTGCAGATATGCGCACAAAGCCCGTGGTGCTGTTTGTGGCCTGTATGCTCACGGCTACCGTGGTGGAGTGGCTCACGGCAAAGCTGCTGGAACGGCTGCACAACCGCAAATGGTGGGATTACTCCGATAAAAAATTCAACCTGAACGGTTACGTCTGCTTACAGTACTCGGTGCTGTGGGGTGCGCTGGGCATGGTGACCGTGCTTTGGGGCAACGGGCTGCTGCTGCGTCTGTGCGCCCTTGTGCCGGACTGGCTGCTGCATCCGCTGGTATGGGTCGCGCTGGGCATCGCGGCGCTGGACCAGCTGGGCTCGGCGGTTCTGGTGGGGCGGTACGCGGCGCAGCACCCGGTGCTGGAACAGCTGAACCAGAAACTGGAGGCGCGCTCCGACACCTTGCGCCGCCGCATTGCCGTGTATGTGGAAAAGCGCATCCAGCGCGCCTACCCGGAAGCCGCCCGGCAGCAGCCCACGGCAGTGCAGAAGGGGAAAGCCGACTTCCTCAGCGCGGCAGACCTGCTGTGGCTGTTTGTCATCGGGGCGTTTCTGGGCGATATGGTGGAGACCGTGTTCTGCCGTCTGACCGCCGGAGTGTGGATGAGCCGTTCCAGCTTGGTATGGGGGCCTTTCAGCGTGGTGTGGGGGCTGGCGCTGGCCATGGCTACCGTGCTGCTGCGGCAGAATCAGGACAAAAGCGACCGCTATCTCTTCGCCTTCGGCACGGTGCTGGGCGGCGTGTACGAGTATGTGTGCAGTGCCGTCACCGAGCTGTTGTTCGGTACCGTGTTCTGGGATTACAGCAAGTTCAAGTTCAATCTGGGCGGGCGCATCAACCTGCTGTACTGCTTTTTCTGGGGCATTGCGGCGGTGCTGTGGATGCGCTACGGCTATCCGCTGGTGCTGAAGCTATGAAAAAGGTGCGCAGCCATATCCGTCCGTGGATGACAGCGGCGCTGGCGGTGTTCATGGCGGTGAATATGCTTACCAGCGCGCTGGCACTGGCGCGGTACGATGCCCGCACCAGCGGTGAAGCGCCCAACGGCCAGCTGGAAGTGTTCCTTGATGAGCATTTCGACAATGCCCGCATGGAGCGCATTTACCCCAACGCCGAAAAAAGTGATCAAGGCAGAATAAATCCCATATTTCCCCTTGCGCTTTGCCGGAAAACAGGTATAATATTCTCTGGATAAAAGGGAGTAAGGGGCGTACCTTGGTTGAAAAACGGGTGCGCTGTGCTGCAGCGACAGTCCCGGCAGAAATGCCCGATGCAGCACCGGATGCTTGAGACTTTATCACATTTTCCCCGTTCCGGGCAAGATGTGATAAAGGTCATTTTTTGTGCCTCTGCTGCCATTACTTGCAAAAAAAGGAGAAATATTATGCTGATCCCTGTTCTGTTGTTTATCGTGGGTCTGCTGTGCCTGATCAAGGGCGGCGACTGGTTTGTGGACGGTGCCACCGGCATCGCCCGCCGCTTCCATGTGCCGGAGCTGCTCATTGGTGCCACGGTGGTGTCCATCGGTACCACCCTGCCGGAGGTCATGGTGTCCACCACCTCTGCCCTCACCGGTCACGGCGAGATCGCCTACGGCAACGCCATCGGCTCGGTCATCTGCAATTCTGCACTGATCGCCGCCATCACCATTGCGGTGCGCCCGGGCAAGGTTGACCCCAAGAGCCTGCGCACCCCGGTGGCCTTCTTCTTTGTGGCTGCCGCTTTCTATGCCGGTGTGGCCTACACCACCGGCTCCTTCACCCGCCCGGTGGGTCTGATCCTGCTGGCCATGTTCGTGGCTTACATCGTGTGCAACGTGCTGGCTATGAAAAACACCCCCGCCCCAGAAGAGGAGGAGCAGGCTGAGGAAGGCCCCTTTGCCAAGGAGCTGGGGCTGCTGGCCATCGGCGCAGTGCTCATTGCTGTGGGCGCTGACCTGCTGGTGGACAACGGCACCCTCATCGCGCAGGCACTGGGCGTGCCGGAGTCGGTCATTGCGCTGACCTTTGTGGCACTGGGCACCTCGCTGCCGGAGCTGGTCACCGCCATCACCTCGCTGGTCAAGGGCCACGGCGCGCTGTCGCTGGGCAACGTCATCGGTGCAAACGTGTTCAATCTGGTGCTGGTCAGCGGCGTGTCCGTCACGCTGGCACCCTTCAGCATCCCGCAGAACTCCACCATCGCAGGCATGAACGCCTCGCTGGTGATGGATATCCCGGTCATGTTTGCCGTGATGCTGCTGCTCACCCTGCCCGCTCTGATCAAGGGCAAGCTGAGCCGCCCGCAGGGCATTGCACTGCTGTGCATCTATGCCGCCTTCTGCGCCGTGCAGTTCAGCATCTGATCTGTTGTAAACGTAAAATATTTAAGGCTGCTGCACAAAGCACTGTGCAGCAGCCTTTTTATGTAGGACGATTCTGAATGCGCTTCGCGTTCGCTTTGCGCATATTCAGCGGAAAGATTATTTATAATTTCGCGTTTGTCGCACTCTGCGGAGTGCGACAAACGCTATTTTCACAGGAGGGGTCGTGGAGGCAAACGGCAGCTGCCGCGCTTGTTTCCACGCGGAAACAGTCATGCGGCGGGGGCGCTGCGGCACGAAAGTCAACATGACCCTCTCAGTCATCGCTGCGCGATGCCAGATTTCCCCCTTTCGTCGCTGCGCGCATCTTCCCCCCGGAGCGGGTGGAAGTCTTTCCTCAAAGGGAGAGCCAAGAGCACTGCCGAAAGCCTCCTCATGATGCCTAATACTTTAGCAACGGGCTTTAAACCTTGGCTACCCCCTTCGGGGAAGCTGGCGCGGGAGCGCCTGAGAGGGCGTGCAAGGCTAGCGGGTGCTGCCCCTCATCCGGCGCTACGCGCCACCTTCCCCCGGTGGGTGAAGGCTTAAGCGGTGGCGGTACAGTTCCCGGCTGACCCGTAAAGTTTCCGGGCGTGTCCGCTCTCCCCTTGGGGGAGCTGGCGCGGGAGCGCCTGAGAGGTAAAAAAAGTGGGTCAGAAGCGCCCACAGACGTTTCTGACCCACAAATAGAACGATATTTTTGTTTTACAGCTGGCAGGCGGTATCGTAGCCGGTGCGGATGGCGTTGGAGATATCCGCAGCCTTACCAGCGGCATCGCCGATGGAATACACCGGGATGCTGGCAGCCTCCAGCGCAGCAGCGTCAAATGCGTTGGAGCGTGCGCCCATGGCCAGCACGATGTAATCGCAGGGGATGGTCACCTCTGCGCCGTCCTTGTTCTCGCAGACGACGGCGTCCATGCGGAACTCCTTGACCTTGTGGCTGGGGTACTGCTCCACGCCGTAGGTCTTGTAGTTTTCCAGCAGGGTGGGCAGAATGGTGGTGCTCTCGCCTGCGGCGATCTTGTCCATCATCTCGATAACGGACACCTTGCAGCCGCGGGCAGCCAGATACTCTGCGGTCTCGCAGCCTACCATGCCGCCGCCGATGACGGCAACCGTGCCGTACACCTGCTGCTCACCGGCCAGCACCTTCCACGCGTCGGCAACGTTCACGCTGTCGATGCCGGGGATGCGGGGTGCGGCGCTGTGTGCGCCCACAGCGTTGATGACGGCCTCGAAACCGGCATCCTTCAGCTGCTCTGCGGTGCGGGTCTGACCCATGCACAGGTGCACACCGGCGTTGCAGACAGCGTGGATCAGGTCCTGTGCGGCGCGGCGCATCTCCTCCTTGCGGGGAGGTACGCAGGCAATGTTCAGCTGGCCGCCCAGAGAGGTGGTCTTTTCAAACAGGGTCACGTCATGGCCGCGCAGGGCTGCCACACGGGCAGCTTCCAGACCGGCAGGGCCGCCGCCGAGGACGGCAATCTTCTTTTTCTGTGCTGCGGGCTGGATGCTGCGGGTGTTCTCGTAGCCATTTTCCGCGTTCAGCACGCAGGAGAGGAACTGACGGTTCTGGATGGCATCGGTGCAGCCCTTGTTGCAGCTGATGCAGCGGCGGATATCGCAGGCCTTTCCGGCAGCGATCTTGGTGCCCCAGTCGGGGTCTGCCAGCAGCGGGCGACCCATGGCAACCATGTCGGCCATGCCGCTCTCGATGACACGCGCAGCCATGTCGGCGTCCACGATACGACCCACGGCGCTGACCGGCACATTGACGGCCTTTTTGATGTCCCCGGCGATCTTGACGAAGAAGCCGTAGGGCTGTACGCCCATGGGAGGAATGGTGTCGGCCATGTTGCCGGTGTGGTTGGCCTGGGCAACGTGGAACATATCCACGCCGTCCTCTACCAGCCACTGGGCAAACTGCACGGCGTCGGCTTCGTCAATGCCGCCCTTGCCGCGCTGCGGGGTGACGATGGACAGCTTGTAGTCGATGACCATATCCGGCACAGCCTTGCGGATGGCGCGGGTCAGCATGCGGGCAAAGCGGACGCGGTTCTCCAGACTGCCGCCGAACTTATCGGTGCGGTGGTTCATGCGGGTGGAGCACAGGCAACCGTTCAGGCGGTCGCCGTGGATCTGGATGACGTCCACACCGGCCTTCTGGGCGCGCACTGCGCAGGCGCACATCTTATCGATGATGGACATCAGCATCTCCTCGCTGGCCTCATCGGTAAAGAACATCATGTCGTGATGCAGGCGCTGACGCATCTCGTCAAACTTCTTCTGCATAAACAGGCTGTTGATGGCGTCCACATCGTACTCCGGGTGGAAGATCTGGACGCCCAGCTTGGTGCCGTAGGCGTGTACGCTGTCGGCCAGTGCCTTGAAGGCAGGGATCTGGCTGTCGTCAAACAGCTTGGGGGTGGGAGAAAAGCTGTTGATGGGCGCAACATCGCCCATAACGATGTAGCCCACGCCGCCCTTTGCCAGACGGGTGTAGAAGCCCATGTCCTGCTCGCTGATCATGCCGTTTTTCTCGTAGCCGGTGGTCAGCGGGGGGAACATGATGCGGTTTTTAAAGGTCTGTCCGCCCACCTCGATGGGCTGCAGAATTACGTTTTCCATACAAAAGCCTCCTTGCAGATACGCTTTGCTTTACAGATTTGCTTTGATGAATGCTGCGGTCTTTTCCTCCACGGCGGCACGGGCTGCCAGCGTGGCAAAGTTGTGGCCGCCGCCTGCAATGGTGTCCACATCGGGTGCGGTGTACACCTGTGCGTAACGGCTGCAGGTGCCCTCGTCCACCAGACGGTCATCGTCGGCGCGCAGCAGCAGCACCGGGCCGTTGTAGCCCTTGGCCTCGGTAAAGGGGTCGGGGTGCTTGGCCATCTCGTAGTTAAAGGCCATCTTGTAGCACAGACCCTCCATGTCGGTGTAGTCCTTGCCGGTCTGCACAACGCCGTCGGCGCGCTGTGCGCAGCCGAACCACATCCCGGCGCCCGGGCACAGCAGGATCAGGCCGTGGGGCTGAATGACCGGTGCGCAGGAAGCGGCAATGTAGCCGCCCATGCTCTGGCCGGAGAGGAACAGCTTTTCGCTGTCCACATAGGGCTGCTCAGCTGCCCATGCAAAGATATCCTGTGCATCGGTGTGCAGGCCGTCGAAGCTCATATCCTCGAACTCGCCATCGCTCTCGCCGTTGCCGTAGAAATCGAACCGGGCGCTGCCGATGCCCTGCGCTGCTAGAGCGCGGGACAGGTGGGTGTACATGGACTTGTAGCCGCTGCAGCTGCCGGCAAAGCCGTGCAGATGCACCACAAAGGGTACCTTGCCCTCGGTATCGGGCAGGGTCACGATGCCGCGCAGGGTGTGGCCATTGCGGTTTTTAAACTGAACCTGTAAGATCTTCATGGTTTACTTGCTCTCCTTTGCGGCGCGGCGAGCCTTCAGCTCGGTCAGCATCTCGGCAGTCTTCTGCTTGGTCAGGGGATAGACGAAGAACAGGATGGCAACTGCAATGCCGTAGCCCAGGAAGTAGACGCCGGTGTAGCTCTTCCAGATAGCGTTCACAACGCCTGCGGTCTGCACAGCGCCAGCGGTCACGTTGTAGCCGATGACACCCAGCACAAAGCTGGACAGGCTGCCGGAAATGGCGCTTGCAAGCTTGCGGAAGAAGGAGTAGGTGGAGTAGACGATGCCCTCGTTGCGCTCGCCGGTCTGCAGCTCGTGGTAGTCGATGGCGTCGTTGACCATAGCCCAGATCAGCACCTGCATGCCGGAAGCACCCAGATAGCAGATACCGTTGATGACGATGAAGGCCACGGGGTTGTGGACGGGGAAGAAGAACAGGATGCCGAACACGATGGCGGCAAAGCCTGCGCCCATGCAGCACCACTCCTTCTTGCCGAACTTGTTGGCAAGAGGCTGGGTGATGGCAAAGGACAGCACGGCGTACAGCACGCTCAGCATACCGGAGACAGCCTGAATTTTAACGTTGCCGAAGAAGTCCTTATACAGGTAGGTGTTCAGACCGTTGACCACGGAAGCACCGATCATGCCGGTCAGGCTGAAGAACATAACGCCCAGCAGAGCCTTGTTGTGAGAGATCTCCTTGAGCACGTGCAGGTAGTTCAGCTTTTCGCCCTGCGGACGCTCGGGCACTTCCACGCGCTCCTTGCACCACACGCAGGTGATCTGCAGGCACAGCAGACCCAGCAGAGCGCAGATGCAGGCCAGCATCAGGAAGCGGCCAGCCACGGGCTTGTTGTCCACATACAGGAACAGGGGGCCGATCATGACCATGACGGTCATGAAGATGGTGCCGCCAAGGCTGCGGTAGCGGGACAGTGCGGTGCGCTGGCTGACATCATCGGTCATCACGCTGGACAGGGTGCCGAAGGGCACGTTGACGCAGGTGTACAGTGCCTCGTACAGAACGTAGGTGACGAACATGTAGGCCAGACGCAGGCCGTAGTTGATGTTGCCCACATTGACAAAGCCAAGGATGCACAGCACTGCCATGGGGAAGGAGAAGGCGCGGATCCAAGGGATGAACTTGCCGCCCTTGGTGGCCTTGCGGGAGTCCACGATCGCGCCGATGATGGGGTCGTTCACGGCGTCCCAGATCTTGGTGACCAGCAGCAGGATACCCACATGGAAGGGGTTGACCTGCAGGATCAGGGTGTAGAAGATCGACAGATACATGGCGCGGTACTGCTCGGTAAAGCAGCAGCCCAGATCGCCCAGTGTATAGCCGATCTTGTCCTTCATGGAGAAGGGTCGGACGGTCTTTTTCTGGTCCATTGTGTTTTATCCTCCTTAAAAACAGTGAAACCACGAGACTTTTCGCACAAGCCTCTTTTCTACGTTTGCATTATACGTTAAATTTCCATCAATGCATATCCAAAAAATGATTGAAACTATCGCAAATTGATGTATTATGCAATTATAACAGTTGTGCTTTTCTGTTGTGTACAACAAACTGTTACACATGACAGTTTTGCGGAGGGATTTTTGGTGAATTATACAGTTAAGCGTTATTTTTTCGAGCAGAGCGCCGTCCGGGAATTTTATTCCGGCGCGTATTATGATTTGTTTCTGGTCATGCGGGGCAGCGGCGTGTTCCGGTGCAGCGAGGTGGTGCTGCCCGCACAGCAGCAGAATCTCATCATCTTCAAGCCCGGTCAGGGCGGCAGACTGGAATACGCCGGTGCTTACGGCCCGCTGGAACTTATTCGGGTGCAACTGTCCCCCCAGACGCTGGCGCAGCTTTCGGACGCGGACACCGACCTTGAAAAAAGCTTCAACGTGGTGCCCTTCCGGCAGGTGGCTGTGCGCCCGGACAGCCAGATCTATATGCTGCTGAAAAACCTTGCCCGGAAGCTGCTGATGCTCTCGCAGGAGCGCACCCAGTTCGGTGCAGCGGTGTTCGAGCACGGTATTCTGCAAATGTTCGTGGTGCTGGCGCTGCGTGCCTGCATCCATGCGGAGTTCCACACCGCATCGGTCAGCCGCCACCACCTGATGCTGGATGAGGTGTTTTTGTTTATTCAGGCGCACCTTACCGAGGAACTGACGCTGGAGCGGCTGGAAAAGGAGTTTTTCGTCTCCCGGGAACATATTGCCCGGGAATTTAAACGCCAGACCGGGCAGACGGTGCACCGCTATATCGTAAAGGCGCGCTTGGACCGCTGCTGCATCCTCATCGAGCAGGGGCTGCCCATCACCGAGGTGTACAAGACCAGCGGCTTTGGCGGCTACAACCACTTTTTCCGCGCCTTTAAAAAAGGAGTACGGCATGACCCCCAAGGAGTACTTCAGCACCACCCGGCAGGACGCCCGGGGAATGAATTTTGCAAAAACTGCACTGTCCGCGCCTGTGAAAAAAAGCCGCCCGGGAAGATCTGCAGATCCTCCCGGGCGGCTTGCTTATCCTATTTTTTGCTCTTACTTGCGGCGGGTGAGGCAGTTCAGCGCCATCACAACCAGCACGAGAAAGCCGATGACCAGCAGGATACCGGTCATGCCGATGAGCATCATGGGCAGGGTGGTCATCCAGGAAGAAAGATGAAGCATAAAGGCACCTCCGTTAAGCCATCAGGGAAAGGATCAGTCCGCCGGCAAGGACGGATGCGATCTGCCCGGAAACGTTGACGCTGATGGAATACATCAGTAGGAAATTCTGGTTGTCCTCGGCCAGACCCATCTTGTTGACCACGCGTCCGCTCATGGGGAAGGCCGAGATGCCTGCCGCGCCGATCATGGGGTTCAGCTTTTTGCCCTCGGGCAGGAAGAGGTTCACCAGCTTGGCGAACAGCACGCCGCCAGCGGTATCAAAGATAAAGGCTACAAGACCCAGCGCCATGATGAGCAAAGTGTCCGGCCGGACAAACTTGTCGGCGGTCATCTGCCCGGCTACGGTCAGACCCAGCAGCAGGGTGATGAGGTTTGCCAGTACGTTCTGGGCGGTCTCGCTCAGGGAGTTCAGCACCCCGCATTCCCGCAGCAGGTTGCCGAACATCAAAAAGCCCACCAGCGCCACGCTGGCCGGGGCTACCAGACCGGCGACCACCGTGACCACAACAGGGAACAGGATCTTGGTCAGCTGGGTGACATTGCCTTTTTCGTAGGGCATACGGATGCGGCGTTCCTTCTGGGTGGTCAGCAGACGGATGACCGGCGGCTGCACGATGGGCACCAGCGCCATGTAGCTGTAAGCTGCCACCATAATAGCGCCCAGATACTGGGATTTCAGGGTGTTTGCCACAAAAATGGCGGTGGGGCCGTCCGCTGCGCCGATGACCGCAATGGACGCGGCGTCCTTCATATCAAAGAAGAACCCGGCCAGAAACAGGGTGAAAAAGATGCCGAACTGTGCCGCTGCGCCAAACAGCATGAGCCACGGCTTTTCCAGCAGCGGGCCAAAATCGATCATGGCACCGATGCCGATGAACAGCAGCAGCGGGAACAGCTCGTTGGACATACCTGCCTCGAACAGGGCAGAGATGGGGCCAACGGTGTCTCCCTGCGTGATGGCACCGGATGCGGGAAGGTTGACCAGAATGGCACCGAACCCCATGGGCAGCAACAGACTGGGCTCCATCTTTTTGACGATGGCAAGGTAAATGAGCAGGGCACCGATGCCCCACATGACCACCATCTGCCATGTCAGCGCCCCGAAGTTTGAAAAGAGCGCGGCGAATGTGTTCCAGAAATTCATATTGTTTTTCTGCCTCCTTTTGTTCTGATGCTGCGGCAAGAAAAAAAGAGACCCTTGCCACAGCGTAAGATCTGTGACAAAAGTCTCAAGCGAACACATGACATCGGGCATTGCTGCCGTGATGACGCTGCCATGCAGCGGCCTGCCGAAAAAGCCTTGACCGGCGGGCTGTCCCTTTACTCCCCTTATCAATTTTATTGATACCAGGAAACTGCCGCTTCTGTCAAGGGGGAAAATGCGGTTTTTCTTTACGACCCCCTTCCGTGAAAAAGCACCCCGGGAAAATCCGCAGATTTTCCCGGTTGGCAAACTATAAATACTTTTTTGCTTTAAATCGTCAGTCCACCACCGGTACATCCAGCCCGAACTCCTGCGGGCGGAAGCGGGGACAGACGTTCTCGGTGATGCAGATGACCGAAGCAGCAAGACGGCTGCCGATCTCGCAGGATTCTGCCAGCGTTTTGCCGTAGGTCAGGCCGATGACCGTGCCGGCAAAGAAGGCGTCCCCCGCGCCAGTGGCGTCCATGACATCCACCTTTTTGGCGGGTACGATGCCGCAGTCACCGTCTGCACAGGCATATACCGCGCCCTGCCCGCCCATGGTCACCACCATGCTGGGAATGTTGGCGCTGCGCACGTTGCCCGTGAGCACCCGGCACATCTCGTCCGGGGAGAGGTGGTCGTAGTCGTCCGAGAACAGCAGTCCGGCCTCCTGCTGATTGCAGACGAAGCAATCGATCTGCTGCAAAAAAATCCCGCCGCTCCATGGCAATGCTCATGTTGGAGACCACGGCAAACACCTTTTTGCCGTACTTTTTGGCGTAGCGCAGGGTCTGCTTCACCGTTTCTTTCTCGAGGTCCAGCTCCAGTGCAATGGAATCGCAGTCTGCAAAAAATGGCGTCGCCCTGCTCCTGTAATAGGCCGGTCAGCGGGGTGGTGTCCGGCCGCTTGGAGATGGCGGCGTGCACATCGCCGTCGTTGTCAAAAATGGCCAGCCATGTGCCCATGCCGTCCGGCACTTTCTGGATAAAGCGGGTGTTGACCTTGTGCCTTGCCAGCTTGTCGATGACGTCCTGTCCCATGCCGGTGTCGTCTACCAGACCCACAAAGGTGGGGCGCAGCTCCACGTTGGCGATATCCTCCACCACGTTGCGGCTCACACCGCCGTGTACCTGCTCGATGCGTCCGGCGTTGCGCCCGCCGGGGATATAGGTGGAAAGGGGATAGCCCTTGATATCCACAAAAACAGCTCCGATGACTACGATGCCCATAAACGATAAACCTTTCTGACTTCAGTTGATTTTACCTGTAGATTTTACCTGTATTATACAGGAAGCAGACAAAAGATGCTATCCCTTTGCCGTTTTTTGCGGAAAAATATCTTCCGCTAAGACCCTTCCGTGAAAAGGCCAATCGGGAAAATCCGCAGATTTTCCCGATTGGCAAATATAAATAGTCTTTCCGCTAAAAATGCCCAGAGCGCAACGGAGGGCATTCTGTATCAGCCCCTGTCACATCGCCGTGCGGGCGGTGCGCACCAGATACTCCATGGCCTGCACCGGGTACTGCCCGGCGGCGGTCTCGCCGGTGAGCATCAGGCTGGATGCGCCGTCCAGTACGGCGTTGTAGATGTCGCTCACCTCGGCGCGGGTGGGTACAGCCCGGGTGTGCATGCTGTCCAGCATCTGGGTCACCACCATAAAGGGCACCCCGGCTGCCCGGCAGGCGGCAGAAAGCTGCTTCTGGCAGCGGGGCAGCTCCCATAGGGGCATCGCGTTGCCAAGGTCGCCCCGGGCAATGACCACCTCGTCCACCAGCGGCAAAAACTCCGGCAGCGCCTGTACGCCCGCAAGGTTTTCAATTTTGGCAAGAATCTTCAGCCCGGGTGCACCGGCCTCTGCCAGCGCCTGCCGCAGGTTGCGGATATCCGCAGCGCCGCGCACAAAGGGCAGCATGACCCCGGTAACGCCGCAACCGGCGGCGATGGCAAGGTTCTCCTTGTCCTCGGTGGTCAGGGTGGGCATCTGGATATCCGCCCCCGGTGCTGCCAGACTTTTGCGGCTTTGCAGCACTCCGCCCCGCACTACGGTGCACACGAGTGCTTCCGGCTCTGCGGTGTCCACCCGTGCCAGCAGCTTGCCGTCATCCAGCAGCAGCTCCTGCCCGGGCTGCACACCCTGCACCAGCGCGGTAGGGCAGGGGATGCCTTGCACGCCCAGACGCACGGTCTGCCCGGCGGTCAGGGACAGCGGCTGCGGCAGACGGCCGATGCGTAATTCCGGCCCCTGCAGATCAATGAGCAGCTTTTTGACCCCGGCTTTATGCAACATCACCAGCCAGTCCTTGTGCGCTGCCAGCGGCCCGTGAGAAAGATTCATGCGGATGCCGGTCATACCGGCTTCCACCATCTGCTGCAAAAGCTTTACATCGGCACAGGCAGGGCCGATGGTTCCGTAAAAATCCATAATTCCTCCTGCAATTCACGTTTTCTTTCTATTGTAGCATGACCGCGCTGCAAAAGATAGCCCGGCGGCGCACAAAAAAAACACCGGAAGCTGATGCAAAGCCTCCGGTGTCTTTTTATGATGCCTTATGGGGTTTACTGCTACACTTTGCACCGCCTGCGTTCAGTACAAAGCTTACAGCTCCCTCTATTTTTAAAGGTTGTACTTAGTTTACAGCATTTCGGGCGGTTCGTCAAGAGCTTTTTCCAGCTTTTGCCGGCAAAAACCGGAATATCACAACATTATCACAACTGCAGCTGGTGGTAGCACGCGCCCTCCATGGTCTTCCAACAGGCGGTGCTTCCCTCCAGGGTCATGTAGCTGTGGGCGGTGTTTTCCTTGGGCAGGCTTACAGAGCCGGGGTTCAGGTAAAGGCTCCCCTGCCCGAAGTTTGTCCATGCGGGCACATGGGTGTGACCGTGGAGCAAAATATCCCCCGGGGCAAGGGGCGGCAGATGGTTCAGGTTGAACACATGGCCGTGGGTAACGTAGACCAGCCGCTGCCCCACCGGCAGCACGGCGTAGTCTGCCAGTACCGGGAAATTGAGCACCATCTGGTCCACCTCGGCGTCGCAGTTGCCGCGCACACACAGCAGCCTGGGCGCAAGGCTGTTCAGCAGCGGAATCACCTTTTTTGGGGGCGTAATCCCGGGGCAGGTCGTTGCGGGGGCCGTGGTAGAGCAGGTCTCCCAGAAAGAGCAGGCGGTCGGCCTGCTCCCGTTCAAAGGCCTGCTGCAGCTGCTGCGCATAATAATAGGAGCCGTGCAGGTCTGATGCGATCATCCATTTCATATACAATGCCCTCCCTCAGAGCCGGTTTGCCTTATTGTAGCGCCTGCTGTAAAAATGGTCAAGTGATTACAAAAGTCATACTTTTGTACCAAAACCCCTTGACACGCCGCTGAGAATGTGGTATTCTGCTGGAGTTGCAGCCCGCAAATGCGCAGGCTGCATATCGCGGACAGCTGCCGCGATCATAAAAACCGTGTGGATTTTTACAGCAACATTGCTACTTTTCGCCACACAATGACCTCACAAGGGCCATTGTGTGGCTTTTTTGTGCGCCGGAAACCGGCTACAGGCCGGTGCTGCGCCTTCCACATTTTTACTTTTTACAGATAGCAGGTGAAATTTTTCAATGAACGAAACTTTTATGAAGGAGAAGCCGGTGCTGCCGCTGCTGCTCTCGATGGCACTGCCCAACGTGGTCTCCATGCTGGTGAACAGCCTCTACAATATCGTGGACAGCCTGTTTGTGGCGCGCATCAGCGAGGACGCCATGACCGCGTTAAGTCTGGTGTTTCCCATCCAGAACTTTTCCAACGCCATTGCCATCGGCTTTGGCATCGGCATCAACGCCATGATCGCGCTGTATCTGGGCGCAGGCGACCGCGAAAAGGCAGAGACGGCCGCAACCCACGGCTTTGTGCTCAGCCTTGTGCACGGCGTGGTGATGATGGTGGTCAGCATCGCCATCATGCCCGGCTTTCTGCGCCGCTTTACGCAGGACGAGACGCTGATCGCCGCCGGCATCACCTACTCTACCATTGTGTTCCTGTTTTTGGTCGTGAACATGGTCTCGCTTGCCTTTGAAAAGATCTTTCAGGCGGTGGGCCGCATGAAGGTGTCCATGGTCGCCCTGATCACCGGCTGCGTGTGCAATATTCTGCTGGACCCGGTGCTCATCTTCGGGCTTGGGCCGGTGCCTGCCATGGGCATTGCAGGCGCGGCACTGGCTACCGGCATCGGTCAGGTGCTCAGCGTGGTGGTCTACCTTGTGGTCTATCTGCGCACCGAGCTGCCGGTGCGGCTGCGCCGCAGCTGTCTGCGCCCGGACGCGGCGCTGGACGGCAGACTGTACGCCATCGGCGTTCCGGCCATCCTGAATCTGGCGCTGCCCTCGCTGCTGGTCACCTTCCTCAACGGGCTGCTGGCGGCCTTTTCTCAGAGCTATGTGGTGGTGCTGGGCATCTACTATAAATTGCAGACCTTTTTGTACCTGCCCGCCAACGGCTTCGTGCAGGGCATGCGCCCCCTTATTGGCTACAACTACGGCGCGCGGGAGTACGCCCGGGTGAAAAAGCTGTTCCAGCTGACCCTGCTCATGAGCGCTGCCATCATGGCGGCGGGCACTGTCATCTGTCAGGTTGCTTCCGGGCAGCTGATGGGACTGTTCACCCAGAATCCCCAGACCATCGCCGCCGGGCAGACCGCTCTGCGCATCATCAGCATCGGCTTTGTCATCTCGGCAGTCTCCACCACCGTCTCCGGTGCACTGGAGGGGCTGGGCAAGGGCGCAGAATCGCTGGTCATCGCCCTGTGCCGGTATGTCGTTTTCATCATGCCGCTGGCTGCGCTGCTGTGTAACTGGCTGGGCGCAGACGGCGCATGGCACGCCTTTTGGCTTACCGAGGTGCTGGCGGCGGTGGTCTCCGGTATCGTCTACCGCCGGGCGGTCACACATAAAAAATAAGAATTTCTGATAGGGGCGTTTCATAACGTCCCTATTTTTCATTGACACTACGGGAAAAGTACGGTAAAATAATTTTCGTGTTTTGACAAAAACTGTCAGTGCGCAAGATATTACAGAGGATGTGGAAGTATATGATCGAGACCATTGCCGCCGTCAATCAGGCGGTGAACAGCTTTATCTGGGGCATCCCCGCCATGGTATGCATCATTGGCGTGGGGCTGCTGCTCAGTGTCCGCACGGGCTTTTTGCAGATCCGCAAATTCCCCTACGCCATCCGCACCACCGTGGGCCGGATGTTCCGCAAGCGGGATGCTTCGGACGGTGCCATGACCCCCTTTCAGGCGGTGTGCACCGCGCTGGCGGGCACGGTGGGCACCGGCAACATTGCCGGTGTGGCGGGCGCTATCGCCATCGGCGGCCCGGGTGCCGTGTTCTGGATGTGGTGCTCTGCGCTGCTGGGGATGTGCACCAAGTTTGCCGAGGTGACGCTGGCCGTGCATTTCCGGGAGCGCAGCGATACCGGCGAGTGGGTGGGCGGCCCGATGTACTATATTAAAAACGGCCTTGGCCGCCGCTGGCAGTTTCTGGCCGTGCTGTACGCGCTGTTCGGCGTGCTGACCGTGTTCGGTACCGGCAACGCAACGCAGGTGAATACCATCGTGGCAGCAGTGGATACCGCCCTGCTGGAATACGGGCTGGTGGGCGGCAGCTTTCTGCCCACCCTCAACCTCATCGTGGGTATCCTTGTGGCGGTGCTGGTGGCGCTGGTGCTGCTGGGCGGCATCAAGCGCATTGGCAGCGTAAGCGAGAAGCTGGTGCCCTTTATGGCACTGTTCTATATTGTGCTGTCGGTGGGCGTGGTGGTGCTCAACTTCTCCCGCCTGCCCTATGTGCTGGAATCCATCGTGGTGGGCGCGTTCAACCCTGCTGCCTTTACCGGCGGCACCATTGGCAGTCTGTTCGTCAGTATGCAAAAGGGCGTTTCCCGCGGCATCTTTTCCAACGAGGCCGGTCTTGGCACCGGTTCTATCGCCCATGCCTGCGCCGACACCAAAAAGCCGGTCAAGCAGGGCATGTTCGGTATTTTTGAGGTGTTTGCCGATACCATCGTCATCTGCACCCTGACCGCGCTGGTCATCCTGTGCAGCGGCACCCAGGTCAGCTACGGCGCAGCGGCGGGTGCTGAGCTGACCATCTCCGGCTTTACCACCACCTACGGCGGCTGGGCGTCCATTTTTACCGCTGTGGCGCTGTGCTGCTTTGCCTTTTCCACCATCATCGGCTGGGGTCTGTACGGCTCCCGCTTTCTGGTGTTCCTGTGCAAGAGCAACAAAGTGGCGCGCCCCTTCTTTGTGGTGTATGCTCTGGTGGCCATTCTGGGTGCTACCATGGACCTTGGTCTGCTGTGGAGCATCGCCGACACCTTCAACGGCCTGATGAGCATTCCCAACCTCATTGCATTGCTGCTGCTTTCCGGCACGGTGGTGCAGCTGACCCGCGCCTTTTTTAAATCAGAAGGGTGAGCGGCAGCTCTGCCCATAGTGGACAGAAACGCCGGAACGCGGTATACTGAGAAAAAACAACGGTGGCTATGCACCACAGGAGGTTCTAACGTGGAAAACTTTAACGAATTGCTGCAGAAGTATGCAGATTTTATCGTCCGGGTGGGTGTGAACCCGCAGCCGGGGCAGACCCTGATCATCAACTGCCCGCTGGAGGGTGCCCCGCTGGCACGGCTGTGCGTGCGCAGTGCCTACGAGGCCGGTGCGCGGGACGTGCAGGTGAACTGGCAGGATGACGCCGTTACCCGCATCCGCATGGAGCTGGGCAGCGAGGACGCCCTGACCGACCACAAGGGCTGGCAGCTGCGCCGCTATCTGGACTACGCCGAGAGCGAGGGCAGTGTGTGCGTGCTGCACCTCATCGCGGACGACCCGGAACTGTTTGCCGGGCTGGACGGTGCCAAGATCAGCCGGGTGAACAGCGCGAACCGCAGCTTTATGCAGCCGTGGCGGGAGTACACCATGAACGACCGGGTGCAGTGGTCCATCGCCGCCCTGCCCGCAGAGCCGTGGGCAAAGAAGATGTTCCCGGAGCTGGACACTGCCGCCGCCATTGAAGCACAGTGGAAGCTGATCTTTGATACCTGCCGTGTGACCGGCGGCGATCCGGTAGGGGAGTGGCAGAAGCATCTGGACCGCCTGAACGAGCTGGGCGCAAAGATGAACGCCCTGGATCTGGAAAGCGTGCATTTTGAAAGCGCCAACGGCACCGACCTGACCGTGGGTCTGGCGGAACAGGCGGTGTGGGAGAGCGCCGGCAGCAAAAACGAGAAGGGTGTGCCCTTCCTGCCCAACATCCCCACCGAGGAGGTGTTTACCGCACCCCATAAGGATAAGGTGGACGGCATCGTTTACGGCACAAAGCCTTACGTCTTTAACGGTCAGCTCATCAAGAATTTCCACGTTACCTTCAAGGATGGCAAGGTGGTGGAGCACGGCGCAGACGAGGGCGCAGATCTGCTGGGCCAGCTGCTGGACACCGATGAGGGCGCACGCCACATCGGTGAGGTGGCACTGGTGCCCGCCTCCAGCCCCATCAACCGCAGCGGCAAGCTGTTCTACAACACCCTGTTTGACGAGAACGCTGCCTGCCACATCGCCTTTGGCGACAGCTACCCCGGCACCACCGTGGGCGGCACCGGCCTTTCCAAGGAGGAGCTGGCAGCCCGCGGCATGAACCACTCCTCCCTGCACGAGGACGTGATGATCGGTGCAGAGGACAGCCGCATCACCGGTAAATGCCGCGATGGCCGCACCGTGCCGCTGTTTGAAAACGGCGTCTGGGTGCTGTAAAAAGCCCCAAAGGGTGCGCAACGGCAAAAAAATTGCGAAAATGCTTGCATAAATCGCAAGAGTATGCTATATTCTAGTAGTACGATATAGTTTAACCTGAAACGTGGGCCGCAAGGTCCGCGTTTCTTGTTTGTTTGGAGGTTTTTTATGGCGAAGCAGTCTGGCGGCAACACCGCGCAGAGAGTGGAAGCGCTTGTCCGTCCCACGGTGGAAGGCATGGGTCTGCGCCTGTGGGATGTGGTTTTTGAGAAGGAAGGGCCGGACTGGTATCTTCGCATCCTCATCGACCGGGACGGCACCATGGATACCGACACCTGTGCAGAGGTGTCCCACGCACTGGACCCCATTCTGGATGAGGCAGACCCCATCGACCAGAGCTATTATCTGGAAGTGGGCAGCCCCGGCCTTGGCCGCAAGCTGACCCGCCCGGAGCACTACGAGGCGCTCAAGGGCCAGAAAGTGCGGGCAAAGCTCATCCGCCCCAACGCTGACGGCGTGCGGGAGCTGTCCGGCATCCTGACCGGCCGCGAGGGCAGCACCGTGACGCTGGAAACCGAGAACGGCCCCGTGACCTTTGAGGTGAATGCAGCCTCCGGCGTGCAGCTGTGCGACGACGAGGATCTGTTCAACTGAGAAGAACCGTCTCTGATGGAGAAAAGAGAACAAAATATATAGGAGGAACCCGAAAAATGACAGCAGCGAATAAGGACTTTTTTGAAGCGCTCTCCATGCTGGAGCATGAGCGCGGCATCACCGCAGAGTACCTGATCGAAAAGATCAAGGCGGCTATCATCATTGCCGTCAAGAAGAACTATGAGGTCGAGGAGGATCACATCCGTGTGGACATCGACCCCGACACCGGCCGCTTTGACGTGGCACTGATCCAGGATATCGTGGCAGACGAGGACTGGTACGACGAGCACGCCGAGATCGGTGTGACCGAGGCACGCAAGATCCGCAGCAGCTACGAGGTGGGCGACCGCATCATCACCCCGCTCAAGACCCGCGATTTTGGCCGTATTGCCGCCCAGACCGCAAAGCACGTCATCCGTCAGGGCATCCGCGAGGCCGAGCGCAACCAGCAGCTCAGCGAGATCCAGTCCCGCGCACATGACATCGTGCAGGCCACCGTTACCCGCGTGGATACCGAGAAGGGCATTGTAGCGCTGGATCTGGGCAAGGGCGGCGAGGCTGTTCTGCCCCGCAACGAGCAGGTGCCCGGCGAGGTGTACACCGAGGGCGAGACCCTGCAGGTCTACATCGTGGACGTGGTCAGCACCGAGCGCGGCCCCCGCGTGATGATCAGCCGCACCCATCCCGGCCTTGTCAAGCGCCTGTTTGAGCTGGAAGTGCCCGAGATCTTTGACGGCACTGTGGAGGTAAAGGCCATCAGCCGCGAGGCCGGTGCCCGCACCAAGATGGCTGTCTGGTCCAAGGACCCCAACGTCAACCCTGTTTCCGCCTGCATCGGCGAGCACGGCGCCCGCGTGGCCGCTGTTGTGGAAAAGCTGGGCGGCGAGAAGATCGATATCGTCAAGTGGAGCGAGGATATCTCGGAGTTCATCTCCGCAGCCCTGAGCCCCGCCAAGGTGGTCAAGGTGGAACTGCTGCCCGGAGAGACCCGCTCCTGCCGCGTCACCGTGCCCGACCAGCAGCTGAGCCTTGCCATTGGCAACAAGGGTCAGAACGCCCGCCTGTGCGCACGCCTGACCGGCTACAACATTGATATCCGTCCCGAGAGCGGCTACTACGGCGAGGACGAGGAGCCCAAGAAGGACGCAACAGACGCTGAATAAGCCCGGCACCATCTGCCGAAGGAGGGAAACCGGATGGCACAAAAAAAGATCCCTGCCCGCCAGTGCATCGGCTGCATGACCAGCCGCCCCAAAAAGGAGCTGGTGCGCGTGGTGCGCGCACCCAGCGGGGAGATCAGCATTGATCTGGTAGGCAAAAAGCCGGGACGCGGCGCATATCTCTGCCCGGACCCGGACTGTCTGACCAAGGCAAAAAAGAAAAAGGCGCTGGAACGCTGCTTTGAGCAGCCGGTTCCCGCCGAGGTATACGACGCGCTGGCTGTACAGCTGGCCGCAGCCGCAAAGGAGGCCGCAGCCGATGGCAAAAAAGAATAACGCCCCCGCAAAACCCAAGCTGCCCCCGGAGGAGGCGCTGTATCAGGCCGTGAGCCTGTGCCGCAAGGCCGGTGCGCTGACCATGGGCTTTGATGCCGTGGAGGAAGCCTGCGTCAAAAGCAAGGCATGGCTGGTGATGACCGCATCGGACATCAGCCCCAAGACCTTGCAGCGTTTGAACTACGCCGTGGGGGACTTGGTGGACGTGTTCACCATGCCGCTGACACAGGATAAGCTGGCCGATATCAGCCACAAGCCCGTGGCTGTTTACGCGGTGACCGACCGCAACCTCGCAAAGCTCTGCTTCGACCGCCTGTCGGACTGCGGAGCAATCAAAAATGAGGAGGATATGAGCGAATGATCGTAAAATATAAAGTGAGTGACTTTGCAAAGGATCTGAACCTTTCTGCAAAGAAGGTGCTGGACGAACTGGCCGCTATGGGCAGCACCGGCAAGAAGAACAGCTCCAATCTGGAGGAGAACGAGCTGAACTACCTGCTGGAAAAGTTCAGCAAGGACAACAGCGTGGCAAATCTGGACGAGTTTTTGAACAGCGCCAAGGCTCCCAAGGAGGAGCCCAAGGCTGAGAAGAAGGCCGAGAAGAAGGCTGAAAAGAAGCCCGAGGCTCCCAAGGCTGACAAAAAGCCCCAGCAGCCCGCCGCAAAGGCCGAGCAGCCCAAGGTAAACAATAATAATAACAATAACGGCAAGCACGGCGACAAGAAGCCCGAGCAGCATAAGAAGCGCGAGGAAAAGACCGTTTCCTTCAGCGAACTGGCACGTGAGACCGGCGCAAAGGCTACCGCAGCCCCCGCACAGGCAGTTTCTGTCCGCCGCGAGGACAATCAGGTCACCGTGGATACCCGCACTGTGGATATGAACGTGGACCGCTTCGACGCCCGCTACGATGATCTGGCCTCCACCAAGAACACCGAGAACCGCCGCAAGCCCACCCCGCAGGGCAACAAGCAGAAGTTCACCCAGCGCGGTCAGCGTCAGCGCCAGCAGTTCCAGAAGGGCAAGCGCGAGACTGAGTTCGAGCGTCTGCAGCGCATCCAGCTGGAAAAGGCCCGTAACGCCCAGCTGAAGGTGCTGATCCCCGACGAGATCACTGTGGGCGAGCTGGCGGCCCGCCTGAAGCAGCAGGCCGGTAAGGTCATTGCCAAGTTCATGCAGATGGGCGAGATGCACGCCATCAACGACGTGATCGATTTCGACACCGCAGCTCTGCTGGCAGAGGAGTTCCACGCAAAGGTCGAGCACGAGGTGCATGTGACCATCGAGGAGCGCCTGTTCACGCAGGAAGAGGATTCGCAGGAGGATCTGGTGGAGCGTCCCCCGGTGGTCTGCGTTATGGGCCACGTTGACCACGGCAAGACCAGTATTCTGGATGCCATCCGCAAGACCAACGTTACCGCAGGCGAGGCCGGCGGCATCACGCAGGCCATCGGTGCATATCAGGTCAAGGTCAACGACAGCCTCATCACCTTCTTGGATACCCCGGGCCACGAGGCATTCACCTCCATGCGTGCCCGCGGTGCCAACATGACCGATATCGCCGTTCTGGTGGTTGCTGCCGATGACGGCATCATGCCCCAGACCATCGAGTCCATCAACCACGCCAAGGCTGCAAATGTCAAGCTCATCGTGGCAATGAACAAGATGGATAAGCCCACCGCAAACCCCGAGCGCGTGATGGAAGGCCTGACCAAGTACGGCATCATCACCGAGGACTGGGGCGGCGATGTGGCCTGCATCCCGGTGTCTGCCCTGACCGGCATGGGCATCAACGACCTGCTGGAGCGCATTGCTCTGGAAGCTGAGGTCATGGAGCTGAAGGCAAACCCCAACCGCCGCGCCAAGGGTGCGGTCGTTGAGGCCCGTCTGGATAAGGGCCAAGGCCCCATTGCCACCATTCTGGTGCAGAACGGCACCCTGCACTCCGGCGACGTCATCATTGCCGGTACCGCTGTGGGCCGCGTGCGCACCATGCGCAGCGACAAGGGCCAGCTGCTGACCGATGCCGGCCCCTCTACTCCTGTGGAGATCACCGGCCTGACCGCAGTGCCGGAAGCAGGCGACCTGTTCGAGGCTGTTGAGGACGAGCGTCTGGCCCGTGAACTGGCTGAGCAGCGCATCGCTGCTGCCAAGGAGAAGCAGTTCTCCTCCTTCCAGAAGGTCACGCTGGATAACCTGTTCAGCCAGATGGCACAGAACGACATGAAGGAGCTGGCCATCGTGGTCAAGGCCGATGTGCAGGGCTCTGCCGAGGCTGTGAAGCAGAGTCTGGAGAAAATCTCCAACGATGAGGTGCGCGTGCGCGTCATCCACGCCGGTGTCGGCGCCATCAGCAAGTCCGACGTGGATCTGGCCGATGCCTCCAACGCCATCATCATCGGCTTCAACGTCCGCCCGGACAACGTGGCCAAGGAAGAAGCCGCTGCCACCAAGGTGGAAATGCGTATGTACCGCGTCATTTACGACGCCATCAACGATGTCACCGACGCTATGAAGGGTATGCTGGCACCCAAGTTCCGCGAGGTCTCTCTGGGCGAACTGCAGGTGCGTCAGGTGTACAAGATTTCCAACGTGGGCACCGTTGCAGGCTGCCGCGTGACCAGCGGCAAGATCACCCGCGACAGCAAGGTGCGTGTGGTGCGTGACGGCATCGTCATCGCCGAGGACGAGATCGCATCCCTGAAGCGCTTCAAGGACGACGCTAAGGAAGTGGCCGAGGGCTACGAGTGCGGCGTGACTCTGGAGAAGTTTGCGGACGTCAAGGAAGGCGATGTGTACGAGGCCTTCAAGATGGAAGAGTACCGCGACTAAGCAAAAAACCGAATATATAACAGCTTCCCGGCAGAAAAGGCTTCCCCCCGGACGGGGAAAGCTGTCGAACGAAGTGAGACTGATGAGGGCGTATCTTTCGCAGGTGTGGAGCGTGCGCCCTCATCCGTCGTTTTGGCAGACAAATGCCGCCTTGCCCCGGCCGGGGCAAGGCTTTGGGAGGCTGCCGGACAGAATTTGGAGAAAACTATGTCTCAGAAAAATATGGGCCGTCTTGCGCAGGATATGAAGCGCGAGGTCATTGCCATCATCGGCCGGCTGAAGGACCCGCGGCTGGAGGGCGGTCTGCTGACCGTCACCCGTCTGGACGTGACGCCGGATCTGGATGTGGCAAAAGTGTATGTAAGCGTGATGGGCCGCGCAGACGGCCCCAAGCCCGCAATCGAAGCGCTGAACCGTGCCGCAGGCCATGTGCGCACCGAGGTCAGCAAAAAAATGCACATCCGCAAGGCACCCCGCTTCATCTTTGTGGAGGATGACGGTGCCGCCTACGCCGCCCACATCAACGAGCTGCTGCGCAGCCTGAACGTGAACGGCGAGGAGGAAGCACAGCCTGCTGATACCGAACAGACCGAGGACTGACTGCCTTTGCGGAAAGGATGGATCATTGGATGACAGAACAACTGGATGTGCAGCAGATGGCGCAGCGCCTGCTGGCTGCGGACAACATTTTGATTCTGTGCCACAAAAACCCGGACGGTGACACCATCGGCTGCGGCAGCGCCCTGTACTATGCGCTCAAAGCGCTGGAAAAAACGACAGCGGTGCTCTGCTCTGATGCCATTCCGTCCCGCTACGCCTTTACGAACCCACGGCTGTTCAAGGGCGAGTTCGAGCCCCGCACCGTGATCGCGGTGGACGTGGCCGGTTTGCAGCTGTTTGGCGAAAATAACGGTGTGCCGCAGTACGCACGCCATGTAGACCTGTGCATCGACCACCACGCAGGCAACAACGGCTATGCCGATTTTACCCTTCTGGATGCCGGTGCCGCTGCGGCAGCGGAACTGCTGTATCAGGTCATCGTGGAGATGGGGGTGACTATCACCCCCCACATTGCCGACTGCCTGTACACCGGCGTTGCCACCGACACCGGCTGCTTCAAGTTCTCCTCCACCACTGCCAACACCCACACGGTGGCAGCAAAGCTTATTGAGGCCGGCTGTCATGTGGAGGAGCTGAACACCCTGCTCTTCGACACCAAGCCCCGTGCCCGCATGGAGGCCGAGCGCATCGCCCGCAACCATCTGGAGTACTATCTGGACGGCCGCTGCGCCCTGATCTACCTGACGAGGGACGAGATCCGGCAGAGCGGGGTAGACCCCGCAGATCTGGAGGAACTGACCAGTCTGCCCATCAGTATCGAGGGAGTCAAGGTGGGTCTGACCCTGCGCCAGCAGCCCGGCGGCAGCTACCGCATCAGCGTGCGCACTGCAAAGGGCGTGGACGCCTGTGCCATCGCACGGCGGCTGGGCGGCGGCGGCCACACCCGCGCAGCGGGCTGTGAACTGCTGGGCGACCTTGAAAACGCCAAAAATGCGATCCTTGCAGAGGTGGAAGCCGAACTGGACGCACCACAGGAGGAAGCATGATGCAGGGCATCCTGATCGTAGACAAGCCCATGGACTGGACCAGCTTTGATGTGGTTGCAAAGCTGCGCGGCGTGCTGGGCACCCGCAAGCTGGGGCACAGCGGTACACTGGACCCCATGGCCACCGGCGTTCTGCCGGTGTTCTGCGGCGGTGCCAGCAAGGCGGTGGATCTGCAGCTGAACCACGACAAGACCTACCGCGCCACCCTGCGTCTGGGCGCACGTACCGATACCGGCGATAGCACCGGCACGGTGCTGGAGACTGCCCCCGTCACCGCCGGAGAGAAGGAATTGCTGGCTGTGTTGCCGCAGTTTATCGGCCCGCAGATGCAGGTGCCGCCCATGTACTCGGCGGTCAAGATCAACGGTCAGCCGCTGTATAAGCTGGCGCGTGAGGGCGTGACCGTGGAACGCAAGGCGCGCCCTATTGAAATTTACGGCATCGAGTACGGCGGCAGTCCGGAAGAAAACGAGTATGTGCTGACGGTGCGCTGCTCCAAAGGCACCTATATCCGCACCCTGCTGGAGGAGATCGCCGCCGCAATGGGGCAGAAGGGCACCATGAGCGCGCTGCGCCGCACTGCTGCCGGTCTGTACACCGAAGCAGATGCCCACACGCTGGAAGAGATCCTTGCAGCAAAGGAGCAGGGAACTGCCGCGCTGGAAGCACTGATGCTGCCGGTGGAAAGCGTGTTCACCCCGCTGCCGCTGCTGGTGGTGGAGCCATGGGTGGAGCAGCATCTGTACAACGGCTGTCCCACCAGCCGCTACCCCGCAGCAGACGGACGCTACCGGGTGCGCAATGCCGCCGGGCAGTTCCTTGGCCTTGCTAACATCAACGGCGGGGTGCTCCGGGTGGAAAAACTGTTCGTGGAACGTAATTGAGCAATAAAGGAAACAAGACCCATGCAGATCATTTCTCAGTTTGCCCCGCTGCCGCTGGCACAGCCTGAAAAAGGCACCGCCGTGGCCATGGGCTACTTTGACGGCATCCATATCGGCCACCGGGCGGTGATCGAAGGGGCTGTGCAGTGGGCAAAGACCCATGATGCAGCTCCGGCGGTGTTCACCTTCCGCCTGCCGGTGGAAAATAAAATGAAGGGCAAGCGCCTGCTCTCCACCGAGGACAAGCACGCCCTGATCCACAGTCTTGGGGTGGAGTATTACCTCACCCCGGACTTTGAGGCGATCAAGGCACTGAGCCCGGAGGAGTTCGTGCGCGGCATCGTGGAAAACTGCCACGCCCGGGCGCTGTTCTGTGGCGAAAACTTCACCTTTGGTGCAAAGGCTGCCGGTACGCCGGAGCTGCTGCGCACCCTCTGTGCCCCTCTTGGGGTAGAGGTAGTGGTGGTGCCCATGGCTCAGTTTGAGGAAAAGCCGGTGTCCTCTACCCGCATCCGCACCGCGCTGGAGGGCGGGGACATCCCGGCCGCCAACGCCATGCTGGGCATGCCCTATGCCATCCGATTTGCGGTGCAGCACGGGGCAGGGCTGGGGCACACCCTCGGGGTGCCCACCATCAACCAGCTGTACCCGCAGGGCTTCCAGATGCCCCGTAGCGGCATTTATATCACCCGCACCTGCATCAACGGGGTGTGGTATCCCTCGGCCACCGGTCTGGGCAGCCGCCCCGACCGTGAACGATGACGCTACCAAGGTGACCCTGCGAGACCTTTATCCCGGGCTTTTCTGGTGACTTGTACGGCACCGACCCGGTGGTGGAGTTCCACGCTTACCTGAGTCCCAGCAAAAAGTTTGATACGCTGGACCAGCTGCGGGATTGCATCAACGATGCCGCCCGCCGCGCACAGGAATATTTTGCATAACGCATCAACAGCGGAAAAATTATTTTTATTTGGGGTCGAGAAACGCCTGTGGGCGTTTTTCGACCCCTTTTGTCGTGAAGGAAAACAGCATTTCCGGCGTCTGCGGGCAGAAAAAACCGCACTTCGGGCAAAATAGACACATTTCCGTGCAACAATGGCAAATGTTTGTTAAACAATTATCTATCTCATGTCCTTGCAATACACGCAGTTTTTGTTTATAATAGTAGCTGTACGGGGCAACGCCCCGATTGTGAGCGAGACTCTGGTTCAGAATTATAACTTGAGAGGAGTTTTTACCATGGGTTTAGGTAAGAAGACGATCGACGATCAGAACTACTGCGGCAAGAAGGTGCTTGTCCGCTGCGATTTCAACGTCCCGATGAAGGACGGTGTCATCACCAACGAGAACCGCATCAACGCAGCACTGCCCACCATCCAGAAGCTGGTCAACGATGGCGCAAAGGTCATCCTGTGCAGCCACCTGGGCAAGCCCAAGAACGGCCCCGAGGCTAAGTTCAGCCTGGCTCCCGTTGCTGTGGCTCTGAGCGCAAAGCTGGGCAAGACCGTTGTGTTTGCTGACGATGACAACGTTGTGGGCGAGAACGCAAAGGCTGCTGTGGCTGCTATGAACAACGGCGATGTCGTTCTGCTGCAGAACACCCGTTTCCGCAAGGAAGAGACCAAGAACATGCCCGAGTTCAGCGAGGAGCTGGCTTCTCTGGCTGATGCTTATGTGGACGACGCCTTCGGCAGCTGCCACCGTGCACACTGCTCCACCGCAGGTGTCACCGACTACATCAAGGATACCGCTGTCGGCTACCTGATGGAGAAGGAGATCAAGTATCTGGGCAACGCCGTCAACGACCCCGTCCGTCCCTTCACCGCTATTCTGGGCGGCGCTAAGGTCGCTGATAAGCTGAACGTCATCTCCAACCTGCTGGAGAAGGTCGATACCCTGATCATTGGTGGCGGCATGGCTTACACCTTCGTCAAGGCTCAGGGCTACGAGGTCGGCAAGAGCCTGTGCGACGACACCAAGCTGGACTACTGCAAGGAAATGATGGCTAAGGCCAAGGAGAAGGGCGTCAAGCTGCTGCTGCCTGTGGATGCAGCCTGCATCAAGGACTTCCCCGATCCCATCGACGCTCCTGTGGACGTGACCGTGGTGCCTGTCACCGCGATCCCCGCTGACATGGAGGGCTGCGACATCGGCCCCGAGACCATGAAGCTGTTTGCTGACGCTGTCAAGGCTTCCAAGACCGTTGTCTGGAACGGCCCCATGGGCGTGTTCGAGAACCCCACTCTGGCAGCCGGTACTCTGGCTGTTGCCAAGGCTATGGCTGAGAGCGATGCTACCACCGTCATCGGCGGCGGCGACAGCGCAGCAGCTGTGCAGCAGATGGGTCTGGGCGACAAGATGACCCACATCTCCACCGGCGGCGGCGCTTCTCTGGAGTATCTGGAGGGCAAGGAACTGCCCGGCATTGCAGTCATCCAGAACGCATAATTTTTCCGGCATCACAATGGGTGCGGCGGCATTTACGCCGCCGCATCTTTTCTTTTTGTGCAGGCAATTTGTGAATAGTTACGAAGGTAAGGAGAAAATAACAATGGATAAGGCAAAGCGCAAGGCTATTATCGCTGGCAACTGGAAGATGAACAAGACCGCCTCCGAGGCTGCTGTTCTGGTGGACGAGCTGATCCCCGCTGTGAAGGACGCTACCTGCGAGGTGGTTATCTGCACCCCGTTTACCGATCTGGTCACCGCTGTGGCTAAGACCAAGGGCACCAACATCCACGTCGGTGCCGAGAACGTCCACTTTGAGAAGTCCGGTGCTTTCACCGGTGAGATCAGCGCCGATATGCTGGTGGATCTGGGCGTGGAGTACGTTATCGTTGGCCACTCTGAGCGCCGTCAGTACTTTGCAGAGACCGACCAGACCGTCAACAAGCGCACGCTGGCTGCTCTGAACGCCGGTCTGAAGGTCATCCTGTGCGTGGGCGAAAGCCTGCAGCAGCGCGAGGAGGGCGTTACCGAGGAGCTGGTTCGTATGCAGACCAAGATCGCTCTGCGTGACGTGACCGCCGAGCAGATGGAAAATGTTGTCATCGCCTACGAGCCTGTCTGGGCCATCGGCACCGGCAAGACCGCTACCTCCGATCAGGCAGAGGAAGTCTGCGCACAGATCCGCAAGGTGGTGGGCGAGCTGTACGGCGAGGCCGTGGCCGAGGCTACCACCGTGCAGTACGGCGGCAGCATGAACGCCAAGAACTGCGAGGAGCTGCTGAGCAAGAAGGACGTGGACGGCGGCCTGATCGGCGGCGCATCCCTGAAGGCTCCCGACTTTGCTGTCATCGTCAATGCAGCCACCAAGGGCTGAGCAACTGCCTTTTCTTAACTAAGCTGTTTCAGCGCCCGGCTGCGCCGTTTTTTCAGCGCTGAGCCGGGCGCTGATCTGTTTTTACAGCAGCCGCTCGGGTGTTATGCACCCCGCAGGCTGCACTCCCGCAGGCAGGGCGCTTAGCCTTGCCCGCAACGCGTGATAAATTCAAAGGAGATTCAATTTTATGGCAAAGAAACCTGTTCTTCTGTGCATCATGGATGGCTTCGGCTGGGTGCCGAACGAGACCTTTGGCAACGCCGTTGTGGCTGCCAAGACCCCCCATCTGGATGCTCTGATGGCAAAGTACCCCATGACTACCATTGATGCCTCCGGCATGGCTGTCGGCCTGCCCGATGGCCAGATGGGTAACTCCGAGGTCGGCCACACCAACATGGGCGCGGGCCGCATCGTCTACCAGCAGCTGACCCTCATCACCAAGTCCATCCACGACGGTGAGATGCTCAAGAACCCTGTGCTGGTCAAGAACATGAAGGCTGCTATCGAGGCCGGTAAGGCCATCCACCTGATGGGTCTGGTGGGCACCGGCGGCGTGCACAGCCATGCCGACCACTGGTTTGGCGTGCTGGAAATGGCAAAGCATCTGGGTGCTAAGGAAGTCTACCTGCACTGCATCACCGATGGCCGCGACACCGATCCCCACTCCGGCAGGGGCTTCCTTGCTGACCTGCAGGCCAAGCTGGATGAGCTGGGCGTGGGCAAGATCGCCAGCGTTTCCGGCCGTTACTACGCCATGGACCGTGATAACAACTGGGATCGCGAGGAGAAGGCCTACGCTGCCTTTGTCTACGGCGAGGGTGAGCACGCTGCCAACGCTGCCGAGGCCATCGAGGCTTCCTACGCTGCAGACAAGACCGATGAGTTCGTGCTGCCCTGTGTCACCTGCGAGGGTGGCC
>ENA-OQCL01000222-OQCL01000222.1-human-gut-metagenome-genome-assembly--contig:-NODE-222-length-30165-cov-9.476064_pt1 | contig 30165 bp, 26 predicted proteins | sample MGYA00242502_ERZ504586 | MGnify/ENA primary metagenome ERZ504586 (study PRJEB26092, sample SAMD00036316) | human gut metagenome | host: Homo sapiens | study: EMG produced TPA metagenomics assembly of... | reverse complement strand
TGCGCATCGTGGCGGTGGAGCCGTATGAAAATCAGGTGCTGGGCGGCGGGCTTACCGGCCCCCACGGCATCCCGGATATCGGCTACGGCATCGTGCCGGAAAACTACAACAGCTATGTGGTGGATAACGTTTCTGCCGTGGCCAGCCGGGACGCCCAGCGGGCTGCCCAGCAGGTGCTGCGCACCGATGCCATCCCCGCTTCGGTCAGCGCCGGTGCTGCCCTGCACGCCGCCGCCCAGCTGCTGGCCAACTGCAACAGCCGCGCGGCGCTGGCCATTTTCAGCGGACGCGCCAGCATCGTGTAAGCGGCTGCTTCTATCAATAGGAAAGAAGGACGTTTTTCATGACCAAGGACATGACCAGCGGCGCCATTACGCCGCTGCTGATCAAATTTACCATTCCGCTGGTGCTGGGCAACCTGTTCCAGCTTACCTACAACGCCGCCGACAGTATCATCGTGGGCAAGTTTGTGGGCGAGGATGCACTGGCTGCCGTGGGCACCTCGAACCCTCTGATGACCCTTGCCATCCTGTTCATCAACGGGATGTGTCTGGGCGCGGGCATTCTGGTCAGCACCGCCTTTGGCGCGGGGGATACCGAGCTGGTGGAGCGTCAGGTCTCCACCACCGCCATTGCGGGCACGGTGTTCTCTTTGACCTTCTCTGCCCTGTGCGTGCTGCTGGCAGACCCGCTGCTGCGGCTGCTGCAGGTGCCTGCGGCCATTCTGCCCATTGCGGTGAACTACCTGCGTATCGTGTTTGCGGGGCTGATCTTCACCTTCTTCTATAATTTCCTTGCCGCCACCATGCGTGCGCTGGGCGACAGCAAGAGCGCACTGTATTTTTTGATGATCAGCGCGGTGCTGAACATTGGCGGTGACCTGTTTTTTGTGGAGGCGCTGGGCTGGGGCAGCGAGGGCTGCGCTCTTTCCACCGTGCTCAGCGAGGCCGCCTGCTGCCTGCTGTGCGTGGTGTACATCCGCTATAAGGTACCAATCTTACAGCTGGGCAGGCGGTGGCTGGTGTATGACGGCAAACTGCTGCGCAAGACCGTGAGCTACGGTTGGGCCAGCGCCATGCAGCAGGCCACGGTGCAGCTGGGCAAATTGCGGTGCAGGCCATCGTGAACACCATGGGCGTCAACGCTATGGCGGCCTTTACCGCCGCCTCCCGCATCGACGACTTCGCCTACACCCCGCAGCAGAACATCGGCCACGCCATGACCACCCTGATGGCGCAGAACCGGGGCGCAGGCAAGACCGACCGGGTACGGCAGGGCTACCACTGCGGTATGCGCATCGAATTCGTCTATGCGCTGTTACTTACCGGTGTCTGCCTGCTGTTTGCCGAGCCCATCATCCGGCTGTTTGCCGCCGACCCTGCTGTGGTGGACCTTGGCGTGCGGTTCTTGCGCACCATCTCGCTATTTTATCTGATGCCCGCCGCCACCAACGGCATTCAGGGCTTTTTCCGGGGCATGGGCGATTTGAAGGTCACCCTGAACAGCAGTATGCTGAACATGGGCGGCCGTGTGGCTGCCGCCGCATTGTTTGTGCTGGTGATGAAGATGGACATCGAAGCTTTGCCCTTCAGCTACGCGGTGGGCTGGCTGCTGATGCTGCTGTACGAGCTGCCCCTGCTGGTGCGTTTTCTGCGCAGCAGCGAGGTATAACGCCGGACGATTTTAATGGCCTCCGCTTTGCTCTGGCCATAAATCAAGGAATTATCGTTTTATTCAGGAACTCGGAGCGCCTGCGGGCGCTCCGAGTTCCTCTTTTCACGGGAAGGGGTCGTGGAGGGAAACGGCAGACGCAAAAAACCGCCGTCTCCGGGCGGGAGGCGGCGGCGAAAAGCTTTATGCTGTTTTTACTTGGTGCCGTAGATACGGTCGCCTGCATCGCCCAGGCCGGGCACGATGTAGCCATTCTCGTTCAGGCGGTCGTCCTGTGCGCCCAGATAGATGTCCACATCGGGGTGTGCCTCGTGCAGAGCCTTGATGCCCTCCGGTGCGCCCAGCAGACCGATGAACTTGATGCGCTTTGCGCCGTGCTTCTTGATCTGGGTGATGGCGTCGATGGCGCTGCCGCCGGTAGCCAGCATGGGATCCAGCACCAGAACGTCACGCTCGGCGATATCCTGCGGCAGCTTGCAGAAGTACTCCACGGGCTGCAGGGTCTTTTCGTCGCGGTACAGGCCGATGAAGCCGACCTTGGCAGCGGGCAGCAGGGTCAGCATGCCGTCCAGCATACCCATGCCGGCGCGCAGGATGGGCACCAGAGCCAGCTTGCGGCCTGCCAGCACCTTGGTCTTTGCCATGGTGATGGGGGTCTCGATCTCCACCTCTTCCAGCGGCAGATCGCGGGTAGCCTCGTAGCACAGCAGCGTTGCGATCTCGCCAACGAGGTCACGGAACTCCTTGGTGCCGGTCTGTTTGTTGCGCAGCAGGCTGATCTTGTGCTGCAGCAGCGGATGTTCAACGATCATCGGGGTCATAAAAACACGCTCCTTAATTTATATAGAACATTCTATCGGGTACTGATCTGTGGCCTTGCCCGCCCGGTGGGCGCACAAATAGCTTTTTTTCACAGAGAAGCTTGCAGCGCAGGCTTCTCTGTGAAATTACAAAAATTTCAATCAGCGGTTTTCCAGTGCGGTCAGCTTGTCGATGCGGCGCTGATGGCGGCCGCCCTCAAACTCGGTGTTCAGGAAGATATCCACCAGCTGGCAGGCAAGACCTGCGCCCACTACACGGCCGCCCATGCACAGGGCGTTGGCGTCGTTGTGGCGGCGGGTATACTCGCAGCTGAAGCTGTCGGAGCAGCAGCAGGCGCGGATGCCCTTGATCTTGTTGGCTGCCATGCTGATGCCCACACCGGTGCCGCAGAACAGCAGTGCCTTTTCGCACTGGCCGCTCACCACTGCGTCACAAGCGGGCACAGCCATATCGGGGTAGTCCACGCTGTCGGTGCTGTGGGTGCCAAAGTCGATATACTCCAGACCAAGCTCTTCCAGATGTGCCTTGACAGCCTCTTTCAGTTCAAATCCGCCGTGGTCGGCGGCAAGTGCAATGGGTTTTGCCATGGAAAACCGTCCTTTCCCTGTGAGTGGTCACAGTTCCGCTTTTATTGTTTGTTTGCTGCGGCTTCGGCAGCCAGACGCTCCGCCCGCTCCCGCTCCGCCTGACTGAGACGGTGGTAGTCCGGCAGCAGCGCCTCCGGCAGCACAGCCTGCCCGGCTGCGGCCATCTGCTTTGCCACAAGTGCTACGGCAGCGGCACGGCCGCCCCGCAGCGCCGGGGGTGTTTGCAGCACGCCCGGCACATTGCTGTATTTATTATAGCACAGACCCGCGCCATCACCAACAAAAAACAGAGGCTTTTTGCAATTTTCTACAAAATCCGCCAGATCTGTCACCGCCCGGGCGTCATCGTCCAGCAGACGGGTGTGGGTGGCAAGGTCAAAAGCTGCACTGTACACCTGCGCGCGGCGGGCGTCCAGTGCACAGAGCACCGTGCCCTCGCCGGTGTGGGCAGCGGCCAGCGCTTCCAGGGTAGACACCGGGGCACACAGCGTCTCACGCGGGAAGGCCAGACCCTTGACGGCGGCCAGCCCGATGCGCAGGCCGGTAAAGCTGCCCGGGCCTGCGTTGACGGCGTACAGGTCGATGTCCGCGCAGGTCAGCCCGCACATCTTTAAGCAGCTGTCGATCATGGGCATCAGCGTTTCGCTGTGGGTCATGCCGCCGTCCAGATATACCTCGTACAGCAGGCGATCATCCTGCAGCAGAGCCACACCGGCGGTCTTGCCCGCCGTATCCACGGCCAGAATATTCATACCGTCACCCCCTCAATGGTGATCTTGCGGGTGGTATCGTCCAGACGTTCGATGTTCACCCGGATGGGGTTTTCCAGCGCCAGCAGGTCGGCAAAGTTCTCGCTCCACTCTGCCGCCACCACAGCGCCCTGATCCAGATAATCGTAGAAGCCTGCCGCACACAGATCGTTCTCGGTAGAAATGCGGTACAGGTCAAAGTGCGCCAGCGGGCGCGGGCCCCGGTAGTAGTTCACGATAGCAAAGGTGGGGCTGGACACCGGGTCGGTGCAGCCCAGACCCTCGGCAAGACCCTCGGTAAAGGCGGTCTTGCCCGCGCCCAGACCGCCGGTAAAGGCGATCAGTGCCCCGGGAGCCAGCACAGCGGCCATCCGCTTGCCCAGCGCCACCGTTTCGGTGCGGGAATGGGTGATATATTCTGACATGAAGGTTACCTCATCGTTTCAAAAAAGGGATGGCAGACACTCTGCCATCCCTAAGTATAATATAAAACACACAAAAGTGCAATGGTCAGGCGGCGGCAGGGGTCTGCTGCGCCGCTGCGCCGTTCGTCAACGTGCCGGGCGCGGTGAGCCGGGCAGCGGCATCGCCCTGAATGATGGGATAGGACGCCGCCGAGTGGGGACGCCGTCCGGTGTTCTGGTTGAGATACCACACGATGTCGTTTTCGCCGTAGACCTCAAGGCCGTAATCAATGGCCTGCTGCAACGTCTCGCCCTCGATCATGCGGTTCACGGTCGCCCACAGCATACTGCGGGAGTACACACTGTATACGTTATTCACAAAGCCTGCCACGGCCTTTGCCCCGCCGGAGAGCAGCCCGTCCGAAAGAGCGGTGTCCACATGGCCGCTGCGTCCGTAGAACTCGCAGGTCTCTGAGAGCACGATGGTGCCGTTCAGCTTACCGCCCCGGTAGGCATTGCCGAAAAAGTCCCCGGTGACGGCGTAGCAGCCGTTCACCTTGATGACCCGGTGGCTAAGCAGCTCCAAGCCGTAGCGCAGGTCGTTCCAGAAATCAGATTTTTCCAGCAGCAGGATGATGGGCGCGGTGGCCTGTTTTTTCCACAGCCAGCCGTACTCATAGGTATAGTACGCACCGTGGGCGCTGAGGATGGCAAGGTCGTAGTCTGCCATCCGCTTCAGGTCGGAGACGGTCACCATCATGTCCAGATGGGTGTCCAGCCCATAGCCGCTCCAGTAGTCCTTCATATAAGAATAGTAGGGGTAGCGGTTACTGTTGACTCCATTATCAAAGGCATAGTAGATGACCGCATTGCCCACCGTGCCGTTCTCGGCAGCGAGCAGGGCGGGCGCATCCTCCATCTCCGGCCCGGGCAGGGCGGCGTCCGCCTCGCTCTCGGTATCGGTGAGCAGAATACCGCCCAGTGCGCCGCAGCTGTAAGTAAAGCTTACCATACCGTTTTTCGCATCCACATAGATGCTGTCTTTTTTCACAAGCCCCTGCGCCGCCAGTTCGTCCAGCTGCGCCAGCGCAGCCACCTGACGTTCTTCCTCCGACATCCCGGCGTAGGCGGCGCTGTCTGTCAGGGCGGTGACGGCGGCATCTGTCTGTTGCATCTCCTTTACCTCGGAAGCGGTCAGGGTCTGGGGGGTGCCGGTGGTTTCCTCCGGCGCGGCAGCCACTGCCGGGCACACTGCCGTGAAGACCAGCGCAATGGCACACACCGCGCTGAGCAGACGGCGATAAACTGTATGTTCCATTTCTTCTTTTCCGTTCCTCTCCCCCGGCACACCGCCGGGGCTGTTGTGCGCAAGGCTGCGCCCACAGGTTCATTGTAGGCTGCTGCCGGAGCTTTGTCAAGCATCCCGGCAATGTTTTACCATTCCGTCACACCCGGCGCATTGCATTGGCGCAAGGATTTGTGTATAATAGCGATATGCTGGGTTTTTATCGCCTGTACACAGGCACGCCCCGGCAGACTGTTCTGACGAAAGGCGGTGCTTTCTTTGGATAGCATTCGACAATATTTTAAGCGCACCGATAAGATGTATCTGCTGCTGTGCATTTTCAGCAGCGTGATGGCGGTGCTGGCGCTGTCCTCGTGGGCAGCCAAGCAGGGCAATGGCTTTGCCACCGACGAGGTGACCGGTGCCATCATCGGCATTGGCGACTACCGCCGGGCGCTGGTGCAGGCGGGCGCTGCCGCCATTGGCATCGTGATTGCGCTGCTGCTCTCCTGCGTGGACTACCGCAGCCTTGTAAAGGTGTGGCCGGTGCACGTTGTGCTGACGTGGGGTCTGGTGCTGCCCACGCTGGTCATCCGCAACGTATCCATCGGTCCGCTGACCATCGGCTACAACGCCGGCGATACCGACAACTACTCCTGGTATAAACTGGGCGGCTTTACCTTTCAGCCCACAGAGCTGGCAAAGATCAGCTTTATCCTGACCTTTGCCATGCACCTGAACAACGTGCGCAGCCGTATCAATGAACCAAAGGAGCTGGCAAAGCTGCTGCTGCATCTGCTGGTGCCCATTGCCATCATCCATGTGCAGGGCGATGACGGCACGGCCATCATCTACGGCATCATCGGCTGCTGCATGATGTTTGCGGCGGGGCTGAGCTGGAAGTATATCTTTGCAGCCTTTGCGGCGGCGGGTGCTGCCGTGGCGGTGGCCTTTGCCTTTTTCAGCGATAAGATCGGCAAGGGGTACCAGTGGTACCGCATTCTGGCGGTGCTGGACCCGGAAAACACCACCGGTTGGGCCCCCAGCGAGACGGTATGGAAGAACATCATCTACCAGCAGCAGCGCGGCGAGATCGCGCTGGGCTCCGGCGGCATCTTTGGCAACGGCCTATTCGGAGGCAGGTATTACAGCGTGCCCAACGCCCACAACGACTTCATCCTCAGCTGGATCGGCAACGTGGCGGGCTTCGTGGGCTGCTGCGTGGTGCTGGGCGTTCTGCTGGCGCTGGTGATCAAGACCTTTGCCACCGGTGCCCGCAGCGAGGATCTGCTGGGCAGCTACATCTGCGCCGGTATCGGCGGTGCTCTGATGGCGCAGATCGCCGTGAACGTGGGCATGAACCTGCGGGTTCTGCCGGTCATCGGTGTCACCCTGCCCTTCTACTCCGCAGGCGGCAGCTCGGTGCTTATGCTGTATATCTGTGTTGGTTTAGTACTATCCGTATATTCTCACAACACTAAAAGCCTGTTCAGTTAAAGAATGTTCTATAAGCAAGGACGTGCAGCCCGCGGGCTGCACGTCCTTGCTTTTTAGGTAATTTTAAAACAAGCAGCTTTTGTCGCGCTCCGCAGAGCGCGACAAAAGCTATATTGAACAAACAAAAATTCCATAAATCATGCCCAGAGCAAAGCGGAGGGCATTCAAGAGCGTCCCAGCTTTTTCAGCTCCACTACCGGCCAGCCAAGGGCGCGGATGGCGCTTTCATCGTGGGTAGCCAGCAGCACCGGCTTGCCCGCGCAGCGCTGCCGCAGCAGCGCCGCCGCCCGCTGCAAGGTGTCCGGGTCCATGCCGGTAAAGGGCTCGTCCAATAGCAGGGTGTCGCTGGGTGCCCACAGCGCCCGCAGCAGCGCCACCCGCCGCTTTTGCCCGCCGGAAAGCCTGCGGGCGGGCAGCTGCAAGGCGGCAGTATCCATTCCAAGCTGTTGAAAATCGCTTGTAATTTGCTCTTTGTACTGGTTTTCCGCCCCCGGAAGCACCAAGGTGACGTTCTGCACCGCATTCAGCTGAGGACAAAGGCGGTCTTCCTGAAAGACCGCCGCCACCCGACCTACACCCTCCACGCTGCCGGTGGTGGGGCGTTCCAGCCCCATCAGGATGCGCAGCAGGGTGGTCTTGCCCCAGCCGCTTGGTGCCCACAGCACCAAGGGGGCATCCACCTCCATGCACAGGTCGGTAAAGAGCGGTGCCGCTCCGAACTGCTTTGTCAGGTGTTGAAGCTTCAGCATTTTGCCCCCTCCTCTCCCAGCACTGCGCCAACGGCCTTATCCAGTGCAAACAGGAACAGCTTTTCAAAGCCTGCGCTCAGCAGAATGATGACAAAGGTCCATGCAAACAACTCTCCGGTGGAAAGGGTGATTTTGGCGCGGTACAGCGCATCGCCGATGCTGCCGTTGGGCAGGCCGATGACCTCGGCCGCCACACCGCTTTTCCAGCAGATGCCCAACGCCACGCTGCACCCCTGCCGGAAGGCCGGCAGCACCGCAGGCAGCCAGACCGCCCGCAGGCGGCGGCCTGCAGGCAGACGGAACACCGCTGCCATTTCCAGCAGCTGCACGTCTGCCCCGGCAATGCCGGTGCGCACCGCGCCGTACAGCACCGGCAACACCATCAGAAAGCTGATAAGCACCGAAAGGGCGCTGCCCCGCACCCAGACCAGTGCCAGAATGATAAAGCTTGCCACCGGCGTAGCCTTGACCAGCTGCATCACCGGAGCCAGCAGCGCGTCGGCGGCGCTCCACCGGGCGGCGCACACCGCCAGCACCACGCTGAACACTGCGCCCAGCACAAAACCCAGCAAAATGCGCCCGGAACTGAAGCCCACCCGCTGCCAGAAATCCGCCCTTGGCAACAGCTGTACCAAGGTGCGCAGCGCCTGCACCGGCGATACCAAAAACACCTCCTGCCCGATGGCCATAGCTGCGGCCTGCCAGACCGCCAGCCAGAACGCCACCGCCAGCAGACGGCGGAAAAACTGCTTGTTCTGCTTCATAAACTGCCCTCTTCCCCTGCCTATTATAAGGTATAGTATACCATACCGCCCCGCAAAGGGGAATGACCTGTGCACCATCTGCGGCGGGTCGGCTCACGCTGTATATACTTTTATTCAATCATCGTATGCTTGACATGAATTTACATCCAGTGTAAACTGGATACAATATGCGGTGCAACTTTGGCACCGGCGCAGGAAAGAGGGGACAGTATTGACGCAAGCGCTCAAGGGCCGCAAGCTGTTGCTTGTCGGTTTTACGTTATTTTCCATGTTTTTCGGGGCAGGCAACCTGATCTTCCCGCCCGATTTAGGCGCAAAGGCAGGGGCAAACCTCTGGCCCGCCTTTCTGGGGCTTGCTATCAGCGCCGTGGGTCTGCCGGTTGCGGGGGTCATCGCGGTGGCGCGGGCTGACGGTCTGGACAAGTTGGCCGGGCGGGTGCATCCGGTGTTCGCGCAGGTGTTCATGATTTTGATCTATCTGTCCATCGGGCCGTGTCTGGCCATTCCGCGCACCGCAAGCACCTCCTTTGCCATGCTCACCCCGCTGCTGGGCAGCAGCGCCGGGCTTCAACTGGGGTACTCCGCGCTGTTCTTCGGCGTGGCCTTTCTGGTGGCGTTGCGCCCGGACAGGCTCACCCGCTGGCTGGGCAGACTGCTCTGCCCCTGCCTGCTGGTTCTGATTCTGATCCTGTTCGGCGGCTGTCTGCTGCACCCGCTAGCGGCGCAGTACGCTGCGCCCACCGAGACGTATCGTTTCGCAGTCGTATTACAGGGCGTATTGTACGGCTACCAGACCATGGACGCCCTTGCAGCGCTGAACTTTGGTGCGGTCATTGCCATGAACATCCGGGCGCAGGGTGTTGCCCGGGAGCAGGACGTGCAGCGCAGTGCCATCCGTGCCGGGTTTATAGCGGGCGGGCTGCTGCTGGCGGTCTATGCCATGCTGGGACACGCCGGAGCACTGACCGGTGCCGCCGCGCCCGGCCTTGCCACCGGTGCCGAGGTACTGACCGTGCTGGCCGAGCGGATGTTCGGCAAAGCGGGACTGGTGCTTCTTGCCGCCATCTTTATGCTGGCCTGCTTCAACACCTGTGTAGGGCTGATCGCTTGTGTGGGGGAGTATTTCCACACCCTGCTTCCCCGCATCCCCTACCCTGCTCTTGCCGCCTTTTTTGCCGCTGCCAGTATGCTGATCGCAAATCTGGGGCTGGCAGATATCCTACGGTTATCCGTCCCGGTGCTCAACGCCCTGTACCCGGTAGCCATTGTGCTGATTACGCTTTCCTCCGTGCCCGGGTTGGAACAGCGCCGCCGGGTCTATCCGCTGTGCATCGGCTGCACTGCCGTGCAGAGCATTGCCGCCGCGCTGCCGCTTGGCCCGCTTTCTGCTCTTGCCAACGCCCTGCCGCTGGCGGCGTTGGGCTTTGGCTGGGTGCTCCCGGCGGTCATCGGGCTGCTGGCAGGCATCTTTTTAAGCTGCACTGAAGAATAAAGGAGATATTACTATGATCCAGCCTATCATGCACGACCCGCTGTTTCTGGCGCAGAAGTCCGCCCCTGCCACCCCGGAGGATGCCCCTGTCGCGCGGGACTTACTGGAGACCCTGACCGCCCACGCCGATGGCTGTGTAGGCATGGCTGCCAACATGATCGGCGTGCTCAAGCGCATCATTGCAGTGGAAGCTGAGGACGGGTATCTGGTGCTGTTCAACCCGGTCATCCTGAAAAAATCCGGCCAGTACGAAGCCGAGGAGGGCTGTCTTTCGCTGGAAGGCGTGCGAAAAACAAAGCGCTGGCAGAGCATCAAGGTGCAGTATCAGACTATGGACGGCAAACCCCGCATCAAGACCTTTACCGGCTGGACGGCGCAGATCATCCAGCACGAGATCGACCATTGCGATGGGATCTTGATTTAAGTTTTTTTACCACGCACAAAGCCCCCGAGGGTGTGTCCCCCGGGGGCTTTGCTATGCTGTAACAGAGAAATGAAGGTGTTATTGTTCGGTCTCTTAAAACCTCTTGCGGTTCCCTGCATCCGCTTCGACCCTTGGGCGGGTCTCGCGTCTTGCAGACCGCTGCGCCAAAAATTCCTCCCTGTTTCGGCCGCAGGCCGCGGTCGGAATTTTAGCCTTTAACACCGCCCAGAGCAACGCCGCGGACGATGAACTTGGACAGCAGCAGGTAGACGACGATGACCGGCAGAATGGCGATGGCCACCATCATGTACACTTTGCCCATATCGAACTTCAGGAAGTCCGCGCTGCGCAGTTGGGCGATCAGGATGGGCAGGGTCTTTTTGTCGGCAGTGTCCAACACCAGAGCCGGAATGAAGTAGTTGTTCCAGCTGGCCACGAAGGAGAAGATGGCCTGTACAGCCAGAGCCGGCTTCATGATGGGCAGCACGATCTTATTAAAGGTATAGAACTCGCCTGCACCGTCAATGCGGGCGGCCTCCACGATCTCCATGGGAAGGGAGGCGTCCAGATACTGCTTCATGAAGAAGAACACGGTAGGTGCTGCAATGCTGGGAACGATCAGCGGGATGAAGCTGTTTTTCAGCCCCATCTTGGAGATCAGCTGCAGAAAGCCCAGTGCGGACACCTGTGTGGGCATGGTCATGATGAGCAGGATCAGGGCAAAGGCGGCCTTTTTGAACTTGAAGTTATAGGCGTAGATGCCGTAGGCCGTCAGTGCCGAGAAGTAGACGCTGAGCGCTGCCGAGCAGGCAGACACCAGCAGGCTGTTACGGATGCCGCTTATCACAGGGATGTTGGCGTCCGTAAGCACGTTGCGGAAGTTTGTGATGATGGACTTGCCCGGTATCAGCGAGAAGCCCTTCTGGATCTCGAAGTGGGTGCGGGTGGAGTTGATGATCAGCACATAGAAGAAGAACAGGCACAGAAAGCTGATCAGCACCAGCACCAGATAGCACCACGCACGGCGGGCGGTCAAGATCGCCTTTTCGGACTGGTTTTTAGGCGTATGTGCCATACTTATTTCCCTCCTTTGGCAGCAGCCTTTTTGGCTGCCTTCAGTTCCTTGCGCTGAGCCTTGGTCAGGCCGTCATCTTCCTTGGTCAGCGAGAAGTACACGACGACGCACAGCACTGCACACACAAGGAACAGCACCACAGATACTGCACCGGCCATGCCATAGTTCTTGCTGAACAGGTGGTTGTTCAGGTACATGATCATGGTGGTGGAGGTACGGTCGGGGCCGCCCTTGCCGTTGGTCAAAATCTGCGGCACATCGAACATCTGCAAGCCGCCGATCATGGAGGTGATCATCACATAGACCAGAATGGGGCGGATCAGGGGCAGGGTGATCTTCCAGAACATCTGGTTCGGGGTGCAGCCGTCCAGTTCCGCAGCCTCGTACAGGGTGGGATCCACGCCCATAATGGCTGCCATCAGCATGATGGTGGTGTTGCCGAACCACATCAGGAAGTTCATCAGGCCCACAAGGCCACGGTTGCCCCACACGGTATTCAAAAAGCTGATGGGGGTCTTGATCCAGCCCATGCTCAGCAGCACTGCGTTCACCGGGCCGTTATCCGAGAACAGGGCGAAGAACAGCATTGCGAAGGCCGAGGCCATGATCAGGTTGGGCATGTAGATGACCGTCTTGAAGAAGGTCTGTCCCTTCAGCTTCAGTCGCAGGTCGGTAAACCATGCCGCCAGCAGCAGCGAGACGATGATCTGCGGGACGAAACCGATGATCCAGAGGATCAGCGTGTTGCTGAAATACTTGGGCAGATCGGTCGCGAACAGGGTGATGTAGTTTTTCAGACCCACAAAGTTGGGGCCGATGATCTTCAGACCGCTGCGGTAATACTCAAAAAAGCTGTAATAGATGGTGGATGCCAGAGGGATCAGCTGGAATACCGCGAAGATGATAAAGAACGGTGCAATGAAGATATAGCCCCATTTCGCGTAGCTGATCGACCCTTTCTTCTTTGTTTTTTCTCCCATGAGATCTCCCTCCTGCCGGGTCACAGCAAAACCAAAGGGGCGGGCGAGATACGCCGCCCGCCCCTTTGCTTCAATTTTCAGTTCGGAGTAAAACCGCTTATGCGGGCCATACCACGTCGGTCAGCTCGGGGTACTTCTCCTTGATGGCGGTCTCGAAGTTTGCCTTGGCGGCATCCTCCTGCACGTTGCCGGTGAAGTAATCCTTGAAAGCGTTCTGGAAGCTCTCGTTCAGGCCCTGATCGTACGGGCCGGCGTTGGACATATCGATCTTGGTTGCAGCCTCTGCAAACAGAGCGATGTGGTTCTGGCCGCCGAGGAAGTCGGACTTGTAATCGCTGTTGGCGATCTCGTTCATGGCCTTCTCGTTGTTGGTGTAATCCTGCGTATCCATGGTGATCTGCTTCATGATGGCTTCATCGCAGGTCAGCTTCAGCATAACGTCCTTGATGGTTTCAAGGTTGTCGCTGCCGGCTGCGCCGCAGATCCAGGTGCCGCCCCAGTAGTAGGGCTGAGGGCCTTCGCACACAGCGTAGTCGCCGTAGATGCCGTTGCCAACTTCTTCCTTGCCGCCCTCAGCGGTAGGAGTTGCCAGAGAGTTGCCCAGCAGGGTGAAGTTGATGCCCCAAGTGGAGTAGAAGAAGCCGAACACCTTACCGGTGGGGCCCTGATCGGAAGCCCACTGGCTGTCCCACAGGCTGGACTTGTTGTTGTAGCCCTTGTCGGTGTACTCCTTGGTCTGGTCCACCCACTTCATCAGGTTCTCGTCCACGGTAACGGTGGTGCCGGTGACCCAGGGTGCGGAGACGTTGTTGGAGAAGGTGCGGTATGCATCGTCAAAGCCGGACAGCATCTTGTAGCCCTTGGCAGCAGCCTTGGCAGCTACATCGTTGAACTTATCCCAGTCGGACAGGTAGGTCTGCACTTCGGCGGGGTCATCGGTGCCCAGCACCTCCTTGGCAATGCTGCGGCGGTATGCGAACAGACCCGGGGTAGCCTGCCAGGTGGTGCCGCGCTGGCTGCCGTCCACAGAAACGATATCCTTGGTGTACTGGTACTGGCCGGCCAGATCGGAATCGGTCAGGCCGATATCCTTCTTGACATCCAGAACGTAGTCGGAATCCACATACTTCAGAGCGTAGTCAGCCTCAATCAGGAAGATGTCGATCTTGTCGTCATCGGCAGCGGAGTCCTGATTCAGCAGAGCCTCGTCCAGCTTGTTCTGGTAGTTGTTGTTCTCGTTGGCGTTGATGGTCCACTTCACGGTGGTGCCGTCCTTCAGGGTGGTGGTGGACTTGTCGGCTGCGATCTCCTTGACCTCGGGATAGTAGTCGTTGAAGCGGCTCTGGAACTCATCATTCCAGCACCAGATGTTCAGCACCTTGCCCTCGGCAGCAGCCGGAGCAGAAGCAGCTGCAGAGGATGCAGGAGCGGCAGAGGAAGCAGCAGTGCTGCTGGAAGAACCGCCGCCGCAGGCTGCCAGAGCAGCACCAACAGTCACGACACCGGAAGCGAGCAGGAAATTACGACGAGAGATCTTTTTCATAAGGGTAAACCTCCTTCATGGTTTTCCAATTAAAAAATTCATTCTCAAAAACTCCGCGCTGGGAGTCATGGGTCTTTGTTAAAGGATGCGGACGGAGCCGCCGTCCAGCAGTTTGCCGGACACCCGGATCTGCTCCGGCAGAGTCACACGCGGATGCTCGATCAGCTCGATCAGCTTATCCGCTGCCAGCCTGCCAAGGGATTTTGTGTTCTGCTGGTAGGTCACCAGCGAGGGTTTGACTACCCGGGAGAGATAGATGCCATCGTATCCCATCACCGAGATGTCCTCCGGGATGCTCAACCCCGCTTCGGTCAGGGCGTTGTAGCCGCCCAGTGCGGAAAAGTCATCCGGGAAGATGATGCAGGTGGGCCGCTGCGGCAGTGCCAGCAGCGCCCGGGTCTCCTCTGCGCAGCGATCCACATCGTGGTACACACCGCAGCGGACGTACTCCTCCGGCACCTTCAGCCCCAGCTCCTCGCAGGCTTGATAGAAGCCTGCCAAGCGGTTTTCGGTAACGGCGGTCTTTTCGCCGTGGATGAAGGCGATGCGCCGGTGTCCGCAGGCCCATGCCTGCTGTACCAGAGCCTTTGTGCCCGCCACGTTGTCTGAAAGGATCGCCATCCGGTTGTTGAACACATGGTCGATGGTCACCACCGGCACATCGCCGTTGACCAGTTCCACCACCTGCGGATCGTAAAAGTTCACACAGGCGATCACCACGCCGTCCACACCCCGGTAGTGGCAATGTTCCAGATAGCTCATGGACTTGCCGCTGATGTTGTGGTTGATGAAGGTGATATCGTAGCCGCGCTTTTCCGCTTCTACCTTGAAGCTGTCCAGCACTGCGGAGAAGTACTCGTGGGTCAGGCCGCTCTGTTTTTCATCTACGAACAGAACGCCAAGATTGTAAGTGCGGTTGGTTTTCAGCGCCCGGGCCGCTGCGTTGGGCAGGTACCCCATGCGACGGGCCGCTGCACGGATGCGCTCCCGCGTGGCCGGTGCGATGTCCGGCTGGTCGTTCAGCGCCTTACTGACGGTTGCAACGGATACGCCGCATTCTTTCGCCAGATCCTTCAGGGACGGCATCTTTTAGCCTCCTTCCGAGGATAGGAGCAGCGGGATGTTTCTCGCAAGTTCCTTAATCGTTTTCGCAACCTCAATATATCGCATTCTGTACCAAAAATCAAGCGGAAACGCAAAAGTTTTAGCTCAGCTGCATCACTTTTGGCATTTTGTTCCAATACGGCCTGTAAGAATTGTGCATCTCGATTCACTTTCGTTACATTTCGATTAAAACGAAAAAATTTTCGTTGCAGTTTCGTTATGGTTTTCGGTGCCGGAGGCCGTATGTATATATTACTTTTAAAATGGGGTTTCGGGTCTTTCGTTCGCCCTTTCGCCGGTGTACGCCGTGCCGAAAGTCCCAGAAAACCGCCGGGGCTTCGCAGATTATTTTAAAATTTCCGTTGAGATTTTTGCAAAAAAGCTCTTGCATTTTTCGGTGGGATACGGTATGCTTAGCGTGATGAGATTGCTTCTTTCGCAGTGTCTTAATCGTTTTCGTTCATCGACACACTGCCCGCCCGACAAGGCGCAGTTTTAAGGAGGAAGCATTATGAAGTTCGGATATTTTGATGACCAGAATAAGGAATACGTCATCACCACCCCGCAGACGCCCCTGCCCTGGATCAACTACCTTGGCAGTGAGGACTTCTTCAGTCTGGTCTCCAACACAGCGGGCGGTTACAGCTTTTACCGGGACGCCCGGATGCGCCGCCTGACCCGCTACCGCTACAACAATTCCCCGCTGGACATGGACGGCCACCGGATCTACATCAAGGATGGCGAAACCGTATGGAACCCGGGCTGGCAGCCCACCAAGACCCCGCTGGACAGTTACAGCTGCCGCCACGGTCTGGGCTACACCATTCTGGAGGGCAAAAAGGACGGTGTGACCGCCCGGCAGGAGCTGTTCGTCCCCAAGGGGGATGCCTGTGAGCTGGACCGGGTGACAGTGTGCAACGGCAGCACCGTTGTCAAGGAGCTGGATCTGTTCAGCTATGTGGAGTTCTGCCTGTGGGATGCCGTGGACGACAGCTCCAACTTCCAGCGCAACTACTCCACCGGTGAGGTAGAGGTAGAGGGCAGCGTCATCTACCACAAGACCGAGTACCGCGAGCGCCGCAACCACTACGCCGTGTTCTGGGCAAACTGCCCGGTGGACAGCTTTGACACCACCCGGGATGCCTTCTGCGGCGTGTACGGCGGCCCGGCAGACCCGCAGGCCGTCCGCGCCGGGCACTGCTCCGGCAGCATTGCCCACGGCTGGGCACCGGTGGGTGCGTTGCACATTCACCTGACCCTCGCCCCCGGCGAGAGCCACAGCATCCTGTTTGGTCTGGGCTACATCGAGAACCCGCAGCAGGAGAAGTTCATTGCCCCGGGCATCATCAACAAGACCCGCGCCCACGCCATGATGGAGCGCTACGCCACCGATGCACAGGTCGATGCCGCCCGCGCCGCCCTGCGCACCCACTGGGAGCAGCTGCTGTCCACCTACCATCTGGAATCCGGCGAGGAAAAGCTGAATCGCATGGTCAACATCTGGCACCAGTACCAGTGCATGGTCACCTTTAACATGAGCCGCTCTGCCAGCTACTACGAAAGCGGCACCGGACGCGGCATGGGCTTCCGGGACAGCTGTCAGGATCTGCTGGGCTTTGTGCACATCATCCCCTCCCGCGCCCGGGAGCGCATTCTGGATATTGCCGCCACCCAGTTTGAGGATGGCAGCGCCTACCACCAGTACCAGCCCCTGACCAAAAAGGGCAACCGGGATATCGGCACCGGCTTCAACGATGACCCGCTGTGGCTCATTGCCGGTACCGCCGCCTACCTGCGGGAGACCGGCGACTGGTCTATTCTGGAAGAACAGGTGCCCTTTGATAACGACGCCACCAAGGCGCAGACTCTGATGGAGCACCTGCGCCGCAGCTTCAACTTTACCTGCACCCATCTGGGTCCCCACGGTCTGCCGCTCATCGGCCGCGCCGACTGGAATGACTGCCTGAACCTGAACTGCTTCTCCGAGCACCCGGGTGAGAGCTTCCAGATCACCGGCCCCAGCGAGGGTCCTGTGGCCGAAAGCGTTTTCATTGCCGGTATGTTCGTCAAGTACGGCCACGAATACGCCCAACTGTGCGACCATCTGAATCTGACCGAGGAGGCCGCTGCCGCCCGCAAGCACATTGATGCCGTGGAGCAGGCCACCTTGACCGCCGGTTGGGACGGCGCATGGTTCCGCCGTGCCTACGATGCTTTCGGCAAGCCCATCGGCAGCAAGGAGTGCACCGAGGGTCAGATCTTTATTGAGCCGCAGGGTATGTGCGTCATGGCGGGCATCGGCAAGGAGAGCGGACAGGCCGCGCAGGCGCTTGCCAGCGTGGAGGAGCGGCTGGACACCAAATACGGCGTGGTGCTGCTGCAGCCCGCCTATACCAGCTACCAGCTAAATCTGGGCGAGATCTCCAGCTATCCTCCGGGATACAAGGAGAACGCCGGTATCTTCTGCCACAACAACCCGTGGATCAGCTGCGCCGAGGCAACGCTCGGCCACGGTGACCGCGCCTTTGCGGTGTACCGCAAGACCTGCCCCGCCTACATCGAGGACATTTCCGAGATTCATCGCACCGAGCCCTACGTTTACAGTCAGATGGTAGCCGGTAAGGACGCCCCCACCTTTGGTGAAGCCAAAAATAGCTGGCTGACCGGCACGGCGGCATGGACCTTCTTCAACATCAGCCAGTACATTCTGGGCATCCAGCCCACCTTGGACGGCCTGAAGGTAGACCCCTGCATCCCTCACACCCTGTCCGGCTTCACCGTGACCCGCCGCTTCCGCGGTGCTGTGTACCACATCACGGTGGATAACGCCGCCGGGGTGCAGCACGGCATCAAGGCCGTTACCGTGGACGGCAAGGCCATCTCCGGCAACGTTCTGCCGCTGGCTGCCGCCGGGACTGAGGTAACGGTGCAGGTGACCATGGGTTAACCCGACTTTTTCTGCTTTTTCATATTATTCTCCTTTCTGTGACCAAAGCCGCTGCGCAGATCCCTGCACGGCGGCTTTGGTTTATAATGAAACAGTTTAATGATTGAAAATGCGCTCCGCATTCGCTCTGCGCATTCCAAATCGTCCCCTTCCCTCTTGCATTTTTTGGGAAAGAGGTGTAGAATACAGTCACAATCAAACACAGGGGAGCTCGTGCAGCGGGCTGAGAGGAAGTATAGCAAGCTTCGACCCTTTTACCTGATGCGGATAATGCCGCCGTAGGAAGTCATACCCTTTATGATTTTTTGCAGGAGGAGCCGTGCCGGGCCCCTCCTGTTTTTTTGTGCCTCTGCGGAGGTTCCGCAGCCGGCTGAGGGGGAGCGCCCTGAGCCTTGGATGAATGCAGCGATGGGAAGCCGTGTTCCGGCGTGAGAGGAAACCAGTAAGTTTCGACCGCACCTTCCGTACCTGTTCCCGCCTTGCGGCGGGCACGGGCTGTTTTGTTGCGGGAGCGCCGGTATTCATCCTGCGCTGCCGCAGATGGTTGAAAAGGAGCCAATTTATCATGAAGAATCTTTCTGTCAAAAAGCTTGCCCTCGCCGGTATGTTCTGTGCCCTGTGCGTAGTGGGCAGCGTGTTCAGCTTTCCCATGTTCGGCAGCAAGTGTGCCCCGGTGCAGCACATGGTCAACGTGCTGTGCGCCGTTCTGCTGGGGCCCTGGTGGGGCGTGGGCGTAGCCTTTGTGGCTTCCCTGCTGCGCAATCTGCTGGGGCTTGGCAGCCTGATGGCTTTCCCGGGCAGTATGTTCGGTGCGCTGCTGTGCGGCCTTGCATACCACAAGACCAAAAACCTGATCGCCACCGTGGTGGGTGAGGTGTTCGGCACCAGCATTCTGGGCGGCCTGTGCGCATGGCCCGTGGCCATCTTCCTGATGGGCAAGAGTGCTGCGGATATCGCCTTCTACGCCTACATCGTGCCCTTCCTCATCTCCACCGCCGTGGGTGCGGTGATCGCCGGTGCTGTGGTGTTCAGCCTGCAGCGCTCCGGCGCTCTGCGCTCCATGCAGAACAGCCTTTCCTGAGCGGAGGTGCCGGGAATGCTCAAAACCGCCTTTGAGAACCTGCGCAGCCGCAGCCCTCTCATCCACAACATCACCAACTACGTCACCGTGAACGACTGCGCCAACATGGTGCTGGCCTGCGGTGCCTCCCCCATCATGGCCGATGATGCCGCCGAGGTGGAGGAGATCACCGCCATCTGCGGCGGGCTGAACATCAACATCGGTACACTGAACAGCCGCACCGTCACCAGTATGTTGTTGGCGGGCAAAAAGGCCAATCAGCTGGGTCACCCTGTGGTGCTGGACCCGGTGGGTGCCGGCGCTTCCCATCTGCGCACCGACACCGCCTTCCGCCTGCTGCGGGAGGTGCAGTTCACAGTGATCCGGGGCAACATCTCGGAGATCAAGACCCTTGCCTCCGGTGCAGGCACCACCAAAGGCGTGGATGCAGACGTGGCCGACAAGGTGACCGAGGAGAATCTGGACAGCGCTGTGGCCTTTGCAAAGGCTTTTGCCGCCCGCACCGGCGCGGTGGTAGCCATTACCGGCGCCATCGACATCGTAGCCGATGCACAAAAAGCCTACTGCATCCGCAACGGCAACGCCATGATGAGCAGCATCACCGGCACGGGCTGTCAGCTTTCTGCCCTGACGGCGGCCTTTGTCACCGCCAACCCCGACCACCCGCTGGAAGCTGCCGCTGCGGCGGTGTGCGCCATGGGTCTGGCGGGCGAAGTTGCCCACCAGCGGCTCACCCCGCAGGATGGCAACGCCACCTACCGCAATTACATCATTGATGCCATTTACAACATGACCCCCGAACAGCTGGAGAAAGGCGCAAACTATGAAGTGCGATAAACACACCATGCTCCTGTACGCGGTGACCGACCGCGCATGGGTGGGCGAGCAGACTTTGTATCAGCAGGTGGAAAGTGCCCTGAAGGGCGGTGCCACCTGCGTGCAGCTGCGGGAAAAGCAGCTGGGCGACGCGGATTTTTTACAGGAAGCCATCCAAATCCACGCTCTGTGCCAGCAGTACGGTGTGCCGCTGTTCATCAACGATAACGTGGAAGTGGCACTGCAGTGCCACGCCGAGGGCATCCATGTGGGGCAGGACGATATGGCAGCCGCACAGGTGCGCCAGCGCGTGGGCGACGGCGTGATGATCGGCGTTTCTGCCCACACGGTACAGGAAGCGCTGGACGCTGTGGCGCACGGTGCAGACTACCTTGGCGTAGGCGCGGTATTTGCCACCCACACCAAGACGGACGTGAGCGAGATGCCCCGGCAGACCCTGCTGGACATCTGCAACGCCGTGGATGTGCCGGTGGTAGCCATTGGCGGCATCCACAAGGAGAACATTCTGCAGCTCAAGGGCACCGGCGTGGACGGTGTGGCGCTGGTAAGTGCCATCTTTGCCGCAAAGGACATCGAGGCCGAGTGCCGTGAGCTGCGTGCCCTTTCGGAGCAGATCATAAAGTAAGCTATCATCCCGCGGCAAACCGGGGGCACCACCTTGGGCCGCGTTACAAAATTCATGGAGAAAACCAACATGAAAAGCGTATTTTGCGCAGGTGCCGGCATCCAGAGCGTTCTGTTTTTTCTGAATGGCGGCTACTTACCTGCTGGCCGGGAGCTTTCTCCTCGGACACGAATCGGGCCATTCCATCGCCCGCCCTACTGCCTGCGGCAGCAGGGTCCCACCCCAGCGGACGGTCCTCGGAGAAACTCCCGACCGGCGGTTCGCTCCCACATCACTGTATGACCAGCACCCTGCTGTTCAGAGATAAACTGTCATTTGGAGGAACACAGCGTATGCAGACTTATACCACCCAGATGGATGCCGCCCGCAAGGGCATCATCACCCCGGAGATGGAGATCGTAGCCAAAAAGGAATACCGCACCACCGAGGAGATCCGCCAGTGGGTCGCCGAGGGCAAGGTAGCCATCCCCGCCAACAAGCACCACAAGTGCCTGAACCCCGAGGGCGTGGGCTCCATGCTGCGCACCAAGATCAACGTGAACCTTGGCGTCTCCCGCGACTGCAAGGACTACAACATTGAGATGCAGAAGGTGATGAGCGCCGTGAACATGGGCGCAGAAGCCATTATGGATCTGTCCAGCCACGGCAACACCCAGCCCTTCCGCCAGAAGCTGACCCACGAGTGCCCGGTGATGATCGGCACTGTGCCGGTGTACGATTCGGTCATCCACTACCAGCGGGATCTGGCAGAACTGACTGCACAGGACTTCATCGATGTGGTACGCCTGCACGCAGAGGACGGTGTGGACTTTGTTACCCTGCACTGCGGTATCACCCGCAAGACCATCGAGCAGATCCGCAAGCACAAGCGCAAGATGAACATCGTGAGCCGCGGCGGCTCTCTGGTGTTTGCGTGGATGAGCATGACCGGCAACGAGAACCCCTTCTACGAGCACTTTGACGAGATCTGCGAGATCTGCGCCGAGCACGATGTGACCATCTCTCTGGGCGATGCCTGCCGTCCCGGCTGTCTGGCTGACGCCACCGACGTGTGCCAGATTGAAGAACTGGTGCGTCTGGGCGAGCTGACCAAGCGCGCATGGGCACACAACGTGCAGGTGATGGTGGAAGGCCCCGGCCATGTGCCCCTGAATCAGGTCGCTGCCAACATGGAGGTGCAGAAGAGCATCTGCATGGGCGCCCCCTTCTATGTGCTGGGACCTCTGGTCACCGATATCGCCCCCGGCTACGACCACATCACCGCTGCCATTGGCGGCGCAGTGGCAGCCGCCAGCGGTGCAGCCTTCCTGTGCTATGTGACCCCCGCCGAGCATCTGGCTCTGCCCAACGTAGATGACGTAAAGCAGGGCATCGTGGCCTCCAAGATCGCCGCTCACGCCGCCGACATCGCCAAGGGCATCCCCCACGCCCGGGACATTGACGACAAGATGGGCGATGCCCGCCGCGTACTGGACTGGGATGCACAGTTCGCCTGCGCGCTGGACCCCGAGACCGCCAAGGCCATCCGCGACGCCCGCCTGCCCGAGGACGACCACAGCGACACCTGCAGCATGTGCGGCAAGTTCTGCGCCGTGCGCAGCATGAACAAGGCGCTGGCCGGTGAATACATCGATATCCTGTAAGCTTTCCCCGCGCTGAAAGGCGCTTCTTCCTCCGGGACTGCTGCACAAACCGTGCGGCAGTCCTTTTTTTGTGGGACGATTTAAAATGCCCTCCGCTGCCGAGCTGCGGCATATTCAGTGGAATTATTATTTTGCATTTGCTGCACTGCGTTCAGTTTGGTCAATCTATTCTATCAATTTTTTAGATTTTACAATTCTTCTGTGCTGTACTATAATGAAGTAGCAACTTTATTACTCAAAAGTACAGGAGGCTGTTTTCTTGATAGTTGATCTGATTGAAGCGTTTTACCGCCTGCTGTGGGGCGATTTATTCACCCTGCCGGTGGCGGGCGGCATTGGCATCTCCTTTATGGTAGTGCTGTTGTTTGCAGCCGGTATCGGCTTTACCCTGCGCACCCGACTGCTGCCGGTACGCCTGTTCCGGGATATGATCGGCGCAGTGTGCGAAAAAAAGCAGGCTGCGGGCGGGCTTTCCTCCTTCCAGACGCTGGTCATCTCCACCGCCACCCGGGTGGGCATGGGCAATCTTGTGGGCGTGGTGGCCGCTGTTTCAGCGGGCGGCGCAGGCGCGGTGTTCTGGATGTGGGTCACTGCGCTGCTGGGTGCTTCCACCTCCTTTGTGGAGTCCACTCTGGCGCAGAAATACCGCGTGCCGGACCCGCTGTACGGCGGCTGGCGCGGCGGCCCGGCCTACTATCTCCATGTGCTGGCCGAGCGCAAACGGGGCAAAAAGCTCAAGCGCTCTGTGTGTGCAGCGCTGTTTGCAGTGTCCGGTCTGATCTGCTGGTGCGGTATCAGCCAAGTCATCTCCAACTCGGTCAGCTCTGCCTTTGAAAACGCCTTTCAGGTCCCGCCGCTGGCCACCACCGTGGTGCTTACCCTGCTGGCAGCGTTGATCGTGCTGCGCAAGAATGCCACCGTGAAAAGCCTTGACTTCATCGTGCCGGTCATGGCGGTGTGCTACTTTGTCATCACGGTGGGCATCGTGGTGCTGAATCTCCGGCAGCTGCCCGCCGTGCTGGCACGCATCTTTGCCGAGGCCTTCGGCCTGCGTCAGGTGGCCGCAGGCGGCTTTGGCGCGGTGCTGATGAACGGTGTCAAGCGCGGGCTGTTCTCCAACGAGGCGGGCAGCGGCTCTGCCCCCTGCGCCGCTGCCGCTGCGGAGTGCGACGACCCGGTAAAGATGGGTCTTGTACAGGCGCTGGGCGTATTGATCGATACCGTGGTCATCTGCAGCTGCACTGCTTTTCTGATGCTGCTGGTGCCGCAGGAGATCACCGCCGGGCTGACCGGCATGAACCTTTTACAGACCGCCATGCAGTACCATCTGGGCAGCTTTGGCATCGTGTTCATTGCGGTGATCTTAGCACTGTTCAGCTTTTCCACCTTTTTGGGGGTGCTGTACTACGCCCGGGGCAATGTGGCCTACCTGTGCGGCGACAACTGGTGGAGCCAGACCGCCTACAAGCTGCTGGCGCTGGCCATGCTGCTGGTGGGCGGTACACAGGCCTACACCGTGGTGTGGGATCTGGGCGATGTGGGCATCGGGCTGATGACCATCTTCAATATGCTGGCGCTCGTTCCCCTTTCCGGCGAAGCGCTGACCGCTCTGAACGACTACGAAAAGCGCAAGAAAATAAAATAAGATCACAAAAACGGGCTGCTGCACAAAGTTCTGTGCAACAGCCCGTTTTGTAATATGCGAAAGCTTTCAGCTATGCTGCTTCAGGGCGCAGACGGCGATGCTCAGGGCGCTCCATGCGGCCTGATACATTAGCACTGTGGCGATGGAAAGCTGCCAGATGCTGCCCGCATAGGTCAGCAGCACCGCAATGAACACCGAGAAGCACACCGACACCAGCTGCACCGTAGTAGCGCTGGTCTCGGCATTCTGTGCCTGATCTGCGGCCTGCAAGCCGCCGGTCAAGCTGGCAAAGCCCCGGTGGTGGTACAGGCAGCAGTCGGGCTTTTCCGGGGCAGCCTCGGCTGCTTCAATGGCCTGACACTGGTCGCCGTCCAGCACGGTGACCATGCCCTCCGGCAGATGGTAGGCCTCAGTGATGTGCCGTGCCGTCAGGCTGGGATCTTTGCTGGTGACCAGCAGACGGATGTTCTCCCTTTGCAGGGAGGCAAGGCTGCGTGCCACATTGCGGCCGCCCACATAGCGCAGCACGAACATGGCGTGCAGGTTGCCGGACACCGCCAGATACAAAATTTGCAGCTCGCCGTTTTTGGAGTGGCCGTCCTCGTAATCCTGCTCCGGCAGGGTCACACCCTCCTGCTCCATGTAGCGGCGGGTGCCGATGAGGATGCGGTTATTGTCGCACCATGCCGAGAAGCCCAGCCCGGTGTGCTGCTCCAGATCCTTGACCGGGAACAGGATATCGATGCGGTCCTCGATGATCTGGCTGAACAGCCCGCGCAGGGTGTCGCAGCTCTCGTTCAGCACACTGGCTGCATACAGGATAGCGCGGTCGATGCGGCCGCCCTTGAAGATGCGGATATCCTCCAGCGTTACGCTGTCGGCGGTAAACAGGTCGTCGGCGTCCAGCTCAATGGTGTCGATGCCGCCCAGCTCCTCAATGGCCGCCCAGCCGGGCACCACAGCGCCCACAGCGGCAGCAGCTCTTTGCAGACGCAGCGCCGCCAGACCGGGCACCAGCACCGAGGAAAGGGGTGCGCCCATGCACAGCACGGCAGCCGCCGCAGCCACGGCGCAGTTGATCCCGCCGCCAAACAGCAGGAAGGCTACGCAGCTGAGCACTGCCGCCGCCAGCAGGATACAGGCCACCTTCCGGGCGCGGCGCTCGCTGGCGCGCTCGCTGAGGCTCTGCTCCACAAAGTCATTGCTGGCGGTCTGTACCGGGCGGCTCAGCAGCACCCACGGGTCCTTCTGCTCCAGATCCCGGGCAAGGGCGCGGATGAGGTCCTTATCGCGGGTGCGGTAAGCGCCCCGCAGTTCGCCGCCCTCTGCTGCCAGCGCGTAGCCGCCCTGCACGGCAGCCAGCATCACCCGGCTGCCCACCAGCGCCAGAAACAACCCCAGCGCCGCCATACCGGTCAGCAGACCGATGCCCTCGGTGCTACGGTAGGCGTTGGCATTCAGCATGGCCACCACCGCCTGCAGCAGCGCTGCCACAGCAGCCAGCGCGGGCATGGTGTCCGCACTGGGACGGCCGCGCAAACCGGTCAGACCGTCCCGCAGCACCGGGTAGCCCACAAACAGGCTGGCGGCAAACAGCAGCAGATTGGCGGCATAGAACGCCGCCGGGGCAGCGTCCGGGTCCAGCACCGAAAGCGGCGGCAGCAGACGCTCTGCCGTCAGCCCAAGGTGCAGCAGCACCACGGCCAGAATGCCCGCCAGCACACACCGCAAAGTCAGCTCTGCGGCCATGTGGTGCAGCTTGTCGGTGGTGGATTCCGGCACAGTTTCCTCGGCAGGAGCAGCCGCTTGCGCTTCCGGTGCGGTCTCCGGCTGTGCCGGGGTCGCGGCAGCTGCCGGTGCGGATACAGAGGCGGCAGTCTCCGCTGCGGGGGTGCCGTCCTGCTCCAGCGGGAGCAGGGGCAGGCTCATAGTATCCTCTTTTTCCGGCTTGCGGGCAGCGGGCTTTTCGTCCTCTGCCGTGCCGAACATCTGGAAAATAGACTTTTTCTCCGGCTTTTTTGGCAGCGTTTCCGGGTCTGCCGGCGCGCTGGCAAACACCACCGGCGGCAACTCCTCGGCGGCGTTCTGTGCAGCCTTTGCCGGGGCTTTCTCCGGCTCTGCCGCAGGCTGTGCAGGCGCGGGCTGCACCTTGGGCTGCGGCGCTACCTGTACGGGCTTTGCGGGCTGCGGGGCAGGCTTTGCCTTGCCGCTCATGCCGTTGAGCATATCCTTCAGCTGCTGCATCTCCCGCTGCTCCAGTTCCTCCTGCGGCAGCAGCGTCTCCGGGGCGTTCTTCGCCTTAGGCTGCTTTTGGGGGGCTGCAACAGGCTGCGGCACCGGCTGGGGCGCGGGCTTTTCCGGCTCCGGCTGCACGGCAGCAGCCGCCTTGGGTGCAGGCACCGGCTCTGCCGGAACTGCCTTGGCAGGCTCTGGGCTGGCGGGCTGCATCGGCATTGCCGGAACAGGGTCTGCGGTACGCAGTTCCAGCGCCATGTCCTCCTGCTCCGGCTGTACCGGCTTTGCATCTGCCCCCAGCAGGATCTCGCCGGTGGGGATCTCCAGCACAGGCTGTGCCGGGGCGGGCGTCTCTTCCTTGTCGTGGCTGAACAGCTTGCCCAGCAACCCGGCCTTGGGCTTTTCCTCCACCGGGGCAGGCTCGTCCCGGCGGGTCATCTCCTCGGGCAGATCGATCACACTGGTGCTGAAAAAATTGCGGAAACGCTCCTCTGCCGAGAGCTCCCCCGCCTGCTTGCCCTTGCGTTCATTTGTATTGTTCGGCATCCTTGTCCCTCCCACTGTTCTGGATGGAGTTTACCGCTTGTTTTATTCTTCTACGGCGCGCTGCGACTGGATCTCGTACAGGATAATGCCTGCCGCCACCGAAACGTTATAGCTGTCCACGCCGGTGCCGGGGGCAGCCATATCCAGCCGCACCACGCCGTCACACAGCTTCTTGACCAGCTGGGATACCCCGCTGCCCTCGCTGCCCAGTACCAGCGCGATGGGGCCTGTCAGGTTATTCTTGCGCAGAGACACGCCGTCCATGTCGGCGCAGTAGACAAACACGCCCTGCTCCTTCAGGCGGCGGATGGTCTCGCCGATGTTGGCCACGCGCGCCACCGGCAGACGCTCGGCAGCGCCTGCGCTGGACTTGATGACGGTGGGGGTAACGGATGCACCACCCCGCTTGGGGATGACGATGCCGTGGGCACCGCACAGCAGTGCGCTGCGCATGACTGCGCCCAGATTGTGGGGGTCCTCAATGCCATCGCTCAGCACCAGAAAGGGCGGCTCACCCTTGGCCTTGGCTGCGGCCAGCAGATCCTCCACGGTCGCGTACTCGATCTCGCTGGCAAAAGGCCGCCACGCCCTGATGGCTCTCGGTGCCGGTCATCAGGCGCAGCTTGTTAGGGTGCACCCGCTTGACCGTTGCTCCGGCCTCCTTGGCCAGTGCCGTATAGTATGCCGCCACTGCCGGGGCCATCCCCTCGGCAATAAGCACGGTGTCCACACCGGAGCCGCTCTTGAGCAGCTCGGTCACCGGGTTTTTGCCGTAGATCAGGCTCTCACTTTTCTGCTGCGGCTGCTCTGCATCGCGGCGCGGACGGCGCGGCTGGTTACGTTCTTCCATCTTTTTATGCTCCTTCCGTTCCGGGCGGGCTGCGCCGCACCGGAACGTTTTATTTTGTTTATGATAATCCAAGATAAAGTATACCATATCTCGCCCGGCTTCGCCACAAATTGCTGGGATTTTATTTTCTGACGCCTGAAATTTTTTCAGTAAAACGCAACTTCCCCGCCGGACAGGGCAGCTGTAAAAATGTTTTGCCCGCTGCCCGGGCAGCACGGCGCATTTCCGCTGTTTTGCCAAAGCAAAAAGTTTTCCACAAAATGTGTCTATACATTCCGTAAATAGCCTGCGATTTTTCCACAAGTTGAAAACTCAGTGGAAAGTGTGTAAAAGTCTAGCCGCAGCGCCTGTTTTCCGGGTGGAATTAAACAGTTTCCACCGGGTTTTCAACAGCAGGTTCCCCCATATCCTGGCAAAAGCCTTACAATTTGTAAAATTCAAGTTGGAATTATGACAATTTTTTGAACCAGAAATTGTCCGCTTTTGCAATTTCCTCCAACATCATTTTGACGAATGTTAAAATCTGTTGAAAACCCGCGCCGCTTCCGCACAAGGCGGATGTTGCATCGTACATGGATTTTTGTTGTCAAGCACAGAGTATTTCTGCCGCAGCTGCATCAGCCGTTTTGTGCCGTGACTGTTCCGCAGCAGCTCTATGCAAGAAAAAGCGCCTGTTCGGATTGATTTTAGGCGCAGTTTGGGGTATACTAGCCATGTGGGCTTGTTAAACCATGCACAATGCGGTGTGTGGCAGAGCCGGAACCCCGATAATTTTTGGAGGTAATGAATAATGTTGGTAAATGCAACCGAAATGCTGCTCAAGGCACGCGATGGCCACTACGGTGTGCCGCAGTTCAACATCAATAATCTGGAGTGGACCAAGGCAGTCCTGACCGCCTGCGAGGAAATGAAGAGCCCCGTCATTCTGGGCGTTTCCGAGGGTGCTGGTAAGTACATGACCGGTTTCAAGACCGTTGCCGCCATGGTCAGCGCCATGGTCGATTCCATGGGCATCACCGTTCCCGTTGCTCTGCATCTGGATCACGGCACCTACGAGGGCTGCAAGGCCTGCGTTGAGGCCGGCTTCTCCTCCATCATGTTCGATGGCAGCCACTACTCCATCGAGGAGAACGTGGAAAAGACCAAGGAGCTGGTTGCTCTGGCACACGCTCATGGTATGAGCATCGAGGCCGAGGTCGGCTCCATCGGCGGCGTTGAGGACGGCGTTGTAGGCGCTGGCGAGATTGCTGATCCCGAGGAGTGCGCAAAGATCACCGCTCTGGGCATCGACTTCTTGGCTGCCGGCATCGGCAACATTCACGGCGTCTACCCCGCAAACTGGAAGGGTCTGGACTTCGAGGCTCTGGACCGCATCCACAAGGCCACCAACAACATTCCTCTGGTTCTGCACGGCGGCACCGGCATCCCCGACGAGATGATCGCAAAGGCCATCAGCCTGGGCGTTTCCAAGATCAACATCAACACCGAGTGCCAGCTGGTGTTTGCTGAGGCCACCCGTAAGTACATCGAAGAAGGCAAGGATCAGCAGGGCAAGGGCTTCGACCCCCGCAAGCTGCTGGCTCCCGGCGCAAAGGCCATCGAGGCTAAGTGCAAGGAGAAGATCGAGCTGTTCGGCTGCGCAGGCAAGGGCTAAGCTGAGGCTTGTATCGTAACCGGTACACCACCCAATAAAGTATGCGGCCCCGCTGCACTGTTATGCACAGTGCAGCGGGGCCGCTTTTTATTTTGAAATTCGATAATGCCCCACGATGTCGGTTCGTTTTTCCAGAATGTCCTGTTCGTAAGCTGTCTGCCATGGGTCATTGTGGTGAATGATATAAGGCACTCCGTTTTTATTTCGCCGGTCGGACACGATGCCGATATGTCTTTCAAAGATCACAATATCGCCGCCCTGCCATTCCTCTATTTCTGAGACATCTGTGGTCAGGGCAGCTGCTGTGTGTGCAAAAAACACCTTCAGGTTTCGTACCCGTCGGAAATCAATGTTTGCATCCGGTTCTTCCACCATATAATCCTGTGGCTGCTCCCGGATATCTGCGTCCACAAGCTCTTGTAGATTATATCCGGCATTCTTCAACGCATATGCAACTACATCGGTGCAAACGCCATAACCATCGTCAGGATAACCGGTCTCATAATAGCGACTTTTGTATTTTGGATGTGTGCTCACATAGGCCAGTGCACCGTTCAGAATATCCAACTGATCGTCTACGCCGTCATCATCCCGATCTACGCTGCTATGAAACTGCGATATCCTGCCCCGATAATCGTCCTCCGGCCGGATTGCCGTGGTGCGCTGATAATGTGTCTGCACATAAAATACGATGCTGCAGAACAGTAAAAGCGCCAGTACGCTATATAGCGCTTTGCCGTATCCTTGCGGGTTCTGTCCGAACGCATATTCTCACCCTTCCTGCTTTGAGGATACCAGCTTTTCCTGTTCTGCAACCCCTTGGCATATAGCGCAACAAAAAAGCCCTGAGACTTTCATCTCAGAGCTCTTTGTTAAGTCGGCGACTACCTATTTTCACAAGCCGTTTCCAGCTAACTATCTTCGGCACAAGTAAGCTTAACTTCTGTGTTCGGAAT